>JAEEGH010011387.1_pt1 | contig 20192 bp, 17 predicted proteins | sample 9134181 | NCBI WGS metagenome assembly JAEEGH01 (sample SAMN16246544, study PRJNA631951) | gut metagenome | biome: gut microbiome; feature: rumen; material: DP-attached | host: Bos | place: Iran: Karaj | collected 2018-10 | reverse complement strand
CCCCTTCACCTAGGGGCGTAGCCCCTAAAACCCCGGGAAATACCCCGCGAGTTTGCTCGCAAACTCGATAGTGAGCGACAGCGAACGTATAACGCCCCGGCGTCGAAACTTATATAAGAGGAAGTCTATGAAAAAACCAAAAGGATTATTCACAACACTTAACGGAGAACAATTCTACAAAATCGAAAACTATGACCACATGGATGATTTCTTTATGACAATCACCAGTGCATCTGATATATGGAACTTCTGCTGGTCACAAGGCGGAATCACCGCAGGTCGTATCGACTGCGATCACGCTGTTTTTCCATATTACACAGCAGACAAGGTAAGTGATGCAAAAAGCTACACCGGCTCCTACACAGCCATTCTGGCCGGCGATACTTTGTGGGAACCTTTTTCAAGCCTTTCCGCAAGCCCAGCCCTCCGTCGCCTTGCAGAAAAAAATATCAGCCGCAACATCTATAAAAACGCAGCAGGAACCGAAGTCTGGTTCGAAGAAATTAATGAAGAGCTCAAGCTTGCCTTCCGTTACGGCTGGACTTCTTCTCCAAAATACGGTCTGGTAAAAAAGAGCGTAATTACAAATCTTTCAGATAAAGCCGTTACCGTAAAAGTGCTCGACGGCTGCCGCAATATTCTTCCCGCTTGTGTAAGTGCAGACTTCCAGAACAACAACAGCGTACTTCTCGACGCCTACAAAAAAACAGATTTAGATGCTGAGTCAAAGCTTGCACTCTTTGCAGTTTCTTCTATTGTTACCGATAAAGCAGAACCAAGCGAAGGCCTTTTTGCAAATGTAAGCTGGTTCAATACTAACGACGAGCTCTTCCTTAATCCGGAAGCTCCAGAAGAGTTTGCAGAAAAAGGCAGCGTTACTGCAATGGATGTTATAAAAGGAAAAAGACCTGCTGCATACATCTGCCGTGAGTGCACAGTAACTAACGGTCGTTCGTCTGAATGGTACCAGGTATTCGACACCCGCCTGGACGCCGCAAAAATTGCCCTTCTTAAAAAAGAGCTTGCAGACCGCACAGCCCTCACAAAGGCTCTCGAAGCAGACATTGCAGACGGTAAAAAACTTATGGAAACCTACATTGCAGAAGCAGACGGCTTCCAGAATACAGCAGAAACAATGACCTGCGTACACCATTCAGAAAACGTTATGTTCAATATTATGCGCGGCGGTTTCTTCGCAAACGGCGGAAAAATCAGCCTTACAGACTTTGTAAAATTTGTAGGCCAGCGCAATAAGGCACTTGTTAAGACAGCAGAAAAAGTATCTGCAAAAGTTTCCGCTGCCGCAGACAAAGACGGCTTTGTAAATTACGGCGAACTCGAAGCCGCAGTTCAAAAGCTTATGAATCCTCAGCTTTCCCGCCTCTTCTACGAATATATGCCTCTCACCTTCAGCCGCCGTCACGGTGACCCAAGCCGTCCATGGAACCGCTTCAACATTCACCTGCGCGACGACAATGGAAATCCTATTTTGAACTACGAAGGAAACTGGCGCGACATCTTCCAGAACTGGGAGGCTCTTGCCTGGTCATATCCACAGTATATCAAAAATATGACTGCAAAATTCCTTAACGCAATGACAATCGAAGGCTTCAACCCTTACCGCATTTCTCGCGAAGGAATCGACTGGGAAACTCCTAATCCGGATGACCCATGGGCTCAAATCGGTTACTGGGGCGACCATCAGGTAATCTATCTTCAGAAACTGCTGGAAGTTTATGCTAAGCTTAACAAGGCTCAGCTTGTTAGCGAGCTTGGTGAAAAAATTTACGCCAGCTCAAATGTTCCTTACAGAATCAAGGCTTATAAAAATATTGTTGAAGATCCAAGAAATACAATCGCCTTTGATCGCGAGCTCAGCGCAAAACTTAAGAATTGCGCAGCCACAGCAGGCTCAGACGCAAAGCTTGTAACCGACTCTGGTATTGGCGGAGAAGGTGACGTTGCAATGGTAACTCTGGCAACAAAGCTTCTTCAGGTTGTAATTGCCAAGATGGCAAACTTTGTACCAGGCGGCGGAATCTGGCTCAACACTCAGCGCCCTGAATGGAACGACGCAAACAACGCGCTCGCAGGCTACGGACTTTCTATGGTAACCCTCTATTATCTGCACCGCTTTGTAAAATTCCTTATCGGAATTTTTGAAGCTTCTGACGCTGAAAAGTTTGAACTGCCATCTGCTGTTGCAGACTGCTTTAAGGAACTGGGAAAACTTTATACAGAGACTTCAGCTAAAAAGGCCGCAACAAATGCAGCAGCAAGAAAAGCTTTTGCAGATGCAGAAGGAAAACTTTTTGAAAAAGAAAGAAACTCTCTTTATAAAAAAGGCTACGGCACTGCAGAAAAAGCCCTTAAGAAAACAGACATTCTTTCTACCCTCAATTCAATTCTCGAACACATCAAAACAACAATCGAATTGAATCACCGTGAAGACGGACTTTATCATGCCTATAACACTATGAAGATTACAGGTTTTGATAAGGACGGCCTCGGCGGAAAAATCGAAATTGAATATCTTCAGGAAATGCTGGAAGGTCAGGTTGCAGTTCTTTCTGCAGGTCTCCTTTCTCCGGAAGAAGCTCTCTCACTTCTCAAGGCTCTCCGCAAGAGCCGCATGTACGAGCCACGCCAGAATTCTTACATGCTCTACCCTAACAAAGAGCTTGCAATGTTTGAAGCAAAGAACTGTATTTCTGCTAGCGGCGCAGACAAAGCTCTCCTCGAAAAGGCTTCTGCTGCCGGAATTATTTACGCAGACTGTAAAGGCAAGTATCACTTCAATGGTGAGTTCAGAAATGTAAGCTTCCTGCGCGACTTCTGTGAAAAACTTCCAGCCGCTAAAAAGCCAAAGGCAAAAGAACTCGCTGCCCTCGAAGCCCTTTACGAAAAAACCTTCAACCACCAGAGCTTTACAGGACGCAGTGGAACCTTCTATGCCTACGAAGGATTGGGAAGCATTTACTGGCACATGGTTTCTAAGCTTTTGCTGGCTGCCCAGGAAAACACTCTTACAGCAGTTAGAGCAGGAGCTTCAGACAAGCTTATAAAAGAACTTACAGATGCTTATTACGAAGTTCGCGCCGGTATCGGATTCAATAAGGAAGCTGAAGTGTACGGTGCCTTCCCTGCAGATCCTTATTCACATACACCATTCCAGCAGGGTGCAAAGCAGCCTGGTATGACCGGTCAGGTAAAAGAAGAAGTTCTTACCCGCTGGGGCGAACTTGGTGTAGACATTGTAAACGGCTGTGCCGCATTCTCACCGGTAATCTTGAAGAAGTCTGAATTCTTTAAGGATGGCGAAGCTGCAGGAACTCTCAGCTTCACCTGGTGTGGAACTCCTGTTACATACAAACTAACTAACGATAGTTCGGCAATCACGGTAAACGGCAAGCGCCGCAACGGAAGCATCCTTACCGCCGCAGAAACCGCAGACCTCTTTGCCCGCAACGGTAAAATCAAAAATATTACAGTTGAGATTTCACTGTAAATAAAAGTAATTGAACTAAGAACCTGCAAGACATTTGCTCTTGCAGGTTTTTTTATAAATAAAATTTTAATTTTACATTCCAAAAACAATAATCTATACTTGAAAAAAAATTTCTGGAGTAAAAAATGAAAAAAATATCATCCATCATTTCTATAATTTTATTGGCTGGTCTTGCCTTTAGTGTAATATCTTGTGCAGACTCAAATAATTCACCCTCACCCGAGAGCCAGGATGAATATATTAAACCTGGTTATGCTATTAAGGATCTGTTTTTAAGCACTTCTAATCTGAATGCAGCAGAGGCTACATCATTTAAGGCCTCTTCTCAGGCACCTGAATCTGTCACTTTTTATCTTGACGATAAAAATACTATTCCTGTTTGGTATGAAAGCAGTACAAAAACCATTTATTATTATTTAAATGGACACGACAAACTGGTTTTAAATCCTTCTTCATCTATGATGTTTGAAAATATGACTCATCTGACATCTATCCAGACCTCAGACTTTGATACTTCAAAAGTTACTAATATGTCAATTATGTTCCATGATTGTGAAAGTCTTACTTCTCTCGATGTAAGTAATTTTAATACTTCTGAAGTTGTAGATATACATTATATGTTTGCAGGCTGTAAAAATCTTACATCACTAAATGTAAGCAGCTTTAATACTTCAAAAGCTACTGATATGAATGCAATGTTTTGGAAATGTCACAAGCTTACTTCTCTTGATTTGAGTAACTTCAATACCTCTAATGTTACAGACATGAACTATATGTTCTGCGAATGCAAAGCACTTACCTCTCTTAATGTAAGCAACTTTGATACATCTAAAGTTACTAATATGGAGTGCATGTTCAATGATTGTAAAGTACTTACTTCTCTCAATGTTTCAAATTTTAATACTTCCAATGTTACAAATATGCGGTGGATGTTTAGAAATTGTAATGCGCTTTCAAGCCTTAATGTTACAAATTTTAATACCGCTAAAGTTACTACTATGTCTTGTATGTTCGAAGGATGCAATCATCTCGCCTCTCTTGATTTAAGCAGCTTTGATATTTCAAGTCTTGCCAATACCGGTTCAATGTTCTCTGGTTGTGCAGCACTCGAACACATTTATGTAAGCGCAAGTAATAGTAACTGGGATACTGAGCTTTTAACCCCAACCAATAGTGGAGCCATGTTCTCAGGTTGTACAAGGCTTTCTGGTTACAACGATGCTAACGACAACGACATTACATACGCAAATACTACTAACGGATATTTCACTTCTCAACAATAAAATCCTTCCAGTTTAAGTTAAATCTTAAACTTACCAACCTCATCTCTAAGGTTGTTGAAGTTCTTCTGATTATCATTTGTAAGATTAAAGCAGAGCTCAACAGCCTTAGTTATCTGGCCGGAACCGGCTGCCATCTCATTCATCGAATCATTAATTTCGCGGGTAACATTTGCAAGCATTGCCATCTCTTCGCCAATCTGTTTACCACCGGTGAGGAGGATTCCTGTATTTTCCTTTACGATATCTGAAGAAGTCTGAATCTCGCTGATAGACTGAAGCACCTGCGCACTACCTGCATCCTGTTCATCCATTGCATTTTTAATAACTTCTTCCTGCTGCTGAACCTTCTGAGTAAGATCAAAAATAACTTCAAACTGAGTCTGTACCGACTTAGTGTTTTCAGAAACGCTTTCGATTAATTCCTGGAATTCATTCAACTGAGAAGAAATTGTTTTACCCTGAGCATTTGACTGCTCTGCAAGCTTACGAATTTCACCGGCTACTACACCAAAGCCCTTACCTGCATCACCAGCATGAGCCGCCTCAATAGCCGCGTTCATGGCAAGAAGGTTTGTCTGTGTCGCAATACTCTGAATAACGTTAGAAGCTTCTACAAGGCCCGCTGATTTTTCAAGAATAGTCTGTGCCAGCTTTGCAGATTCATGAATTCTCTTACGGCCTGTTTCCGACTCACTGCCAAGCTCATTTACTGTAGCAGTATTATTATCAAGAATCTGAGTTACAGAACGAATGTTTGCAACCATTTCCTCAACCGCACTAGAAGAACTTGAAACTCCGGCAACCTGAGCACTGACACTTTCATTAAGCTCGTTGATTTTATCAATCATGTTCTTAATTGTGGCGTCACTCTTTTCTACACCTGTTGCCTGATTTTCAATACGGTTTTTAACACTGTTGATGTTTGCCATAATTTCTTCAATGGCAGCAGAAGTTTCAGACATGCTTGAACTTACGTTATCTGCAGTATTAGCGGCAACCGAAACAGACTGATCAATATCCTGAACCAGACTTTTTGTTGCATGCTTAAAGGCATTCAGGTCATTAATTAATAAACCAAATTCGTCGCGGCTTTCTACCATAAGGTTTTCACCGGTATAATCGTTTGCGGCAACCTCACGTGTAAAATCAGTAATCATTCTTACACGTCGGCTCATACCACGGGCCTGAAGCAAACTACAAATAACAATAAAGCTTGCACCAAGAATTCCTTCTGGGAATATATAATGCCAAACAAGAGTTGAAACCGGGAGGTCCTGAAGCTTAGTAACAAGAACCGGTGTAATAGTAATCATCAGTGTACCAAGAGAAGTAAATCCGCTGATTAATCCGCTTCGCATAATCAAAGAAAGTCCCTTAAACTCCTTGCTGTAAGGAACCGAATAAAGCGACTCTTCCAAAGTCTGAAGGAAGCGGATATAAAAGGTTGCCGAAATTACAATTACGTTTCCAATACAGGTTGTATAAAGAGGAGCCTTATCAACATGAATGCCCTTTATGCTGAAGGAAATCTGGACCAGAGCTGCACAAACTGCACCATTGGCAATTGCGGTTGCAAGAGTAATATTCTGAAAGCTTTTTGCCAGTTTATTAATTCTTTTTACTGAAGCAAAATTATTCGGATCAAAATTTTCAAAGCGTTTTTTTTGTGTAAACCACCAGGTAAGAACAAAAGTAGTTATACCAATTAATCCGCCAATACCAAGCGGTGAAAATACACCAACAATAGTATCTGCAAATGTAAACTCTTTTAGATACACAAATGCTATCCAGCTGCAGAAGAAGGGAACAAAATATGTACAAAGGAAAATAATAAATAGTTTTTTACTGAAAACTATGTCGGAAAGTTTTTGCTTGCTGTTCATGCTGTAAACCCCTTTTTTAAACAACAATTTATTTAGGATAAAATAATTATAACCTAACGGTGACAAAATTGCAAATATTGTCAATATGACAAACTTACGAAAAAGCTCATAAACAGTCCATTTATCGACACACCTTTAATAATGAGCTATATTTAAGCAAAAGATTAAGCGAGGCGATATTATGAAAATCGGATGTATTGGAACTGGTGCAATGGGCGGCGCAATTATGCGTGCTGTTTGCAAAAAATATGATGTGAGCCAGATTAAGGTCACAGATAAAAATGTTGAAATGGGCAAGGCTTTTGCTGCAGAAACCGGCGCTACCTTTGTTGAAAGCAACACTGATGTGCTCGACTGCGATTACGTTTTCCTTGCAGTAAAACCGCAGTTCCTTGGTGATGTATTTGCCGAGATTGCCGGAAAGATTTCTAACAAAACCGTTGTAATTTCCATGGCCGCTGGTGTAAAAATCGAAAAGCTCGAAAGCTGGGCACCTAAAGCCCGCTTTATCCGCATGATGCCAAACGTTTGTGCACAAATTGGCGAAGCAATGACTGCCGTTACTTATAAAGATAATATTTCAGAAGCAGAAGCAAAAACCGCTATCGAGATATTGAGTAGCGCCGGCCGCGTAGAAGTAGTTCCTGAAAAGCTGATGGACTGTGTAACTGCTGTAAGTGGTTCCGGCCCGGCCTTTGTTTTCATGTTTATTGAAGCTCTGGCTGATGCTGCCGTACGCTGCGGAATGCCACGTGCTCAGGCTTATACCTACGCTGCCCAGACTGTTTACGGTTCTGCCGGAATGGTTTTGGAAAGCGGAAAACACCCTGCCGTTCTCAAGGACATGGTTTGTTCTCCAGCCGGTACAACAATCGAAGGTGTTGCTGCCCTCGAAAAAAACAACTTCCGCAACGCAGTAATCGAAGCAGTTACTGCTGCATGCAACCGCTCTATCGCATTAGGAAAGTAATTTCCGCGGCTCGCCTGTAAGCAGAATGCGAAGGTTCAGTTTTACATAAGCACAGATTTCGCGCACATAGCTGTGTGGAACATAAATTGCAGGGCATCCCACCGGGATGCCTTTTATATTTTTAAAGCCGATTCTTCTGGCAAGTCGTTCGCTTCGGCGCAAATGATATCGGCTTGTTACTACTGCTGTCGGCGCTTCCAGAATCTCTGTAATGCTAACTCCTCTGTATTCTGCAAGCATTTTGCAGCTGAACTGAAAATTCTGAATTGTATCTTTTGCCTGATCTTCCACAAGAATACGCTCTGGCGCAACACCCTTATTAACAAGCTGATTTTTTAACTCGGGTGCTTCGGCAAATGGAAGCCATTTCAGAGTTCCACCAGTTACAACGCATACAGTTTCCGGATGCTGATTCAGATATTCAGCCGCCTTCTCAACACGGTCCATTACAGGCTTTGGCAGATTACCATCCTTATCAATTCCGCCGCCAAGAAGTATCACATTCTCTGCCGTTTCATTTACCGAAACTACAACCGGATTCAATATAAAAATCAGATTAATTACTGCAATTACCGCACCAGCAGAAACCAGGCTTACAAACGAAATTTTTATCCACTTCTTCCAGATGGTCCAGAACGAATGTCCCGTTTTGATTCTGTAAACTCCAAGGAAAATCAGATAGGCACCAAGGGCCAGCCAGATGTGCGTAAACGAAAATACAATATCTAAAAATGTCCCCGGATTTATAAGTATAAGAATTACGTCATAAGCAATGCTTAAAATTCCTAAAATAATCAAAATGATATTCATAAATAAATTCCTTTTCTAAAACATCGGTGGTTGAGTAGCCCGAAGGGCGTATCGAAACCACATTTATCGTCTCACACGGTGGTTTCGATACGATGCTCCGCATCACTCAACCACCCTAAAATCCCAATTATGCTTCGGGTATCTTCCCTTCATTTCCTTGCAGATTTCCACCCAGGCTCCCGTCCAGAAATGCTCAAGGTCCTCGGTAACCTGAAGCGGCCTGCTCGCTGGAGAAAGCAGTCGCAGCAAAACTTTTTTTCCACAGATTTGTGGTGTTGTAAAACAACCAAAAATCCTTTGAATTATAATTTCTATAACCGGCCGGATTTCTGCCTGTTTTTCGTATTTTACTTTAACGCGCCTTCCGTTTTCAAGCACAAGCTGCTCCGGCGCAAGACGGTCAATTTCCGCTCCATCCAGATACCAGTAAAGCGCGTCATAAACAATTTGCGGTGTAAGAGAAGTAGCACCTCCCAAAAATGGCAGGAGCCACTCACGTACATTTTCAGAACTCAGCTCCTTTATTTTTCCCGATTTCTGCTGCGTAATAAAATCAGCCCGAAGCAAAAGGCTTTCAATTTTTTCATCCTTTGGAAGGCAGTCCAGCCCTTTTTCTTTAATTTCTGTAAGCCACGCTTCAGCAAAATCCTCGGGTTTTGTCGGCATTTTCTTTGAAGAAAGCACTATTTCTCCAAAGCATTTATGCTCAAATTTCTGCAAAGCCCCGTGAGTAAATGAACAAATTTCGCGAATTTCGCAGTTTTTTTCCAGAAATTCGCCGATTTTGGCCTCAGACAGTTCAGCAAAATCAAAAACTACTGCATCTGCATTTTTTGCCATAACCTCGGGAGCCACAAGCCACAACGGCGCTTTTGAAGAATAAAGCCTTGCCTGCCTGCCGCCCGCAAACTTATATTCTGCCGGCTCTATTCCAGGTTCACTCGTTCGCATTGCAAGCCTGTCCGGATATCCGCTCAGAATCAGAAAATCAGCTTTAACATCAGCTTCATAATTGCAGGCCTTAAGACGACGCTCCAGGTCGCAGATAAAACGGTTCTGCAAGTCACGCGAGCTGGTTGAATAGGTACTGAATTTAAGCAAAAGCTCCCGTCCTTCCGCACTAAGCCGGCCGCTCTTTATATCAAAGGCTTCAAGCGCAATGCTTCCAAGCCGCGGATGCACACCAAGAGTTAAAGCCGCCCTTCCCTTTTCTGTAAGATGACCATCCTCACGAATCAATCCAAGCTGACGCAAAAGCTGACCACTGGTCTTCCATGCCGCTTTAGAAGGACTGTCGAGCCAGTCAATTCCATCCACGTTATAAACGCCACGCTCGCTGCATTCAAGCACAACAGGCACAAGATCGGTGCGGAGAATTTCCGGAGCCAGCTCCTTTACTCGAGGATCATGCTGGTCCCAAAGACGGATACACGTTCCTTCACAAAGTCGGCCCGCACGGCCCTTTCTCTGCTCGGCAGAAAACTCGCTTTCTGTTTCTGTGCAGAGCTTTTCCATTCCGGTATTCAAATCTATTCTGTTTATACGGGCAAGTCCCGAATCAATTACTGTAGTAACTCCTGGAACCGTAAGCGAGGTCTCTGCAATCGCCGACGAAAGAATAACACGTCGCTTTTGCGAAGATGCCAGAACTTTTTTTTGCTCATCTATAGAAACACTCGAGTGCAGCACGCAAAGCTCCGTATCCGAATTCTCATCAAAATCTCCGCTCTCAAGCAGAGCCTCCTGCACCTTACGAATATCAGCAATCCCCGGCAAAAACACAAGCACATTGCCGGCATCTCCGGTGGTTGAGCCTGTCGCAGCTCTCAGCGCATCCCTCACCGCGGCAACAATAGATTTCTCCGGCTCATACAACACCTTCACCGCAAACTGTCGTCCCGGCACAGAAAACACAGGAACCTCAGCCTCTTCTCCCAAATACCGGGCAAGCTTCCCAGTATCAATCGTCGCCGACATAATCACCACAAAGAGATCATCCCGCAGTAGCATGGCTTCCTTCAAAAACGCCAGCGCCAAATCCGTATTCACCGACCTCTCATGAAACTCATCGAGCACAACAACATTGTAATCTTCCAGAGCCGGGTCTTTCTGCAGCTGTCTCACAAGAATAGCCTCAGTCACAACCTCAAGCCGGGTATCGCGCGTTATTTTACTTTCAAGATGAATTTTATAACCAATCGGATTTTTGCCAGCAGCCGGTTCGCTGCTATCAGCTTCTGCGAGTTCTGCCAGCCTGTTTGCAACACCCAGAACCGCAATTCTTCTCGGTTCCGTCATCAAAATTTTTCCGGAAAAATGCTCAAGCAGAGAAAGCGGCAAAACCGTAGATTTACCGGCCGCAGTTTCTGCCGTTAAAATCAAAAAGCGAGACGGAGATTTTTTCAACGTCTCACAAATGTCATTAAGATAAGGGGTAATTGGGAAATCCATTTTCGTCTAAACTATTTTTTCAGAACAATAATAGTAAGGTCATCATTCTGCTCACGTGTACCACAGAACGAATAAATGTTATTAGCAATAAAGCCTACCTGTTCAGCAGCAGTTTTTTCAATATTTACTCTTACAGCTTCCAGCAGGCGTTCCTTACCAAAGTATTCTTCCTTTTCGTTTTGAATATCAATAACACCATCAGAAAAAAGAATCAGCTCGTCACCGTCTTCAAAATCATAAAAAAGCGATTCATAGAAAACCGGGAATCCCGCAATACCAATTACACCGACAGATTTTTTTCCAAGCTCAACGTATTTACATTCCCCAGTCTTTTTCTTGTAGAGAATCGGAGCCGGATGTCCTGCATCAACAAGCTCAAGCTTATCATCAAAAAGGCGCACAAGAACACCAGTAAGGTAATTTTGAATTTCGCCCTTTTCTTCAATAACTCTGTCGTTAATTTTATTTACAATTTCCCAGAGTTCTGAATCCTTCTCGTTATAAAATTCCTGATGGATAATATTTTTTACAAGCATTGTTACAAGACCCGAAGAAATACCGTGACCCGAAACATCAAAAATACCAAGACCATCGAGCTTCTCGCCGCTCTTGTAAAAGTCATAAAGGTCTCCAGAAACTCCAACCATCGGACGGCTGAAATAAGCAACCTCGTATTTTTTTATATCATCAACTTCCTGGCGGAAAAAGCTCTGCTGAATTACAGCGGCCATTTTAATTTCATTTTCCAGAGATTCACTGTGAGACTGCAGATAATACTCAATTCTGTAAACGACACGTGTATAAATCAAAATTACAAAAACAATGATAAATACAGTCAGCGAAATATTAACACATCTTATTGCAAATATAATTCCTGGAGAAATTTGTGCATAGGGTTGAATATTTCTGCATGAAAAATAAATATACGTCAATGAACTGACTATTGTTACCGGAAAAGCATACTTCTTTTTATTTTCAAAAATAATGAATGGCAAAAGTCCCAGAAGCAGAATAAAAGAGTGGAAGCTTGAATATGAGCCTAGAAAATAATCAGCCAGAACCTGATGCATTACAATTTCAGCAAACGCAATCATATAAGGCAGAATGTAAGATTTAAGTCTTGGAACTAAAAATAAAATAAGCAGAAAAACACTTAAACTAATAAAGTTGTAATAGAACATTTGCCTTACATGTATAGCAAAGAAAAAGATACAGATTCCGGTATGATATATAAGAGAACAAATAGTTACAAAGAGTGAAACAAGTTTCGCCCGCTGATATGAGGAAGTCAGACTATTTAATCCGTTATCAATTCTTTTCTTAAATTGCATCAAATAATTATATAATGGTTTTCGATTTTTGAAAAATAATATTTTATTCTTAAATATTCCTTCCCTTAAACTGTTTTTCCATCCCACTCCTTTGAATGTTCTCTTTCATATCTGATTGCCGCATCAAAGTCCACTTCTGGCGCACAATTCCTTTCAACATTCAAAGCCGCCGTATGCAGCCGTCTTATACAATCAGATTTATCCTTATATCCAAGCTTTGATTTTTCAATACTGTCTCTAAGCACGCGGATTGACTCATCATAAATCTTGAGTGGAACCGGAAATGGATGTCCGTCTTTTCCACCATGCGCAAAGCTAAAGCGCGCAGGGTCCGTAAAGCGGCTCGGGGTTCCATAAATAACTTCGCTCACAAGCGCCAGCGACTGCAGGGTTCTCGGTCCGAGGCCTGGTGTAAGCATAAGGCTTTCAAAGTCCTTTGGCTGATTTTCGTAGGCAGTTGCAAGCACTCCTCCAAGCCTTTTAAGATCAACGTCCTGCTCCCGTACTTCATGATGAGCCGGCATAACTATCGAACGTTCGTTAGTAAGTTCAGGAAATAATTCAAGCTGTTCTGGCACTAAGGAGGGGGAAGTCTCCCCCTCGCTCGCACTTCGTTGCTCGCTACCCCTTCTAACGGGGGACACCCCCGTAACACCCCCATCTTGTAAAAGAATTATTTCACTAGCCGGTTTTTCAATCTGTAGAATCTCATTTATTATACGCTGCGGCTCTTCCCTGCTCATTTCAAGAATCGAACTTCGTGCTTTGTCTGCTTTTGAATCAGTCAGATTCAGGATTTTTCCTTTATTGTCTCCAACAACTCCACTGTGCGGTTCTTCCACAAACGAGCGCAAATTTGTTGAACACCAGTGATAACGGCGAGCCTTTTTTTCTGCTCCATTCATTCCCTGCTGAACGACAGCCCAGCTTCCGTTTCTGGTTAAAATAAAATTATGCTGATATAACTGAAAGCCATCCTGAACGGCATTATTATCTACCTTGGCAACAAGCTTACTGTTTCTTACAAGAGCATCACCGTCTAATCCTTCTGCTTCGGCAATTCCTAAAAGCTCATCCGGTGTCATTCTGGAATATTTTCCACGGCCGCCACAAACATAAATACCAAGCTCTTTTACCCTCGGGTTCAGGCCTCGCTTAAGCGCATACATAACACTTGTTGTAATTCCCGAGCTGTGCCAGTCCATTCCCATAACAGCGCCAAATGACTGAAACCACAACGGGTCACTAAGCCGAACAAGAACTTCTTCAGGTCCAAAATTTTCTACAAGAGATTCAGTAATCAGCGTGCCCAAAACCATCATGCGGTCGGCAAGCCATCGAGGCACCGTACCTGAATGAAGAGGCAAATCTGCATGTCCGCTGTTTCTTATTCCACCCATTTTCCCAAACCCGGTTTTATTATATCATGATTGATACGAGGAAACCAATGAAAATTAAACAACGTATTTTTGAAATTATTCAGGTTGCAAAGCCAAATGACAAATTGAGTAGAATTTTTGACATCAGCTTAATGTCGCTTATTATGTTGAATGTCTGTCTTGTAATTGCAGATACGTTTACCCTGCGCGAAAATCTTCTTAAAGTTTTTTCCCATATCGAAACTGTATCGGTTATTATTTTTACGATTGAGTATATCTTGCGCGTCTGGACAGCCGACCTGCTTTATCCCGAAAAAAAATATTTTACTGCAAAGCTCAAGTACATTTTTTCATTTCTTGCAATTATTGATTTTCTTGCCATTATTCCTTTTTATTTACCGTTCATTATTCCAATTGATCTGCGTGTTTTGAGAATGCTGCGAATTATACGCCTTTTCAGAATCTTTAAAATCAACAGATACACCGATGCTCTTTCAAATATTTTCAAGGTATTTAAGGATAAAAAGCATGAGCTGCTGTCTTCGATTTTCGTGGTTCTGCTGCTTATGATTGTTGCGGCAGTTCTGATGTACAACATTGAAAACTCCGCTCAGCCAGAGGTTTTTAAAAATGCCTTTGACGCATTGTGGTGGGCACTTGCAACATTAACTACAGTTGGCTATGGAGATATTTATCCGGTTACGATAATGGGAAAAGTTCTGAGTGCAATAATCGCTCTTCTTGGAATTGGTCTTGTTGCTGTTCCTACCGGTATTATTTCTGCCGGCTTTATCGAAACAATCTCCGAAGAGAAAAACGAAAAAGAAAAAAAATACTGCCCTTACTGCGGCGAAAGACTGGATTAATAAACAACAGAAACTAAGAGTTCCAGCCTTCCCAAACCTTCTGCTGAAGACCTACAGTAGCAGCTGTTTTACCGTTACGGCAAACCGGCTGCTTCATCAGCTTTGCCTGATTTTCAAAAAGCTTTGATTCTTTTTCGCTGTCATCCAGATAAGCAATGCTGGCATAATCTTTAGCCTTGTTATCAATCAATAAATCAATTGCATCTGAACGTGAACCTGCTTCTCTTGCAAGCGCTGTCACAACAGAGTCGAATTCCCCTGGAGACATTTCCTTTTCCTTGAGGTCTACAAATTGAAAATCTATGCGGCGTTCTTTAAAAAATCTCTGAGCCGCCTTTGTATCAAAAGATTTATTTGTTCCGAATATCTGAATCATAGCTGGAATAATAACATATTTTCTTATACTCCGCCACAAGCCGTTCCATGCTCCAGGTGGCGTTGGCTGGACTTGTGCTCGGAAGACATTCGCAGGTTATATCGAAGCGTTCTTCGTATTGTGCTGCACAAAATCTTTTCCACAAATTAAAAGAAGTTTTTCCGGTGCAAAAGACATGGCGTATTTTGGATTTCTCGAACAGCTGAGCAAAGTCATTTGGCTTTGCATTTTTTATACTGGAATCTGCAGCGCCATGAATGTCGCAGGAAGCAAGGACATCCCAAAGAGCAAGCTTATGGCAGAGCAAAAACCCGCAGCGTTCGGCAATGGCCGCTTCCTTGTCTTCTGCGTTATTTGGAAACTTCAAAGTTTCTCCAAACACCTCCGGCACAACCTTCCAGAATCTGTTCTGCGGATGCATGTAGAAAAAGCCGGCTTTACGGCTTGCAGGGGAAGGCATAGTTCCAAGTAAAAGAACGCGGCTTTCTTCATTCCACACCGGCTCTATTTCATGCAAAATTGTTTCCCTGAAGTTTTCTTTTTTATCCGGCATATTCTGTAACAATACTCTTTACCGGTCCAAGATAGCTTGGACCAAAAAGATTCAAATGATTCAAAAGCTGATAGAGATTGTAGAGGTCGCGGCGATTTTCATAGCCTGACTGCAGTGGATTGGCTTCACGATAAGCTTCGTAAAACTCCTGCGGAAAACCGCCAAACAATTCTGTCATCGCAAGATCTGCCTCAGCGTGACCAACATAACAGGCCGGATCAATCAGCATTGCATTTCCATCCGGACCGCACATTACATTACCGCTCCAAAGGTCTCCATGCAGAAGACTTGGTTTTTCCGGCTCAACCAGAAACTCTTCCAGATGATCCAGAAGCTTTGTAATTTGCGTACGATCAGTTTCATCAAAATATGAATCAGCTGCTTTAAACTGTGGTGCAAGTCTCTTATCCCGGAAAAATGAAATCCAACTGTCACAAAGTGTATTAATCTGCGGACGTGCACCAATAAAGTTATCCTGAAAAAATCCAAACTTTCCGTTATTTTCAAAATATACAGAAGAGTCTGCTTTGTGCATGGCAGCAAGATTTTGCGCAAATGTCTGCCAGTAATTTTTCTGCTGCTTTCCACCTTTAATAAATTTCAGTAAAAGAAAACTATAGCCTACTTCTTCACCAGCATCAGTTCCAGTACACAAAATATCAGGAGTTCCGATAGCACCGGTTTTTTCAATTGCAGTAAGACCTGCTGCCTCTGCTGTAAAAAAAGCTGCATTCTGTTTTGCATTGGCTTTCATAAATATATGTTTACCGTTGGTAAGGGTAAGCCCATAAGCCTTATTGATATCTCCTCCAGAAAGCCTGTCTGTTTCAGCAATTGCAACTGAATTACCAAAGAGTGAAACCAGTGCTTCAGCGAGAGAATTATAATTTGGTGGAAGTTTAATATTCATAAAACTATGATAGACAGAAAATGAAGTGATGTCGAGAGCCTCAAAATATGACATTGCGGTGTCATATTTTCAGATGTATAATTTACTCATGCAAATCGATCAGCTTTTTGAATTTGTATATATTCTCATAGACAAAAAACAATCAACTGCCGGCGAAATGGCAAAACGCTTTGGAGTTTCTACAAGAACCATTTACCGCTGGATAGATGCGCTTTCTGTTTCAGGAGTTCCCGTGTACTCTCTAAAGGGTCGCGGCGGTGGCATTGCTATTTCAGAAAAATATGCTCTCGATAAAAGAATTCTTTCGGAAGAAGAACGGCTTGCCATTGTTTCTAGTGTAAAAGCATTTAACAAGCTTTCAGGTAATCCGGCATCTGCAGTTAATGCAAATATAAAAGCAGCCGAAAAAATTTCTGGTCTTGTTGCCTCAGATACAGACTGGCTCGAAGTTGATTTTTCTCCCTGGAGCGCCGAAGGCAGCGAAGTTCAAAGGCTGTTCGGAACTCTACGCGACTGCATACTCAAAAAGCGTCAGGTATCATTTGACTATTTCAGCGGTACCGGAAAAACCGAACACCGCATTGTTCATCCCTGGAAGCTGATTTACAAAGGTCAGGCCTGGTATCTTCAGGGCTGGTGTACTACACGTCAGGCCGAAAGATTTTTTAAGCTCACAAGAATGCGAAATATTTCTATGACTGGACGCAGTGCAACCATAACAAAACTTTCTGTCTCACAAGACGAATCAAGCTCTGAAGATTCTAAATATCAGCCTTCACTGGTTACAATAAAAGCCAGAGTTACAAACAATAAAATCTCATATCTGCTGGACACCTTTATCTGTTCTGAAGTAGTTCCAAACAAAGATGGAAGCATTACTGCAAGCTTCTCCGTTCCAGATGAACCATGGCTTACAGACATGCTTCTTAGCTTTGGACCAGATTTAAAAATTCTTTCACCAAAATCAGTTCGTGAAAAAATCCTGAATCTGGCTAACTGCGTACTGAATGTATACAAGTAGTTTTATTTACACAACTCAATTGCTCTGAGCATCTGCAAATCCTGATCAACTGATGGATTCAATATCAGGTTTTCTGCAGACGGAACTATACCTTTTCCTTCAGGAGTATTTCCATCTGGATCTGTAACCTTCTGAACCGAAACCGAATACTTCCATCCGTTTACAAGACAACGTTCCAGTGCAAGAGAGAAAACTCCACAAGTATGATTTCCAACCTGAATAACATGAGGCTGAGATTTCATTGCCATTGAAAATTCTTCACCTGCACTCATGGTCTGCGCATTGGTTAATAAAATTACAGGCTTTGTATATTGCCAGCTTCCATTCTTTTTAATTTCAAGCTCAACACCAGATCCAAAATCATTTTTCCCAGTTCCATCCTTAGTTCGGGAAATTGCATATACTTTATTCTCTGAACAAAAACGACCAGAAATACGGGTTACGTTTCCTGTCAGACCACCACGATTTCCACGTACATCAAGAATCATGCAGCGGGTATCCTTTAATTCTTCCAAAGCAATATCTATATCGCCAGCCCAATCCTGCTTTTGATTAATACCAGTCTGTCCGCTTGAAAAGGCTGCAACATGAATATATCCAATCTCATTATCAGTTTTTAAAGTTCCATAAGTAATGATATTGTTTCCACACTTTTTTGGATTTTCAATATATTGATTGCAGACTTCTGTAAGTGAAAAATTATCAGGCGTAACATTGTCTTCACCAGCATTCAAACTTCCAAACGGAGTTTTTACATAGACATGAGAATCCTTTAACGGATACAAAAGATTTTTGAGAACTTCAAAAAATTCCTTGTCTGTCATATCATTCGAAATCTGAGGCTTGCATTTCTGATATTGCTCATTCCAATCTACACCTCGAACTTCAAATAGCGCATATGTTTCATTGTAATCCTTCCATAAAGACTCAAACATATCTTCATAAGTTAGCGATGTAGTTTCTCCATAAAAGAAAGTACAGCCCTGCAATGGAATTATCGAAATCAGCAAAAAAACAAAAATATTTATAAGCTTAAATTTTTTCATTTTCATTCTCCTTAAAAATTAATTGATATCATAGTTTTGAAAGTTCCATCCAGATAATATAAAGGTCGTTCTTTTGGAACAGCAATTCGCGAATATTCAAAACTTAAACCAAGTCCTGTTGAAAAGTTTTTTGCAGCACGCAGCTTATAGTCAAACTCCAGAAAAATACTCTGATAATTATGAAGGCTTAAAAAATTTCCAAGCGTAAGTATTTTCATAAAATTTTCTTCTGCATATTTCATAAGCTGTGCATCGCAGCCCGCATAAGGAGGACGGACTCCGTAGCCAAACAGAGGCATAGAACTTGTCACCATAAAAGAGTTTCTTTCATCCAGCTTGTAATTAAACGTTGTTGACGGTCCTATCGAAATGATTCCTGTTATAGACGGATAGTTTTCAAATTGGAGATAAGCGTTGGTGGAAAAATTACCACCCACATATAAATTATATTTTTCATTTTTTAGAACATTGTATCCGGCATCATACTGTAATCGGATTCTATGAAAAGCAAGCTCGCTTTGAAAGCCCTGAAAATAAGTTTCTCCAGAAATCGGATCAAAATTCTTATATACAACGGCCGTTTCTGTCATAGCTGATTTAGGATGAGAGAAAAAATAATCAGCTGTAATATGGTGAAGCCAATTTGTAGAAAAGATTTTTGAATCCAGCTGGAACCTTGGAGAAATAATTGTCTGCGATATATTTGAAAAGGTTGTTTCCTTATAGCAGCCTAAAGTCCAGTTTAATGATAGTGAAAGTTCAACCTGAGTTTTCTTTTCATCTGCAAAAATTGAAGAGGATAATATTATCAGTCCAATAATTAAAGCAGATATTTTTTTGATTTTCATTTATAACCTCCAGAATAAGTTACTGCCATAACATTACTATCTGGAGATTGATAAATATATTGGGGTCTGTACTGAATTTTTATAAGATACAAAAATCAGGGTAAACCCTTAGTCGTTTTGTAAGCGTGAAAAAAGTTCCAGTCGATTTTTTACACCGACTTTTCTGTAAATATTTGCAAGATGTGTTTCAATTGTTTTTTCGCTTACAAAAAGAGTTTCCGCAAGCTCTTTATTTGATTTACCATGTAAGAGTGCAACAATAATTTCCTGCTCTCTTTTTGTAATTCCAAAATCTTTTATGAATTCTTCTTTAAGTGTTTTTTCTGTTTTCGAAATTGGAGAAGAAAAATAGAAGCGATAAAAAATATGATAAATCAAAAGCGATATTGTAATCATAAAAATAAATGGTGCGCTGTGAAGAACAAAAGAAAGAACAAGATTTAAGGCTGCAAGAAAAAGAATAATCCACTTTTCTTTTCTGAAAACCCCAGTATCGATTCGTTTATAAAAGATTATGCTGATAATTATTGAAAAACCAGTCGGAATCCAAATACCGGCTAAGTTTAAAACAAAAGCTGGATTTTGTATTTTATCTAAGAAAATCAGAACAAATGAAAATAAGAAAACAAGTATTGAATAACAAACAAGAATTTTTCTTACACTGGCAGAACCGCTTATTTGTAACAAATCAAAAGTAAAGCTCAATATTCCAAAAGAAAAAAACAGTGAAAGAAAAGCACCAAATACACAGATAGGAATTCGTTCCGTAAGCGGATTATGAATTAACGCATAAAGATTATTTGTGCTCAACATAAAGAATGAAAAAAGAATTAAAAGCACATGTAGAAAAAAATCTTTTTTATATCTGAGAAAAAATAAAAGAGAAATTAAAACAGCAGAAAAAGAAAATATACAGGCTAAAAAAAGAATTATTTCTTCCAAAAACAAACTCCTTTA
>JAEEGH010011386.1_pt1 | contig 20193 bp, 14 predicted proteins | sample 9134181 | NCBI WGS metagenome assembly JAEEGH01 (sample SAMN16246544, study PRJNA631951) | gut metagenome | biome: gut microbiome; feature: rumen; material: DP-attached | host: Bos | place: Iran: Karaj | collected 2018-10 | reverse complement strand
AGTGAGCCCCACCCCAATGGAGACATTGCCCATAATATAGAGCAGAAGCAGCATCGCGCTGGAAAAGACCATGAATGTGAAAAAGAAGTCGCGCCGGCGGCTCCTGCGGTAATAGAGCAGGCCGACAATCACCAGCGAAGCGACCAGGTTGAGGCCGAAACGTATGCCCAACTCCGCAAGATACTGCCTTACAGTCATCCGGGCAACCGGAACATACTGGGCATTTTCCAAATATGTGTCATCCTCCAAAGGATTCTCCTCGTAAGATTCCGTCGGATCGGCAGCAGCGACCGTGACTCCGGTCACAGCCTCCGGCCTGTTTTGAGCCATAATGGGCAAAATAAGGAGCAAAGTTAAAACAAGTGTGATAATCCGTTTGCACATATCATATCGGTTTATGTTAAAGACTGATTAATTATTTTCTCTATTTTTCTAATTTTCAATTTAAAACGATGTTTCGGCGCCTGCGGGTCCGTCAGTGCGGTGCCGATGCAGTACTTGCTCATCCGAAGCGGCTTCACCCGCAAGTCCAGCAGGATGCCCTTCATTTCACTGGCCGCACGTCCGTCCTGCTTCAGTTCGATGACCACAGCGTTGCCCAGAGTCCGTTCGTTCCCGGAGGGAAGATGCACAAAGCGCAGGTCGGTGTCAATGGTCAGACGTTCGGTTTTGGAGGCGTTAACGAGAGTAATCCTTCGGAACATCGTTTCCACGGAGGGATGCAGTTCCCCAGCCGGATAGCCGGTAATTCGGGTGATGAAATCCTCGCGTCCGGAATCCCCACGGAAATCGCGCAACACCTCGGCGGAGACTTCCATCCTCTTTTTCCTGGTCCGTCCCCTGTTGTTCTTTTTCTTGATTTCCAAAAATGTCTGTCCGCTGTTCACATACATGCGCGTGCGGATTTTCTGCCGCACAAGTTTCCGGTGCAGGTGCATCCTGTACATTTCAAGCGATTCGGTGTCAAAATAGACGGAATCGTACGGATTACTTTTCCCGGCGGATGTCTCCAGCACACGGTAGCCACGGAGCGCAGCCTCGCGGAGCAGCTCCACCAGGATGTTTTCATGGGTCACATATTTGGTGTCAATCCGGTTCATCAGTCCGATGGAATCCATTTCCGCCAGCGTGATGGTCGGCAAGGTCCGCATCACAGGATGAACTGAAAAGTCAATATGTCCGCTGTCACTTGGCATCTGAACGTGTGTATTCGAAATGTTTTGTGGAGAGCAATCTGCCTTTGGGGTCGTATGTGTACTGCACCTTTTTGCGGCCATATTCGTTATAGACAAATGTCTTGTAATGCACAAGCTGGTTCCTTTCGTTATAGACCAGCTCCTTGGAGCATTTGCCGTTTTCGCCGTACTCAAACCGTTTGCGCCATTTCTGTCCGGACATGCCATACTCGATCTCCTCAACCTTTTTCCCATCCGGATTATAGGTTACGACATGGTCCAGCACCTTCCTGTTGGTTTTCACATCTGTATTCCATTCCTTGACAACCAGATTCTTCTTGTTGATTTTCTGATCAGGCTGCTGGGCGTAAGCAACCGCCGTCAATAAAAGAACAGAAAGGACAGTACCGACTATTTTTTTCATAATAACCTCTATTTGATAGTTTTGCGCTTTTCACCAAGCACACACCAGCGCACAAACGGAATCCGCCGCAGAATCTCATACAGCAGTGGCGAAAGCGTGAAGACTGCCACCGTCAGAATCAGATATATGGCCACAGGCGGCAGAGCGGTGTGATATTTCATCATGTATCCGAGGCTGGCAATCACCAGATAATGCACAATATATAGTCCGAAGCTGCTGCGGGTCATATAGGCGGAAAAACGGTCCGTACAGTCAAACATAGCCTTGAACCAGCCCATCATCGCAAGGCACATCATCCAGCCGTAGAGGCAGTTGAGCGGACTGCTAAGATATTGCGGAGTGGTGTTGTCCTGCCCGAATGTGGTGGCGACCAGCAGAGCGCCCGAAGCCACGGCGGCGCACATGAGCGGAATCCAGGCCTTGCCCAGTTTGTCCTGCGCCTCATCACGGGCGAATATGAAGTAGCCCATCAGAAACGGGATGAAATAGAACAGCGGCTTGTACAGATTGTAGAGCCCGTCGGCGCTTTCAGGACGCGGATTCATGACAAGGGTCCGCTCCCCCAGCCAGAACAGTATACCCAACAACAAGATCCAGACCATGCCCGCCTTTTCTCCAGCGATTTTGCCGCACCATTCGTGGAAACGTCCGTTGCCGTCAAGTTTCCTCACCAACAGCAGAAGCAGCGAAAAGAGCCACAAATCCTGGATGAACCAGAGCGGCCCTGTGCCGCTGACCGCCCACATGAAATACTTGGCCACGCCAGGCATGCCGTCGAAAGTTCCGGCCTTAGCCGCCACAAGCGTATTGAAATAGCCGACCATCCATTGGAAAACAAACAGGCCGATGGTGGCAGGGACAAGCTGTTTCCGCGTGCGGCTCCTGAACCACTCTCCTGCCGGATGACTCTCCAAGGCATACCGCGCACTCACGCCCGCAAGCAGAAAAAGCAGCGGCATGAACCACGGGTAAAGGATATACATGACCACATCCTGATACTGCGGCCCATCCCCGAAACCGCCGACACCACCGAAGACACCCTTGTTGTTAAAGAAGTAAATCACATGGTAGAACAGCACTAAAAGCACTGTCACCCAACGCAGATTGTCAATCCAATGTTTCCTCTCCATTGCCCTTTTCTTTTCATAAATGAAATGCAAAAATACTCAAAATCCGCATACGGAAGGACTGTATGCGGAGAAAAAAACGGTTCACCTTCCCAAAAACAGCGTTGGCGGCGGAGGGACTGACAAACTTTATCGCCATTTCACCCCAGCCAGAAAGGTGATGCCGGGCTGCGGGACACCGCCATGGTCGCAGTAGCTGCGGTCGGTGAGGTTGTGCAGCTGCATGAAGAGGACAAGCCTCCTAAGCGGATATTCCACGGCGGCATTGGCCAGCAGAACGCCGCCGTAGTGAGCCAGACTGCCTGCCGCATCGATGTATCCTCCCTCGCGATGGCGGAAAAAAATGTCACATTTCAGCCGCAACGGGAAAACGGTATCGGCACAGAACAGGCGGGCGGGCGCCAAAGTCACCGAAAACACCCCTTTGTGCCGCAGATAGTCAAGCGCGTATGCCGAGAGATATTCCCCCGCATCCTGCAGCACCGAGCAGTATGAATAGCTTGCCTCAATGTTGTCAACAAATGCGGCGGCCCGCCATGAGGCCAGCAGTTCGGCCCCGAACGCATCCACACGGGTATGGTTTGTAGAATACCACAGTTCGGTATCGGGACGGCGCACCCAATCGATGATTCCACGCCCTGCCCGATAGTACGCAGTGGCATTGAACCTGAAAGCCGAAAACCGGTAGCCCGCGCCCAATTCAAAGGCATTGCTCCGTTCCGCATTGAGGTCGGGATTGGCCATCTGGTTCACACTCTGATAATAGAGATCGGTGAACGAAGGGAGGCGGTAGGTGCGGCTCGCGGAGGCGGTGACACTCCAGTGTGCGGCAGGCCTCCAGACCATATCGGCGGAGGCGGCATGGTTAAAACCAAACGCACTGTTGTAACAGCCCAGCAGATCGGCTCCAAAAGAGATTTTACCGAAACTGACATAGTATCCGCCGAAAAGAGACTGCGACAGACGTGCCGCCGAATGATCATACTTCGATGGCGGCCTGCAAAGCCCGCCGGACGAAGGTTCGCCCAAAACATTGCTGACAATGCCCTCATGGCGTGTTCCGGCCCCGACGGAAAACATCTGCCTGCCCACACGCCACAGCATCCGCGAACGCAGCCCGACGATGTCGGAAAGGTGATGGTTATGCCCTGAATACCATGATGCAGGTTCCACAACACCCTCGCGGAAAAGTTCGAAACGGTCGGAATGCAGACGTCCGTAAAGGGAAGTTTCAACGCGCATGTTCTCACAAAAACAGGAATGTGTTACAGATGCGTTGAGGGTGCGTGTGGCCTCAAACTGGTCGGGATAGGTGGTGCTGTAGAAGGCCTGGCTGCCAAAATCCTTCGCCTGTCCGCCGAGCTGCAGACGCCACTCATGGTGCCGTCCGCCCCGTACGGCCTGGAGGTACAGGTTTGCCAGCCGGTAGTCGGTGTTACGCATATAGCCGTCACTGCGCCCGTATGTGGCCGCCGCAGTATGGCACCACGCACCGGAATGCCTTGCGGCCAACACCGAAGCCTTGGCCATGCCGTATGAACCTCCGCTGATTTCGGCAAGCAGACGGTCGCGCCACTCCTCCCCCACCACAATGTTGACAGCGCCGCAGAAGGCCACGATGCCGCGTGCAAGGAGCATGGATGGTGTAAGCAGCTCAACACGTTCCACCATCGAGACATCAATGGGGATGTCAAGGTTATGGTGCCCGGTCTGCGCATCGGTAAGGTTAATGCCGTTCAGCAGGATGAGCATCTGGTCGAAAGTGCCGCCCCGCATCGACAAGTCGCCCTGCATGTCCCCCACCCCGCGCACGCGCAAGTCCACGCCTGCGGCGAGAGCCACCACATCGCTTAAGGTTGAGACTGTATGTTTTGCCAGATCCTCCGCCGTCAGGACAACGGCAGGCTCCGAAGGTGTCTGCGGAATGGGAACATGGGCCGTGACCTGCACCGGACTAAGTTCAACGGCGTCAGGGTCATTGTCGTCCTGGGCAAAAAGCGTCAAAGGGAAACAGAAAACGAAGCATATCAGGGTGCCCACTGACTTCAAAAGCTCGCGGTCAGCGATGTATGTGGCCAACCTTCCGATTGTCACCACCCTGTGGAGCGAGTTGAATACGGCATACTTCGCCCGCGAATACCTCCGGAATCGGAATGCCTCACAACGAATATTTATGTATCTGCGCCTGTTCATAATGGAAGAATGATAACGCTACATGTAAATATCATCGCGTTACTCTATAGTACATATTTCGACTTTCCAGCCCAATCCTCCAATACTATAACCGGAATATGTGAAAAATGCCTAAGGTTTGAGGTGACCATTGTCAAACCATAATAAACCGCACAAGAACCTATTAACAAATCGAATTCGCCCACCGATAATCCTTTAGATTGAAGATAGGCCTTGTTTTCGCCATACAGTTTTAACGATGGCAAAAGAGGAACGACCTCAAAAAGCCGCTGAATTGTACTGACATCATTGAAATTTTCGTTGCGTCCGGATTTTGCAGCACCATAAAACAATTCGGCAATAGTGATTTCCGACACGAAACAATTCTCTTTCCCCACCGCCTCAATCTTGTCTATAACCATACTGTTGTGACGGAAAAGCTCTACACAAATGTCAGTGTCCAATAAGTACTGTGCCATAGCTACCAACTTAATATTTCCCGACCATAATATGACTCATCTCTCAATGGCATATCAGTCCAATTTCCACAAAACATTGTACGAAGATCATCTTTTGGCATTATCCTTTCAGAATCATTTTTGATGGAAGCCGAAAGCTTTGCGATAAGATCAAGTTTGGTGTCCACACTAAGTGAAGCAAGTACAGACATATACAAATCTGTAATATTTACCGTTGGATTTACTCCTGTAGAAATCATTGTTCTATTTTTTTATCAACAATATTAAAAATCCATTCTTCGTATCATACATTATCAATTTGCAAAAATACAAAATATCAGGATACGGATTCCGCAATGGGGAAGAAATAATTTTTTTATTCATTAATTTCAAAGCCAAAACAACTTTTTTTATCATAAATAAAAAATCATCCCTCAAACATTGGATTATTTTTAGTATATTTGCAAAATCAAAATAAGCAATGATTATGTGTAAGAAAACTTTTATCATGACCATGCTTCTCCTGCTTTGGGGCGGCATGATGCACGCCCAGGCCGTGGTGACCGTGGTGACAACTGACGGTGAAAAACATGCCACAATAATTACAGAGACAGGGCATGTCTCCATCGGCAACGAAAGCGTCACCCTATATGCCACAAGTGACAGTAACGCCACAAGCAGTTATGCGATAGAAGATGTGGCCAAAATGCTCTTTTCAACAAATATGAGTGTCACAAAAGTGACCGATGAGGTGCGTATCAACCTCTACCCGAATCCTTCCGGGGACCATTTCACCGTTGACGGGATTGGTCACGGGGAGCAGGTCCTGGCAATTTATTCGATGCAAGGCAAGGAGGTTATGCGCACCACATGCCATGCTGGAGACCGCATCGACATCAGTTCGCTGGCGCAAGGGGCCTATCTGGTCCGCATCGGCAGCAACGTGGGTAAAATCGTTAAAAAATAGGAGGACCGGGCCATGAGAATAAAGAATCTTATAATAGCAATAGCAATGGTTCTGGCCGCGACGCCAGCTTTCGCGCAGGTGCGCAGCATACAGGTGTTCAGCGGCGGCGAACGCATCTACAATGTTCCCGTTTCAGGCACGAACGACATCACCTTCAGTTCGGGCATAGCCACCTTTGTGCATGACACCAACACATGGAACACAATAATCAGCAGCATTGACAGCCTCACCTTCGGCATCTGGCAGGAGGAGGACAGCACCCATACACCCGATACCGCAACTGCGATATATATCACCTGGAACGACACCATTGTCAGCATCATAAACCCGTTTCCGGACAGCTCTGTTGCCGTGACCGCAAAGGGCGGTGACGTGACAGTGGTTTCCAAAATCGACAGCGCTGACATCCCATACGTGCTGAGGGGCAGTTCAAAGTCGGGGTCGTTCACGCTAACCACCGCCAAAAAGGTTTTGCTTTATCTGGAAAACCTTTCACTTACCTCAACATCCACAATTCCGCCTATCTATATCACCACGGGGAAAAAGACAACAGTGATACTCTCCGGCACAAGCACCGTGGCGGACAATTCCTCCAACAAGCAGAAGGGGGCGTTCCAGAGCAAGGGGAACTTCCTGTTCAAGGGGGACGGCGTGCTCAACGTATATGGTTATTCGAAGCATGGCATACAGAGCAGCGAGGAGACTGTAATTAGTAGCGGAACGGTGAATGTGCTGGCAGCCGCGAAGGACGGCCTGAACGTTGATTGTTTCAGCATGACCGGCGGCGTGCTCAATGTCAGCGGCACCAGCGGTGACGGTCTGGACGGGGACCAGGGAGCCATCAATATCAGCGGAGGGACAGTCTCCGTCGTGTGCACATCGGACGATGTCAAGGGCATCGGATGTGACAGCACCCTGACAATCAGCGGCGGCACTGTTAATGTCACTGTAAGCGGCAAACAGTCAAAGGCGGTCAAGTCGAAGGAGAACATTTTTATAAGCGGCGGAGGCATCATACTCAACGCCGAAGGCACCATTGAGCTTGAAGAGGTGGGGAGCGGATACGACCCGTCATATTGCACCGGCATCAAGGCCGGAGGCAACCTCAATGTCAGCGGCGGGACAATTTTTGTCACCTGCCCTTCCACCAATGCGGGCGGACATGCCATTTCAGTTGATGGAGACATCACCGTCAGTGACGGCAAACTTACCCTGACGGCCACCGGAAGCTGCGCCACCTACACCGACACATCCGGCGTGACCGACTCCTACAAATCGACCTGTCTCAAAAGCGACAGGAATATCATTGTGAGCGGCGGCAGCATCAGCGCCACGGCAGGCGGACGCGCCATTTCGGCGGACAGCAATTTTATCCAGACAGGAGGTTTTATCTCCACAAGCACTTCTGCAGCAGGTTTCACCATCATCGGCACAGGCACATCCTGCACCAACGGTTTCGCCCCTTCTTGCCTGAAGGCTGACGGCAACATCACGCTGACCGCAGGTGTTTTCAAAGGAAGCAGCACCGGCAAGGGCGGACGCGGCATCTCTTGCGACGGCACCTGCACCATCGGAAAGAAAGGAGCCGCCGACAGCCTGCTGTTTGTATATATCACAACCAGCGGCGCGCCGGTCAATGCCGTTTCGGGCGGCGGTTTCGGAGGAGGCGGCAGCACCGAATACTGGAAAGGGCTGCCCAAAGGTTTCAAGATTGACGGCAACATCATCATCAACAGCGGGTATGTGCAGAGCTACTGCTCGCAGAGCAGCGGGGAGTCCAACGGCGAGGCCATTGAGAGCAAGGACTCACTCTTCATCAACGGAGGATATGTTGAGACAAACGCCTATGACGACGCCATCAACGCAAGCAACTATCTTGAGATAAACGGCGGGATGGTTTGGGCCTATTCCCGGGGCAACGACGCCATCGACTGCAACGGAACCTCCATGCGCATCAAGGGCGGTACCGTGATTGCAATCGGTAAGGAATGCGGCCTGGACGACAACAGCGACCACGGCGGCAAGCTGTACATATCCGGCGGCACCATGATTGCAGCCGGAGGCACAGGCGGCTTTGGCGGCGGAATTGAGGGCACCCCCTCCGTCACAAACCAGAAATATCTCTCGATAGGCAGCAGCGGCGGCTTCCCCGGCGGCGGAGGTGGGACATCGGTGAATGTCACGAACGGCATCTGCGTCAAGAACAGCAGCGGCACGGTGGTCTTCACCTTCAAGGCCCCAACTGTAAGCGGCAGCGGATTCCTTTACCCTGTGCCTTCAATGTCAACGATGGCGGTCTCCTCCATTCTGGAGGGTCCCGGCGGCTCCACAGGCAAAATCGTCATATCGTCACCCTCAATACAGAGCGGGAACTATTACTACTTCACCTCCCCCACCATCAGCGGCGGCACCAACTGGCACGGCCTCTATAGCGGCGCCTCAGTCTCCACCACCGGTTCGGGAACAACTGTCACGGCAAAATAAGTGGAGGGCATTATACTCATGACCGCTTTAATGGGTTGGTTGTTTGTCAATCACCCATTGTCCTGTTTTGCTTGAGCCTTCATAGCGCAAGCCGTATTGCTCTTTCAGGATACGCATATCATTTTGTATTGTTGTATGTCCAACACCAATAATATCAGCAAGTCCCTCACGAGTAATCAAAGGATTATCCTTGATAATTGCAATAATCATGTCAAGACGTTCCTGAGGAGACAATTTTTTGGGGCCAGTTTTGGGGCCAATTTTGGGGCCAATTTTGGAGCCAATTTTGGAGCCAATTTTGGAGCCAATTTTTTGGGCAGTGCCCTCAAACCGCCGAATTGGGAGCACCAATGCGACCTCATCCACCTCAAGACGGTTTTTCAGTTCGGGTTCGCCCCAGCCAGTCTGTTTCCAAGCATTGAGTATCATGGGGAAGCCTGAACCAAGGTTTTCTCCATAACCTATCATCCTCAACATATTCTGCATCTTTGGATTACGCGCTTTTGAAACACCCCCTTCGTATATTTCTTCCATGGGAAGCACGAGCAAGCCCGGGTTACGAAAAACCAGACGGTCATCGTGTTTTTCTATCCGCAGAATGCCTGCCTCCAACATGATGTCTGCGTGAATAATGGCATTCGTGAAAGCCTCGCGCACGGCCTTGTGCTGAGGCGTATCGTCCACGCGCTGTATGCCTTCCATACGAAAAGGTCGCGGCAGGTCGAAAGTCACTTTTGGAACCACACGGCTAAAGAACTGATACAAATTGTTTTCCCAACGTCCATCGTATGTCAGCCGGTCACTGTAGCGCTCGTCTCCAATCAGATTACAGAAATCAATATAATCCATTCGGAAATTTGCAAAGCGTTCTTGAATGGACAAACCTTTTCCAAACATCATCAGGCCAGCCATTGTCAAGCCCTCCTTGCCAGTTTCCCTGTCAACCGTATAGCCCCCAAGATTCTTCAGGAAAGTCATGTCGTCCGCCTCATTCCACACATGCCCATCATTTCTGTATTGAAACAGTGTGCGGTATCTGCGTAAAGTGTCAAGGTCAACATCATCCATACCATAGTGTTCCATCAAGGCTCCATCGTTTCCTCCCTCATAGGAGTCCCGAATCATCGCCCGTACCTGTTGTTCCGTGCAATGGTAGTCACCTTCATGGTTGCGTCTGAACGTGTTCTTATAGACATTCTCATTCAGATACACCGGTTTTACACGCCAGTCCGCCATAGGCACATGAATGCAAATAACTTTCGCCCCGTCCACATCTAACGCCTCCACGTCACTATTTGTCAATATATTGTCACTGACTTTGTTACTGTTAATGGTGTTCCAAAAATCCTTGATTATTTTTTCAACGTCTTCTACGCCTACAATCTTATACCGCTTTGCGGATTGCTTCTCCTTCAAGTTTTCAAGCACTCCCAGCAGAATTGTTCCGCCCATTGTGTTGGCGAATGCCGAATAACTCTCCCAAAGCGATTTGGGCACCTCCGCCTTGGCTAACTTTACTTCCAATGTAAGCCGCTCGCCCTTTTGTAACAGTTTCTTGATATCGATTTGGTTCATAAATTGTCTTTTACTCAAAACTTCTATTTAATTCACGTTCTGATTTAGTCAATGGAATATTGGCTTCTTTAGAGATGCTTTCTGTGTTTTCAGAACCAGCTTGTTTTGCCCTGCTTTTTGCCCAAGTTCTTAAAATGTCAATTTGATTTTTCATCGTCATTGACAACGGAACAGTTTCTTTGATAGCATTCAAAAGATGTTTCATTTGCAGTTTAGGCGTTTCTTGATTATCAGTATAAGCCGCGAACATTGCTTCATTAACACACTCTTCAATTTCTGCACCATTAAAACCTAAAGATTCTTGAGCTAATCTATCTAACGAAAAATCAATGGGATTTTGGCCTTTTTTATTTAAATGAATGGCAAAAATACTTTTTCTATCTTTTTCATTTGGCAAATCCACAAAGAATATTTCATCAAAACGACCTTTTCGTAACAACTCCGGTGGCAAAAGTGAAATGTTGTTAGCAGTAGCCACGACAAATACAGGTTTTGTCTTCTCCTGCATCCAAGTCAAAATTGTTGAGAATATTCTTGCAGTTGTACCTCCATCGGTTGAGCCACTGCTTTGTGTTCCAGCCAGTCCTTTTTCTATTTCATCAATCCACAACACACAAGGCGCTACTGCTTCAGCTGTGGCTATTGCTCTGCGGATATTATCTTCGCTACTTCCAACAACACCTTCAAATATTTTTCCTATGTCCAGACGAAGCAGTGGCATATTCCACAAAGAAGCGATACATTTAGCCGTCAAGCTTTTACCACATCCGGGGACACCTAACAGCAATACTCCTTTCGGTTCAGGAAGTTTCCATAGCTGAGCCTTAAAGTCATAAGCCAATTTCCTTTTTTCCAACCAGGATTTCAAATGTTCCATACCACCCACATTTCGCAAATCTTCATTAACTTGATAATAGTCGAGCAAACCACTTTTTTTGATTATTTGCTCTTTCTCTAAAGCTACTGTTCTTGGCGAATTAATATCAAATTTATTTTTTACGGCAGCAAGACAATAGGCCAAGTCAGCCTCCATTACTGTCATACCTAAAGCGGAGTCAATTAGTTTTTTCTTTAATTCATCGTTCAACTCTACATTTGCATTTCTCGTAACATTAATCAAAACCTTTTCCAAATCATATTTATCTGGTAATGGGATTTCCACAACAGTAACATATTTTTCCAATTCAGTTGGCAATGTCATCACAGAAGAGACTATAATGATATGTTTCCTAAAGAAACGAAGGGTTTCCGCTAATTGACGTAATTTAATTTTAATGTTTCGCTCCTCAATATATTCATGGAAATCTTCGAGAATAAAAACCTCTGAAGTGCTACTTTTATCCGAAACACTTGAAGAAATATATTTTAATAATTCTTCAGGGTCTTCTTGGTTATCAATAGATTCCATTATGCCGTTATCATTATTTTTCAACCTAAGACCATCTACACAATTCCATTCGTAATACGAATAATCTTTCCCTATTGATTTTACTATACTTTGTATCTTTTGCTTTGCCCTGTCATATTCAAAAGTTGTCAAATACAGTACAGGGTAATATGCTTTTAGCATATTTTGAATTTGCTCATATACATTGATATTTTTCTGTATTAACATAATCTAATTGTTATTTTTGAGTTTGTAATTGAATTTGTTTTGATTTATTTATTCTATCACGATACTTTAGTGGAACTTCCTTTTTAGTCATTATTCGTTTTGAACTGAAATTCAAGTCCACTTCGTCCATTGCCGCATGTGCTCGTTTATTTACATCAGCAGGCAAATAATTTGAGTCACTTATCACCGTTCCGTCATCAAGTATTGTGAACTTTATTTGTCCGACAGGTTCGGTTTCGTTTTTGTCGTTACTGCGACCTACCATATAGAACGAAACTTTTTCAGTGGCAGTTTCAATAAATTTGTCATTACTTTTGTAGGTAAACCCCTTCGCTTTAAACTGATTAACAATCATATTCTTAGAATATTCCACATTAAGTTTGTTGTAAACCGTCTGAAGTTGATTTACAAATTCACGGGCATTCCCCAAGTAATATGTGTTATATGTAACGTCAGTGCCTTTTACACGCAAGGCATACTCTCCGTAAAACTGTTGGGTAACACCAATTTCTGTAACCAAAAGTTCGTCTGTGCCGAGTGTTACATATTTCCAACCAAGTTGGTCGCACGCCTGAACCAAACATTCACGGTTCATCACGGCATTGTTGCGCACAAATTTAGATGTTTCAAATCTTGACATAATTTATTGTATTTGTAAATTAAAAAAATTTGCATAAAAAACACCATACCATAATCCTGTTCCACTAACTCTAGCACTTTGTATATTAAAAAAACGAAGAATCTCTGATATTACAGGCAGTCCTAATCTACTAGAAAACCGTTTTTCCAAGGTATTAGATTTTCCACCGCCATTTTCTATTTGCTTTTGTAAAGCTAAAGGAGGCATGGCGCAAAACTCTTTGTTGCGTTCCTCTATAATAGTTTCAATTTGATTTAAACCTAAGAGTCTTTCATGTATAACTTTATTGGGTTTGGAACCATCTCCAAATGCTGCTGTTACAGCAGTACCAACACAAATACAATATATATCTTCATTTGATATATCCACATTCTCTATTCCTAATTCTTCAAGATCGTTTCGAATTATTTGTTGGTATTTATTGTCAATAAACGCAAATCTGTCAATGGTTAATTCATGAGGCAGTGAAAAAAAGTCGTTTTTGAGAATTGTGGTACCCATATCGAAACTTTTCCTAAAAACCATCTTTTGTTTGTGAAAAAAAGTTATTTCAGTAGAACCGCCACCTTGGTCTATCAATAAGGTGTAAGGTTTTTGAACTAACTCTTCTTGATGAGTAGTTGAGTAAAAATACGCCCAGAAAGTGTATTCTGCCTCCTCTTCTTCAGTTAATATCCAAACATCCAACCCTGTTTCTTGTTTAATTATCCGCAAAATGCTATTGATGTTTCGGGCACTTCTATAAACAGCCGTTGCAACACAATAAACGACATCAACATTTGCAGCCAAAACGGAAGAATACGCTTTTTTTATATATGGAAGCACTCTGCTAACAAAGTATCGCTCATTTAGTATTCCTTGGCTATTCAATCCATTACCCGTTTCCGTTTTTTGCGAATCCTTAATGAAATGTTTGAAATTAAAAGGAGTCGACTTGATTGTTTCATTGTCAACCATTGGTATTAACCATTTTACAGCTTTTGTAGATAATTCTATTACTGCTATTTTGTCTGTCTGCATAATTATTGTTTTTTTGTTAGTCTGTTTGCGCCTCTTTGGGGCGAGTTTGAAGTATGATTAGAGTTCGTTTTAAACGATAAAGCTCTGTCTATGTTTGGAGTTTTTGGACTTAATTGTGCTGTTAAATCTTCGTACTTCCGGATTATTTTGCCAAGAGCGTTGTTGGCTGTTTTGTTTTCATCAAGAAATGGTAAAATTTTACCTTTTTTTGTGAGTTTTGTTTTCTCGGTATTATTGATTGGTTTCGATAGAAGAATTTCCAATTCTTTGATATAACTATTTAGATAGGCCTCTCCAAATTGAACAAATAATTCTTGATATTTTTTTTCATTCTCGGCGTTCCATTCTAATTTGGTCATTTCTTCCTGTCGATAATTTCTGCTGTCCTGTTTGACAAAAAAGGACAATACATTATAACTACCTGTATAGTAAAGATTTTGACATGTATTAGACAGTAGCCACACACGTTTATAATGAAATGCTGGAAGTTGAAGTATATAAAAATTGTTGTACTTTTTTTCCAATTCAAAAAGTTTCTCTAAAACAGTTTCTTCTGCCATTGTGTCTGTGCCATTTTCGGGCTGTGAATATGCGACAAAGATTCTTCCTCCCTTTTTTAGATATTTTTCAAAAAAAGGAATTCGGCGCTCGGTTGCATATTTTTTTATCCATGGGCTAATTATCCACAGTTCGTCTGATGTTGTATCAAATAGCCGCTTGAGTTCTATCTCAAACTCTAATGAATTGAAATGCCGTTTGCTTTCTGTAACTTCTTTTTGTATAAGTTCTATCTTTTCTTTGTCATTGATTTCTTCCGCTGTATCAAATTCTTCTTGTTTTTTTATCAATTCTTTCTCAGAGAGGACCTGACTTTCTGACTTTTGATCGTTGGTAATCTCAACACTAAAATCATCTTCTCTAGATTCCGCAATAAGCTTTTCTAACAGATTGTCTTTTAGTTCTTCCAATTTATCGAAAGATTCTGACAAAGGGTCAATAACGGAATCTTGTTTCTCGTCATAAACGAGAGCTCTTATTGTATTGTCTCTAAAATTCTCTAAAAGAATGACCCATACTTTTGCCTTATATTCTTCAACATCTGTAAAATCACAACTTTGAAGGATAAAGTTTTTTGCAGGAAAATGTATTTCCGGTGCTTGAACTTCAGCTATCGGTTTTACATCCTCGAGGTCTTGAGGCAGATTCTTTCCTTGGAAGAAGATTAGTTTTTCGCTTTTAAGCTTACTGAACACCTCTTTTACATTCCCTTTTAAATCTCCAGTAGCATCTATATAAAGTTCAAAATCCCGTTCAAAAGTTGAAAACTTAACCCCATTTTTTGCATATTCTTTTCCTGTGTCAGTCAGCCAAAGCACACTTTCATCTCCATCAACCATTTCGTCTTTTTTTAAGTCTTGAATAACTGATAACAGGAGATCTCTTTCGGCTGGATCCGTTTCTATGTCAAAACCTAAAACGGCTCCAATTGTTTTTGCCGATGTTTCTCCTTTTAGTAATATGGCGCAAATGGCTTCGTCAAAAAGATTGAAATCAACAGGTTGAGAACAAACTCCTCTACATTTTACGACGGTATAATGCCAATCAAAATCAGAGAAACCTATAATACGTTCTACCAGTTTTTTATTTTTACTTGCAGCATCTACAATCTTCAATTCCAACGGGACGGGCAATTGTTCCGATTTATTGGATTTGTACCACCCTGATTTTATGACAGAAACACCCTCATTTGACTCAGCTATATAACTTCTGATATTCAAACTTATAAATTCAACAAGCTCCTCGCTAATTTTCGAATTAGGGTTTTCTTCACACGGATAGCCATTCTTGTTTAGAAAAGCAACAATTTTAGATATGCCTATGTTCAGGTCTCTTGCTATTTTTGAAAGTCTTTTACTCATAATCAATTACAGGTTTTTAAGTTGTTTGATATCTACTCTGTGCATTTTAGATATAGCTTCTGCATATTCAGGTTTGTGTGCAAAATGTTTTTCGTTTCCAACAACAATCAGCAATCTTTTTGCACGTGAAAAACCAACATTAACTCGTGGTAGTTCTTTTGCAAAACCTAATGCAAATGGATAGTGGTCGTTTTTTTGTTCCTTGGCGTTTTCATCTATTTGGATATTACTACGAACCGTTGATATGATGATGATGTTCCTTTCCATGCCTTGGAATCTGTCAACGGTATTGATTCTAAATGGGACTTGGAATTCATTTTCACATTTATACCGCTCAAAATCTCTCCATTTATCTATGCCTAAATTAGGGTATAAAGCTTTTCTAATGGCCTTCATTTGATTCATGTAGTAAGTAATTACTCCAATCTCTTTTTCTTCCTCTTTCTTGCAGTTTTTGAAGTATTCCTCAAATCCATTTGCATGGGTTAATGCCTTAAGTACAGTTTTTATAGCAACAATTTCACCTTTGTTTACATAGGAATGTTTTTTTGAAGGGTCTTCTTCCGGCGTTTCCACATTTACCCAAATTGCATGTGTTTCTGGCGTAATAAAGGGTTGCAAACTTAGTCCGTGCCAACGGCTTGCTTTGTCAGAAAAATCTGGCACATCCATATGTTGTTTTATTCCACATACCAATCCGTTCTCAAGTTCTTCCTGATCCTTGTAGAATTGTGAAATACAATTCATAATTTGCTCGTGCATACGGAATTGGGTATCAAGACTTGCCACAATGCTTTTAGGTGCATTGACGAAAAGTTTTTCAAATTGAGATGTTTTATAATCCTGTTTGGTCCAGTTTTCTATCAAGCCCTTTGCTCCAATGGCTTCTAATGCCTCGCCAAACTCTTTCTCATCAATCATCGGGGGCAACTGCTTATGGTCTCCTATTATAATAACCTTTTTGCCTAAGGTGAGAGGTAATACAAGTTCTGGTGGTGTAGCTTTACTTGCCTCATCCATTATTACCACATCAAAAACAGGGTCTCCATGCACTTCTTGGCTCTTTAGAAACATTGATTGGTATGCGCTGGCGAAGTTTTTGCTTCCACATTCACTACAGGTGGCAGCAAAGACGTTTACATATTTGAGATATTCAGTGGAAAAAAACGGTTTGACAACCGATTGTTGTTCGGTTAACCCTTTTTTCCATCTTTCTACAACATCAGAATATTCGTTATCTTGACTGCATCTAAGTCTGACATTGTTTATCCAGTCATTTATTGCATTATCCTTGTTGTTTGCCTCTTCTTTTGAATTTGGTTTTGCCGAAAGCCATTGTTGCATTCTTTCGTTTGAATACATTTTACCTTCATCTTCAAACTTTTCAATATTGCCAATGCGTATTGGTCGCACCATCTTTTTTCCCTTAAGACGTTCTAAGGCATTGTCAACTGCAAGGTTAGTCTGGGAAGTCACAAGTATTTTTGCTTCAGGATTTCGCAACAATGTCTGCCAAATTATTTCAGCAATAACGGTAGTTTTACCAGTACCTGGGGGGCCTTGAATCAGAGCCATATCCGTAGCAACTAACGCTTTTGCTACTGCCTCTAATTGCTTGGGCTGACTGGCTAACAATGGCTCGTTCAAGTTTGAAAGAATACGTTTTTTTTCAACTTCTAAATCTATTGATGAGATACGGACGTAGTTGGGGTCAAACAAAAAGTTTGGCAAATTTTTATTGGCCGGATAATCAATTTTACCAATTCCTTTTTTAAACTCTCCTGGAGTGGTGACCTTTGCCATTGCCTTAATCATTCTACTTATGTTGGTAAGTTCTCCCGGAAATATAGGTTTGATAAATCCATTTTTGAGGTTTTCTACATTTTCAAGAGAATCAACCATATAGTCTTCAAAACAGCCTTTTATCTTGAATTTTAGTTTATTTCGGTCCTTACGAACCAATGTGCCAATTTGCACACCTTCACTAAAGATGGCATCATCGCCAAACTCTATGATTTTTTTATTTAGTATTTCGCGTTGCTCTTTGGTCAAGAAAACAAATGAGGCTTTACTTACGTTTCTTGCCGTTTCCTTTTCTCTCTCAAGTTCTAACGATTCATTTTTTTGAAACTCGTATGTAGTATGTCCTAATTCATTTTCAAATGACAAATTCAAATAATTCGTATACTTGAGACATTCGTTTTCAAATTTTTCCTTAAAAATTTCTCGTTCTTCTTCAGAATTAAAACTATAACGGAAGGACATTCTGGAATATTTTTTATAAGGATCGTACTCAACATTCAAATTCTCTTTACTGATATTATTTTGAATGTTTGTGATTATTGTTTTACGAACATCTTCCAAATCAGTGTTAAGAGAAACAAAGAATGTGGGGCTGTATGCCTTGTCCTCTAATTCGATATTTGTAGCAGCGTCTTTTACGCGTTGTAATTGGTTCTGATAATCGATGAATGAATCAGCAGTAATGGTTATGGAAGATTTGCGGATATCTACAATTGATTTGCCTTGCAAGTCTGTTTTAGTTTTAATTTCTCGCAAAGCTTGAATCTGTTTTTCAGATTCTTGATGGAATCCGAAAATATATCTTGTTGGTAATTGGCGTATCGTTAAATCCTCATTGGCCTTTTGAATCTCCGCCAACCTCTTTTTGAAATTGTCAATCTTGTTGTTTGTTTGGTATTCTCCATCAACTATCTCAAAACCGTCGATTTCAACAAAGGATCTGTTATTATCTTTGTTTCCAAAGCGATAAGTCCTTGATTGCAGTTGAAGCCCAAAAACAGAAAATAAATCGTCTTTAACTGGGGCTGATACCTCAATTACAAATTGCGTTCTATCGTTCGACAAATATGTTTTAGCCCTATTATCAATGCCATTGCCATTTAAAACCTCTTTTATTTGTCTTATTATCTGATTATCAATAATATTCTCATCAGCTTTCACATATACTTTTAAAATAACATCTCTCACCTTATTAACTGATGCAATATTTGAAAAATAATTCTCGATACATTTCTTTACATGCGGATAATCATCTTCTGAAATCCCAACCTGACCATCGGGTGTTATTTGCAAATCATCGTATCCATATTCCTCTGAAAGTTTTTTCAGAATTTGGTTGTATATTTTTTCTTTTGAATCATCGTCCGTGTATTTGAATGATAATTCCCCAGATATAGTATTAGTTGGCGTTTCGGGTGATAGTTCAAAAAAGTATTCTGACGCTATTGTGTTTAATTGAGATAATTCATCGCTACTTAATACTCGGTATGTGTCAAACTCAATAAATGCTGCATCTCTATTAACGGCATAGTCGTTCAACTCATTTGACGAGAACAACTCTTTTATTTCTTCTTCGAATTTCTTGTTCAAGTCATCTTCACTGATAGTGATATCAACATAAGTAGCCCTTTCTCCAATACCATTATTGTCGGTATATGCCTGACTAACTTTTTGAATTTTCCAAACATTTTCTTTTTGTTTGACAAGTTTCTTTAAGGCTTTAACATAATTATCCCAAATTTGTTTGTCTTTTTCTTTGTTTAAATCTGCTGTTGGTATACTGAGAGCATCTACTTTTTGATAGAAATCAGTAAACTTTTTTCCAACGCCTTTACATTCGTTAGAATAAAAAGAAAACTTGCATTCGCATTGTTCTACATCTTTTTGAGGTGCAACTATAAAAACAACTTCTTTTGCTTTTTTGACAAAATATGAATATGCTTTATCAAACCGATTTAATGGCTCTTCATTTATTGAACACTGTAGTTCGATGGCCTTTTCTTCTTCTATTGGTATTAAAATTTTGTGAACAGAAATAGCATGACTAATCCCATAATGGTCAGTTCGTTCATAAGTTTTGATTTTCTGAAAATAGCACTTTCTTGATTGAACCAGTTGTTGTTTTAATTGACCAAAGCGCAAAGTGTTGTTTCCATTTCGTTCCCATGTACCTTCAAAATCGTCCTTGAACTTCAAAACAATTTCCAAAGGTGAATTATCTAATTCTCCAAAATCAACGGGTGTATATGTTCTGTTAAAGTCTTCCATTATAAAATATGTTATTTTACAGTCACAATCTATTTCAATACAATAATAATTTCACATAAAACCTATTGTGTTTTGCGTTTTTGTGCTTGTTTCGCAAAACGGCGTTCTAGATCGGGCTCCAATTTTATTCTGTTCGCAGGCATGGCAGAAATATTTAGTCGTTAACAATATACGGCACCGCCCCATACCTCCCGGCAATATAGTTCTTCTAGTAGTTGGCGTCGTTGCGGGGCTTGATGCATCTTGCCGAAAGCGAACAAATAAGCTGTCATTTGCGGTTCGGAATCCAGAATGTCAACGCCTCGGTTCAAGGCATCAAACAGTTCGTCCTGCAATGCCTGCGGCAGTTCGCGGTAGAATCTGACAGACAAGTCCCTCACTTTGTCAAAAGAGGGTTTGTCCATGTATTTCAGCTTGTAAGCGTAGTTGGTATTTTGTTCTATCATAATGGTTACCTCCCCGTTATCGTTTCAGATTTCCATTCCGTTTCCTTTGCCTGTCTCCAGTTGCGCAGGGCGGTCTCCTTGCTGGCATTGGCGTAGCAAT
>JAEEGH010011384.1_pt1 | contig 20195 bp, 15 predicted proteins | sample 9134181 | NCBI WGS metagenome assembly JAEEGH01 (sample SAMN16246544, study PRJNA631951) | gut metagenome | biome: gut microbiome; feature: rumen; material: DP-attached | host: Bos | place: Iran: Karaj | collected 2018-10 | reverse complement strand
AGAAGAGGCATCTGAATTTGAGCTTGAACAAAAACGAGAAACCAGCGCAATAGCGCTGATTGTGAGTGTTTGCAGAAGTGCTGCAGCAATTCGTATCATAAAGATGATACAGGGGAATATTCAGGGGAGAAAATATGGCTTCGAAAGCAGATGTACAGGTCATCATCAATGGGAAAGTCTATACGTTGAGCGGATACGAGAGCGAAGAGTATCTGCAGAGGGTGGCGGCCTATTTAAACAATAAGATCATGGAATTTGATCATGTGGAGGATTATCGGCGGTTTTCACCCGATATGCGGGCGGTGCTCCTGCAGCTGAATATCGCGGACGATTATTTCAAGGCGCGGAGTCAGACGGAGCGGCTGGAAAAGGAGATCGAGGAGCGGGACCGCGAGATCTACGAGCTGAAGCATGATCTGATCAGCAACCAGATCAAGCAGGAAAGTGACGAGAAGAAGCGGAAAGAGCTGGAAAGCGAGAACAAGGAGCTGCTTCTTAACAAGGCAAAGCTGGAAGCGACATTGGAGGATGCGCTTCTTGGCAAAGTATCAAACAAAAAGGATCTGGAGAATGCAAATCCCCGAACTTCTGGCACCGGGAGGAAGTCTTGAAGCCGCGAAGGCCGTGATCGACGCCGGCGCTAATGCCGTATACACGGGGCTGTCAAGATTTTCCGCCAGAGCCTATGCCGTCAATCTTCAGGAAGAAGAACTGACGGAACTTCTTCATTACGCACATCTTCATGGAGCGTCGGTTCATCTGACGCTAAACACCCTGATCAAAAACAGGGAGATGGAGGAAGCGCTCATGCTTTTGAAAACTCCCTATGAAGAGGGATTGGATGCCGTGATCCTGCAGGATCATGGTTTGTTTTCTGTTGTCAAAAAAGCATATCCGGGCCTCTCTTTACATGCGAGCACACAAATGAATCTCTGCAGCGCCGGGGGCGCTCGTTTCCTAAAGGAACGGGGCGCGGAGCGGGTCGTGCTCGGGAGAGAGCTTTCCCTGGAAGAAATCTCAGCGATCAAAAGAGAAGCAGAAGTGGAAGTGGAGGTATTCTGCCACGGGGCGCTGTGCTGCTCTTACTCCGGAACCTGCCTTCTTTCCGCAGCACTCGGCGGGAGGTCCGCAAACCGTGGGCGCTGCGCCGGACCCTGCCGCCTTCCCTATGAGGCTTTTGGGAAAAAGGGGTATCCCTTCAGTTTAAAGGACCTTTGCACGATCAGGCATCTTCCGGAGATAGCCAGGGCGGGTGCCGATTCTTTGAAGATCGAGGGGCGGCATAAGAGTAAAGAATACGCGGTAAGAGTTACGGAGGTGTACCGGAAGTATCTGGACCGGCTGAAGGAAGAGGGACCGGATGGCTATACCGTGGATGAAAAGGATATCGAAGCTCTTTTGCAGAGCGGGAACCGGAACGGCTTTACGGACCGGTATCTGTTCGTGCATAATGACGCGTCCATGAACTCCGGGGACAGCCCTTCGTATGAGGTGCAAATGGAAAATCTCCCGGCGAAAAAGAATGACGGCGTTCCGGTCGAAGGAACGTGGACCGTAAAGAGAGGCGAAAGGATCTCCTTTGTTCTGAAATGTAATGATACAGAGGCTAAAGCAGAGGGAGATATCCCTTCGGAAGCGAAAAAGGAGCCGCTGCGGGAGAGTGTTCTGCGGGAGAAAACGGGGACGCTTGGGGATACAGCTTTTACGCTTCAAAACCTTACCGTGGAGCTGGAGGACGGGCTCTTCATCCCGCTTTCGGTGATCAAAGGGCTGAAGCGGGAGGCAGCAGCGGCGCTGGAAAAGAAATTGCTGGCGCCGTTTCGGAGAGAGGGAAAAGAGTTTTTTGTCGAGCAGCCAACATTGACGCCATATGAATGGATAGAACCATTTTTTACAGCATTTTGCTCCAAGGAAGAACAGTTACCGCTGCTTCTCGCCGAAAATAAGCTGCGCCGGATCTATCTTTCTTTTCTGTGCTTTTCAAGGGCAGAGCAGGCATTGAAGCTCCCCGAGGCGTTTGAAAAGATACGCCGAAGCGGGATGGAAGCGTATTTCGCGCTGCCGCCGGTGTTAAGGAAAAACGATATCGACTATTACCGCACGCTATTTCAAACAAAGGAAAACCTTCCGGACGGCTTTCTTGTCGCGTCCTGCGACGGGATCGGCTTTGTGAAGGCGCTGGATTTTCCGGCGGAAAACGTGGTGCTCGATCAGGGCCTTTATGTTTGGTCGGACTATACGAAGGCGGCGTTCGAAGCGCTGGGATTTTGCTATGATACGGTGCCGGCGGAACTCAAGCAGGCGGAGATCATGCACCGTGAAAACGGGGGGAGCGAGCTTGTGATCTACGGCCGGCAGGCGCTCATGCATACCGCGAACTGTATCTGGAAAAACAAGGGGAAGTGCAAAAAAGAATATCCGTCGACGACGATCACGGACCGGAAGCAGGAGAAGCTTTATGTGCGCGCGGCCTGTGATGAATGCATGAATATCCTTTACAACGGCCACTGCGTGTCCCTTCTTCCGGAGCTGCCGGAACTGAAGAAAGAACGGTTTCGTTCGTTCCGTTACACGTTCACGTTTGAAAGCGCCGAAGAAGTGGAGGCGGTGCTTAAGAACGCGCCGCCCAAAGACGCTTTGCTTACGAAGGGACTGTATAAACGGGGGGTGGAGTGATGCCGGTTCTGATCAGCCAGGTCGCAAAACTTCTGATCACGGTGCTGACGGCGTTCTTTGCCTTTTTCTGCTTTTACGGCACGTTTCGCCATAAGTCGAAAAAAGCGAGACGTTTTCTTTACGGCTATCAGCTTGCGGTGATCTATCTCGTGCTGTCACTGGCGTTTCTTTCGATGTTCATGACGCGGCCGGATCCGAATACGCTGCTTCTTTACTTCGGGTCGCTCGGAGTGGTGACCGCGATCCAGCTCGTGTTTCGGTTTATCTATCATTCCGCGTCGATCCTTCTGACGAATTCTATGTGCCTGCTGCTTTCTTTCGGGTTCATCATGCAGACCCGGCTCGAGCCGGAGAAGGCGATGCGTTCCCTTATCTTTGCGGCCGTTTCGCTTCTGATCACGGCATTTTTCCCGCTCCTTCTCAACAAGAGGAAAGGGCGGCTCAGGAACCTGAAATGGACGTATTTTATTATCGGGATCGTGTTGCTTCTGATCGTATTTCTGGCCGGGCAGACCAGCTATGGGGCAAAGCTTTCCATCTCTTTTTTCGGAATATCGATACAGCCTTCGGAATTCGTGAAACTGCTTTACGTGTTCTTCCTGGCGGCGATGTATCATGAGTCAAAATCGAGGAAACAGATCCTGATCACCACGGCCTGCGCGGCAGCGACGGTGCTGCTCCTCGTAGGCGCGAGGGATCTCGGCGGCGGGCTGATCTTTTTTGTGATCTTTATCGTGATGAGTTTTTGCGCATTAAAGCTCTGGCTCGTGCCGCTGGCAGGCGTTTTGATGCTGCTCTTTACGTTTCCCGCGGCCGGAAAGATCTTCAGCCACGTGCATACCAGGATCCTGGCGTGGAGAGACCCGCTTTCGGTTATTGATGACGCCGGTTATCAGGTGAGCCAGTCGTTGTTTGCGCTCGGCACGGGCTCGTGGTTTGGAACCGGCCTTTACCATGGCCGGCCGGATCTGATCCCGGTCGTGATCCGCGACTTCATCTTTTCCGCGATCGGGGAGGAAATGGGGGTGCTGGTCTGTATCTCGCTGATCCTGATCTGTTTCTGCTGCGTGCTGCTTTTTTTCAATATGGCATTGGAAATGAAGGACGAATTTTACCGCCTCGTGGCGCTTGGCCTTGGCACGGCGTACGGCTTCCAGGTCTTTCTGACGATCGGCGGCTGCATCAAGCTGATCCCGTCCACCGGGGTGACGCTGCCGCTGGTGAGTTACGGCGGCAGTTCCCTGCTCGCGACCTTCATGTCGTTCGGGATCCTGCAGGGCCTCTATGTCTCGAATAAGGGGAAGGGAGGTGAGTTCCGATGACCGGGAAGAAACAATGGTTCTTCCGGAAAAAAGAACCGGCGGATAAGACGGAACACCCTCGCAAAAAGAAGGATAAGGGGCGGGAAATGGTGCTCGTGACCTATGCTTTTCTCATCCTTTTCCTTGTGATGATCGGCTATCTTGTCTGGTATGTGGCGGCAAGGAGCGACCGCTTTATCAATAATCCATACAACAGCAAGCGGATCGACGCGTTTGCCGAGAACACGGTGCGCGGGGATATCACGGACCGCAACGGCGTTGTGCTGGCAGAAACGAAAACGAACGCCGACGGAACCGAGACCAGGGTATATCCGAAAGCGAACCGGTATGCGCATGTTGTCGGCTACACCTCGAACGGAAAAATGGGGGTGGAACAGCTCGCGAATTATTATCTCCTTCGAAGCCATGCGAACCCGATCCTGCGGCTGAAGAATTCCTTCTCGGAGGAAAAGGATCCGGGGGATACCTGCGTGACGACGCTTTCGGATGAGGTGCAGGCGGCAGCCTATGAAGCACTGGGGTCGTACCGCGGAGCGATCATCGCGATGAATCCGGAGACCGGAGAGATTCTTTGCTGTGTCAGTAAGCCGGATTTTGACCCGAATGAGGTGGAATGGACCTATGAAACATTGGCTTCTTCCGATAATGGCGTGCTCTTAAACCGCGCCTCGCAGGGGCGTTACCCGCCCGGCTCCACGTTTAAGATCGTGACGACGCTCGAATACCAGAGGGAGCATCCCAAAGACGCGGAAAACTTTCACTTTACCTGTGAAGGGATCTTTGCCGCGGGTGGAAAGGACATTCATTGTTACCACAATACCGCGCACGGGGAGGAGGATCTTATGGATGCCTTTGCCGATTCCTGCAACTCGGCTTACGCGAAGATCGGTCTGACGCTCGATCCAAAGAGTTTTCAGAAGACCGCGGACCGGATGTTCTTTGACAAGGCGATCGTCTGCGACCTGCCGACCGAAAAGCCGAGATTTGAGCTCGCAGAGAACGCTTCGGAAGCGGCTCTGATGGAGACTGCGATCGGACAGGGGAAAACCTATGTGACGCCGCTGCAGATGCTGCTCATCGCTTCGGCCGTGGAAAATGGCGGCGTGGCGAAAAAGCCGTTCCTTTTGAAGGAAATAAGGAATGTGGACGGGAAACGGGTGGAAACCTTCTATGGGAAGAAGCTGCGGCGGCTGATGAGCAAGGAGGAAGCGGAAGGCCTGGAAAGCTATATGCGCCGCGTCGTCACCGACGGTACGGCAAAGGCACTGCAGTCGGACCGCTTCACGGCCTACGGTAAGACCGGGACCGCGGAATACGACGACGAAGGGAATTCCCATTCCTGGTTTGTCGGTTACGCGAGATCAGAAGACAGGGATCCCATCGCGCTGGCCGTGATCCTGGAAGGAGCGGGCAGCGGCTCCGCTGTCGCCGTTCCCGCAGCGCGGAGCGTGCTGGAGGCGTACTTCGGGTAACGCGACATTACTGTTCACACATGGCGGGCCGTCTCCGCTCCGCTCCGGTCCGTCGCAAGAAACGATCCACTGGATCGTTGCGACCGCTGCGGTGTTTCCTCGAGAAAATTTTCCCTTACTCCAACACAGTGGCTATATTTTCTTTGTTCTCTAACTGCTACTTTAGTTCATCATTGTGGCATCAAGAACGGGAAAATTTTTCTCGGAAAATCCTCCGCTCGCGGCCCGAGGGTATTTTACGTTTCCCGTATGGTGTGAACAGTAACTGTTCTCCTCGCGCGGAGCTGTCCGCAGGCGGCGTTGATGTCCGGGCCGAGCTCGCGGCGCACGGTCGCGGGGATCCCGGCGTCTTCAAGGGATTTTTGGAAGGCGCGGATCGTTTCTTTCCCCGGACGTTCGTAGCCCGATTCCGTCACATTATTTACAGGGATCAAATTTACATGACAGTTCATTCCCTTTAAGAGGCTGATCAGAGCACGCGAAGCCTCCAAAGAGTCATTTTTCCCTTTGACAAGGCTGTATTCAAAGGTCAGGCGGCGGTTTGTTTTTTTGATGTAATAGCGGCAGGCGTCCATGAGCTCCGGCAAGGGAAAACTTTTCGCCACCGGCATCAGCTCTTTCCTTCGTTCCTGGTCGGCCGCGTGCAGGGAAACCGCAAGATTGACCTGCAGTCCTTCGTCCGCAAAGCTGCGGATCTTCGGCGCCAGGCCGCAGGTGGAAACCGTGATGTGGCGGGCGCCGAGATTGCGCCCTTCTTCATGGGTCAGGAGGGAAAGAAACCGCATTAAATTCTCATAATTATCAAACGGCTCCCCCGTTCCCATGATCACGACATGGCTCACCGGCTCCTTCTTTTCTCGTTCAAAAAGGAACACCTCTTCGAGCATCTCCGACGGGGTAAGGTTTCGGACCAGACCACCTTTCGCGGACGCGCAGAAGGTGCAGCCCATCCGGCAGCCGGCCTGTGAAGAAATGCAGGCGGAGAGGCCGTATTCATAGCGCATCAGCACGGTTTCGATAAGGCAGCCGTCCACGGTTTCCAGCAGCAGCTTTTCGGTCCCGTCGGCCTTTGAAACCTGGCGTTCCTTTATCGCCAGCGGACGGATCTCTGCCGTTTCCTTCAAACGGGTTCTTAACGTAAGCGGCAGATTCGTCATCTCGTCAAAGGACAGTGCCTTCTCCCGATGCAGCCACTGAAAGATCTGGTTTCCCCGGTATTTCGGTTCTTTGAAAGAGGCGAGCCATTCGGCCAGCTCCTCCTTCGTCATCGATCTGATATCAACACTCATGTTTTATGGAACAGGGCGAAATAAAAACCGTCCCGTTTCCCCTCCATGGGCAGGATCGTCTCCTCCCGGACTTTTTCAAACTCCTTATGCTCCGCAATAAACCGGGCCGCGTTTTCCTGGTTCTCTTTCGGGTTTAAGGTGCAGGTCGAGTAGAGCAGTTCCCCGCCCTTTCTGACATAATGCGCCGCATTATTAAGAATCTCCCTTTGCAGAGCCGCAAGCTCCTTCATATCCTTCGCCGTGATCCGGTATTTTAAATCTTTTTTCCGCCCCATGACGCCGAGGCCGGAGCAGGGAAGATCCGCCACGACAAGGTCAAACGCCTCGTTCCGGTCCTCCCGCAGCACTCTCGCGTCCTGCTCTTCGATCTTTATCTTATCAAACGAAAGCCGCTTCGCGTTCTCACGGATGAGTTCCGTTTTTTCGGGAGTCAGGTCACAGGCTGTGATCTCGCAATTCCCGCGCAGCCGCTCGTATAGATAAAAACTTTTTCCGCCCGGTGCGCTGCAAAGATCCAGAATCTTCATGCCCGCATTAAGATGCGCCGCATCGAGCGCGAGCATGGAGCTTAGATCCTGCACAAAAAGAAGCCCCTCCGAAAATGCCGGAAGGGACGGCAGTCGGTCGAGGTCCCGCAAACGATAGGCGAGCGCGGTATCCTCCCACTTTTGGGCATGCACGTTCGAGTTTTCGAGGCTATTTAGGATCTCCTCTTCCGTTTTCTTCAGTGTATTGAAATGCACAGTCAGAGGCGCCGGAGCCAAAGACGCCGCCGCGATCCGCAGGGCCTCCTCTTCTCCGAACGCGTCGATCAGCAAATTCAGGATTTCTTCCGGGATCGAAAATGCGCAAGACGGCGGCAGCGTAGAAAGGTCGATCCGCTTCCTGTCGATATTGCGGAGCACTCCGTTCACAAAACCCTTCAGCCCTTTCAGACCCTTTTTCTCCGTCAGCTTCACGATCTCATTCACCGTGGCGGAGGGCGGAACGGAATCCATGAAATAGAGCTCGAACGCCCCCATCCGAAGGAGATTTCGGATCACGGGCCGGACCGCTTTTTTATCCTTCACAAAACGGTCGATGATGTGATCCAGCGTGAGCCTTCGTTCGAGAACGCCTTCCAGCTCCCTTGTGATAAAGGCGCGCTGGTTCTTCTCCAGCTCGGCGTTTTTATCCAGAAGATTCTTCAGGGCGATATGGCTGAAGGATACGCCCGCCTCCACATCCTGTAATGCAGTTAAGATCAGTTCCCGCAAGTTTTTCACAGGCTCTTTAACACCTCACCCGGCTGCACGTCGGTACCGCGCAAAAAGGCTCCCGCGTCCATGAGTTTTTTTCCTTCCAGCTGAACGAGAAGGAGCGATAAGGCGCCGTCTCCCGTTCTGACCGTAAACGTATTTTTGCCCGCCGAAAGCGCCGTCCCGGGGGCTTCGTTTCCCGCATAGGGAACAGCGGCGGCCTTTTTCACCTTAAGAATTTTCCCACGAAGGTACGTAAAGCTTCCCGGCCAGGGATCCATGGCGCGGATGAAGCGTTCCAGCTCTTCCCCGCTCTTTTTCCAGTCCAGCCGGCCAAAATTCTTATCGATCTTTCCGGTCTTCGTCGCCAGTTCTTCCTTCTGCGGCTCGGGCCGGATCGACCCGTCTTCCAGTTTTGTAAGCGTTTCCGTCAAAAGCTCCGCGCCGAGGACAGAGAGCTTATCAAAAAGAGACCCGGCGGTTTCTTCCGGATCCAGGGTCAAGCTTTTCTGCAATAAAATATCTCCCGTGTCCAGCCCCTCCGCCATCCTCTGGATGGTCACGCCGCCTTCTTTATCGCCCGAAAGGATCGTCCACTGGATCGGGGAAGCGCCGCGGTATTTCGGGAGCAGAGACGCGTGCACATTGACACAGCCGTATTTGGGGAGCTCCAGAATATTTTTCGGCAGGATCTGGCCAAACGCCGCCACCGCGATCACATCCGGAGCTTCCTCTTTAAGCTTCTCTTCCTGCTCCTCCCCGCGTAAATTTTGGGGCTGGTACACCGGGATCCCTAAAGAAACCGCCGCCTCCTTGACCGGAGAAAAGACTTCATGCTTTCCCCTTCCCTTCGGCCGGTCCGGCTGGGTCAGAACAAGAGATACCGTATGCCCCTCTTCAACCAGCGCTTTTAAAGAGGGCACCGCAAAATCCGGTGTCCCCATAAATACAACTTTCATTCTTCTTCGTCCGTCTCCTCGCCGTTCTCCTCGTCGTTTTCCTCTTCATGCTCCACATCATGGATGGGGCCTTCCACGATCTCCGTGTACATATGCCCGTCCAGGTGGTCCAATTCATGGCAGAACGCCCGGGCCAGAAGCCCCTCCGCCTCTGCCTCATACTCTTCCATATTCTCATCAAACGCGCGGATCTTCACCTTCTCCGGCCTTGTCACCTTTCCGGCTTTGCCCGGGAGGCTTAAGCACCCCTCTTCTCCGGTCTGGCTGCCGCTCTGTTCGATAATAACGGGGTTGATAAGGATAAACGGCTCCCCATCATGGATATTCTCGTCCCCGACATCCACCACGCAAATCCGCCGGAGCACGCCCACCTGCGGCGCGGCAAGCCCGACACCGTTCGCTTCGTACATGGTTTCCAGCATATCCGTGATGAGCTCCCTGATCCGCGGAGTCACCTCCTTCACTTCCCTGCAGGCTTTCTCCAGGATCGGATCGCCCAATTCTCTGATCTCTCTTAATGCCATGAGTTCCTCCCTCTCAAAACCCGTTCATCGGGTCAAAGTCAAAGCTGATGTGAAAACGCCCCATTACTTCCGTTTCGGAAAAATGCGTTTCCACTCTGTCCTTTATCTTAACAAGCATATCATAAGACGGCGCTTTTATGAATACCACTTTGCGAAACACGTCCATCCGTTTGTACGGAATGGCCTCTACAGGCCCTGTGACCGCGCATTTCGGGTCCATACATCCCCGCACGATGTCATTAAGCGCATCGGCTCCCGACACCGCCTCTTCTTCTTTTTCCGAAGAAGCCAGGATCTGCAGAAAATGCCATACCGGCGGATAGTGCATGAGCTTTCGGAAGGCGATCTCTTCTTCAAAGAACCCGCGGTAATCCTGCGCGGCAGCAAAGACCACGCCGTAATGCTCGGGCTGATAGGTCTGGATCAAAACTTCTCCCGCCTTTTCGCCCCGCCCGGCTCTGCCCGCCGCCTGGGTCAAAAGCTGAAAGGTCCGCTCCCCCGCGTGAAAATCCGGCGCGTAAAGAGACATGTCCGCGGCCAGCACGCCGACCAGCGTCACCGCGGGGAAATCATGGCCCTTCACGATCATCTGCGTCCCGATCAGGATATCGGCCTCATGCCGTGAAAACCGGGCAAGGATCTTTTCATGCCCGTCCTTTCCCTTCGTCGTATCCATATCCATCCGCAGCACCCGGGCCGAAGGAAACAATTCCTTAACGGACTCCTCCACCTTTTCTGTCCCTGCGCGGAATGTGCCGATGAAAGTAGAAGTGCAGGACGGGCATTTTTTCACCATCGGTGTCCGGTATCCGCAGTAATGGCAGACCAGCTGCCCGTTCTTGTGAAGGCTTAAGGAAACGTCGCAATGCGGGCATTTCATGACTTCTCCGCAGGAGCGGCAGGATACAAAGCCCGAAAGGCCGCGGCGGTTCAGAAACAGCATGCTCTGCTCCCCCGCTTCGAGCGTCTTTTTTATCTTGTTCTGCAGCTCGCGGCTGAAGATGCTGCGGTTTCCTTCCCGAAGTTCTTTTCTGAGATCCACGATCTTCGTCGTCGCGAGAGCCTGCCCCGTCGCGCGCTCCGGCAGCTCCAGATACACATATTCTCCCTGTTCGGCCCGGTAAAAGCTTTCCACCGACGGCGTCGCCGAGCCCAGGATCACGGAAGCGCCGCACAGCCCCGCAAGCTCGATCGCGGTCTCTCTGGCATGATAACGCGGAAGCGTCTCGCTTTTATAAGAGGTCTCATGCTCTTCGTCCATGATGATGAATGCCGGGGACGCAAACGGCGTAAAGAGCGCGCTCCTCGGTCCCACGATCACATCGATCTCACCGTCCCGCGCCCTGCGGTACTGCTCATACCGTTCTCCCTTGGACATCCTCGAATTCAGGATGGAAACCCGGTCCGAAAACCAGGTCTTTAAGCGCTGCACGGTCTGAAAGGTCAGCGCGATCTCGGGGATCAGAAAGATCACCTGTTTTCCCGCAGCGACCGCTTCCTTCATGACCTCGATATACACCTCGGTCTTTCCGCTCCCGGTTACGCCGTGAAGAAGATAGACGGCTTTTTTGCCGGACTTCCTGTCCCCGATGATCCGGTCAGCGGCGGCTCTCTGCGCGCTGTTCAACGTGATGGGGTCAGAAGGAGCTTCAGGGTACTTTACCTCCTCTTCCCCTTCCTTCTTTTTCCGGGGCCTGCTCTTCTTTTCGGCAGGGGCGAGCAGCACGGTCTTGAGCGCGTGGTTCATCGTGCCCCCGTAATGCTCCTTCAGCCACGAAGCCAGCGTGATCAGCCGTTCCTCCACGGGAACCGCGCCCTCCACGATCCCGTAGACCTCCTTGATCCGGTCCTCTTCGATCTCGGGTTCGTCCGTGAGTTCAACGATATAGCCGGTGCGTTTTCCCCTCCCGAACGGGACATGAAGCCGCATCCCGGGCTTCAGTTTTCCGAGCAGGTCCTGCGGAATACGGTATTGAAAGGTTTTATCCACTTTTTCTGAAGAAATATCAATAATGATATTTACATATTTCTTGAATTCCATCGCTCCCTATACTATCATAAAAAAAGAATATTTGAAAGGAATCGATCACTCTATGCGACATCTAATGAGTCCTCTGGACTTTTCGGTGGCGGAACTGGCGGAGCTTCTGGACCTCGCCATCGACATCGAAAAAGATCCGTCCCGATACCGCTCGGTCTGTGTCGGGAAAAAGCTGGCCACCTGTTTCTATGAACCCAGCACCCGCACCCGCCTCTCTTTTGAATCCGCCATGTTAAACCTCGGGGGAAACATCCTCGGTTTTTCCAGCGCTGATTCCTCTTCCGCCGCCAAAGGCGAAAGTGTTGCCGATACCATTCGTGTTATTTCCTGTTATGCTGACATCTGTGCCATCCGGCACCCGAAAGAAGGCGCTTCTCTCGTAGCCTCCCAGAAATCCTCCATTCCCGTTATCAACGCCGGCGACGGCGGCCACCAGCACCCCACACAGACACTGACCGACCTTCTTACGATCTACTCGTTAAAGGGAAGGCTGGACAATCTGCGCATCGGGTTATGCGGGGATCTGAAATTCGGGCGGACCGTACACTCCCTGATCCATGCGCTGATCCGTTACCCCGGGATCCGGTTCATCATGATCTCCCCGGAGGAATTAAAGATCCCGAGCAATCTCAAGGAAGACGTTCTGGATCCCGGCCACATCGCCTATGCGGAGACCGACCGGCTCGAAGACGCGATCGGCGACCTGGACATCCTTTACATGACCAGAGTCCAGCGCGAACGTTTCTTCAACGAAGAGGATTACCTGCGAATGAAGGATTTCTACATCCTGGACAAAACAAAGCTCGAGCAGGCCCGGGAAGACATGCTCGTAATGCATCCGCTCCCCAGGGTCAACGAGATCTCCGTGGAAGTAGATGATGACCCGCGGGCCGTCTACTTCAAGCAGGCGCAATACGGCGTCTATGTGCGCATGGCGCTGATCATCCGCCTCCTGCAGGAAGCGGGAAACGAACTTCAGCTGCCCCCAAAGGAGGATAAAAATGCTTAATATCAGCGGTATTCACGAGGGCTTTGTTCTGGATCACATCAAGGCGGGGATGAGCCTTCGGATCTATCACGACCTGCATCTTGATGAACTGGACTGCACGGTTGCCATCATCAAAAACGCGCGCAGCGTAAAAATGGGAAAGAAGGACATCATCAAGGTGGAATGTCCCGTGGACGCTCTGGATCTGGATATTCTGGGGTTTCTGGATCACAACATTACCGTAAACGTGATCCAGGATGATGAGATCGTGGAAAAAAAGATATTAAAGCTTCCGAAGACGATCAAAAACGTGATCAAATGCACGAATCCGAGATGCATCACCTCGATCGAGCAGGGGCTGACGCAGATCTTCGTTCTGACCAATCCCGAAAAAGAGATCTACCGGTGCAAATATTGCGAAACAAAATACAAGGGGAAACGCGGAAACGAATCCTGAATGGAAACGCTGATAAAGCGTTTCCCGCGCGGCGCTAAACGTCCGGTGGACGTTTGCTCAGCGCCGACCGAAGCGGAGCGTAGACAATTCGCAGCGCGTAAGCGCTTTCCTCTGCGAATTTCTGCGCATATACGCGAAGAGGCAAAGGACCCGGCTCTGAGGCAGCGAGTACAGCTGTAAGCCGGGTTCTGTCGTGAATGATCATCTATCTAGGACTGCCGTTACCGGCAGCCTCCAGCGGCCCACCCGGAGTACGGGACGAACCCGCGCGGGCAACGCATATACTCCGAAACGGCCTTGCTTCGGATGGGGTTTACATCCGCCGTTCCCGTTACCGGAAACGCGGTGGTCTCTTACACCGCCTTTTCACCTTTTCCCCGGCTTAAAGCCGGGGTAGTTCTTTTCTGTTGCACTAGCCTGGGAGTCACCTCCACCGGCCGTTAGCCGGCATCCTGCCCTGTGAAGCCCGGACTTTCCTCCCGGAGAGTTTCCTCTCCCGGCGATCATTCACTGTACTCGCTGCCTCAGAGCCGGATCAGTGTTTTTTAAATAAATCGCGAAATGCGATTTATGCCGTAAATTCCCGCAAAGCCTTATAATCCGAAGCACCCGCCTCCGATAAACTCCCGCAAAATGGAATTCGTCTGGATCGCGTCCGACGGAAGCGCCAGGAAATAATCGAGGAATTTTAAGAGCCTCTTGGCTTCGGCGTATTCTTTGCTGGCCGGGTCGACCGCGAAAAGCAGCGGCTCCGCATAGGTCTTCATGACCGCAAGCTCATAGATCAGCGCGGAATTAAACATCACATCCGCCTTCTCCTGGAACGGGAAGATATATTTATTTTCCCCGCGCCGGACCGACTCCCACATACCGATGGTCTCCTGCGCCAGGCTCCCTCTGGTCCGCGCATCACGCACGATCCGGCGGAGAAGCCGTTCATCCGTGGTCGGCAGATAATTATGTTCATCAATATTCAGTGCCGTCAGCGCACTGATATAGATCTTGAATTTATTCTTGTTGTCGATGGATTCCGACAGGCGGTCATTCAGGCCGTGGATCCCCTCGATCACCAGCACGTCGCCCTCATCGAGCTTCATCGGCCGGCCGTTTGTTTCCCGTTTTCCGGTCATGAAGTTGAAGATCGGCTTTTCGATCTGCTTTCCTTCCAGAAGATCCTGCAGATCCACATTCAGCTTCTTCACATCCAGCGCTTCCACACACTCAAAATCGTAATTCCCGTTTTCATCCCTCGGGCAGAATTCCCGGTCTGCGTAATAATCATCCAGCGGGAACGGATGCGGATTCAGCCCGTGCGCCCGAAGCTGCACCGAAAGGCGGTGACTGAAGGTCGTCTTTCCGGAGGAAGACGGACCCGCGATCATCACGAATTTCTTTTTCGGATCGCTCGCGATCTGTTCGGCCAGCGCTCCGATCCTCCGCTCCATCAACGCTTCCTGCGTCAGGATCACTTCTTCGACGCTTCCCCTCACGATCGCGTTGTTGAGGTCGCCTATGTTACGGATGCCCATCCGCTGTCCCCAGGCATCGGATTCCCTCAGCGTCGTAAAGAATTTCTCGCCCTGAAGGAACGGCTGCACCTCTTTCTCATCCTTTCTCGGATAGACCAGCACAAAGCCCTCATGATAAGGCTCCAGATCAAACTGCGTGAGGCAACCCGTGGAAGGCACCATGTAGCCGTAATAATAATCCCGGAATCCGTCCAGCACATACATATTGACGCGGGATCCGAGCCGGTAGCGGAAGAGGCTCACCTTGTCCGCCATTCCCTGTTCCTTGAAATAGGCGATCGCATCCTCCGTGCTCCAGCTTTCCTTGGTCAGAGGGATGTCCTTTTCGACAAGGCTTTTCATCTCCGCCTTCACATCCGCGATAAACTGCTCCGTGACCGGGTAATTATCGGTCATCTCGCAATAATAGCCGTTGTTCACGGAGTACTGCACTCTCGCAGTCACTCCCTTTTTCCCGACCACCCTGTCTACGGCTGCTTCAAGAAGGAAGGTGATGCTCCTCCGATAGGTCTTCCTCCCGTCGCTGTCATTCATGGTCAAAAAGTTCAGTTCCCCGCCCTTTTTGATCCCCTTGGTCAGCTCTCTCAGATGATTGTCTATGGAAGCAAGCATGATCGGGTACTCGTAATCCCCCTGGGCTTCCTTCGCAAGCGTTGAGAAGAGAGTTTTTCTCTTGATCTTCTTTACTTCTCCCCGATAAGTTACTTCCAGATATTCTTCAGCCATACCGTTTTCACTCCTTGAATCTGTTCTCCGCTTCGATGCATAAATCCAGTTCTTTTAGAACTTCTTCCCTTCTCTTTCTCCCTTTTTCATTCGGCGGAAGACTATCCAATATTTCGTTCAGAACCCTTTTTCTTTTCTCCAGCCAGCGCCTGCATAAGGGATCCTTCTTTTGCAGAGCGACGCGCCCGAACCTTTCTTCCGCTTCGGAAAGCGCCGGTTCTTCCCCGTTTTCCGCCTTTATGAGAACGTAAAACTTTCCGTCCTCTTCGACATAACGTTCGTCCGTCATACGGTATCCGTTTTCCTGCAGAAACCGCCGCACCTCTTTTTCCTCGGACTGCGGTCCCAGTACCAGCTCCTCTATGCCAAGAGTCCTCGGGTCCTTCGCGCTTAAGATCCGTATGATCAGCGCCCCGCCCATGCCGGAGATCACGGCCGTCTCCGCTTCCCCGCTTAAAAGCGCCTGAAAGCCGTCCGACAACCGGGTTTTGATCCTGTCCTGAAGTCCGGCTTCCATGATATGCTCCTTCGCTGCCAAAAGCGGCCCTTCTCCTATATCAAGCGCAAGCGCCGACGGCGTCTTTCCTTCCCTCACCAGTTCGATCGGAAGGAAGGCGTGGTCCGTGCCGATGTCCGCGAGGGTTTTGCCCGCAGACACCATTTCGCACAGCGCCCGGAGCCTTTGCATCCGGTTTTTCATCCTACTCCAGGTAATCCTTTAATTTCCGGCTCCGGCTGGGATGGCGGAGCTTTCTCAGCGCCTTTGCTTCGATCTGGCGGATACGCTCACGGGTCACGTTGAATTCCTTTCCGACCTCTTCCAGCGTTCTTGCTCTTCCGTCCTCAAGACCGAAGCGAAGGGTCAGCACCTTCTGTTCCCTCTCCGTCAGCGTCCCGAGCACTTCCTCGAGCTGTTCCTTCAAGAGGGTGAAGGCAGCCGCATCCGCCGGCACCGGCACATTGTCGTCCTGGATGAAATCACCGAGGTGCGAATCTTCTTCCTCACCGATCGGCGTTTCCAGAGACACCGGCTCCTGCGAGATCTTCAAGATCTCACGCACGCGCTCCACCGGCATGTTCATCTGCGCGGCGATCTCCTCCGGAGTGGGTTCCCGGCCGAGTTCCTGCAAAAGCTGCCTGGAGATGCGGATCAGCTTGTTGATCGTCTCCACCATATGCACCGGGATACGGATCGTCCGCGCCTGATCGGCGATCGCTCTCGTGATCGCCTGGCGGATCCACCACGTCGCGTAGGTACTGAACTTATACCCTTTCCGGTAATCAAATTTCTCCACTGCCTTGATAAGGCCAAGATTTCCTTCCTGGATCAGATCCAGAAACAGCATCCCGCGGCCGACATAACGCTTCGCGATCGACACGACCAGTCTCAGGTTCGCCTCCGCCAGCTTCTTCTTGGCGGCCTCGCCCTTTCTGGTCACCGCTCTCAGCTCTTCGATCTCGGCGTTGATCTCCTTTTCTCTCTCTTCATCCTCGGTGTCAAAAAGCTCTTCTCTCAGCTCACGGATCCGGTCGTATGCATTCATCCCGACCTCCATCTCTTTTGCCAGAGCGATCTCCTCGTCCGCGGAAAGAAGAGAAACTTTTCCGATCTCCTTCAGATACATCCGCACCGGATCCTCGATCGAGATCCCGTCGGGAACGGAGAGATCCAGATTCTCAACGTCCGTGTCCTCTTCATCCTTCATGATGGCGTCTTCATCGATCTCGTCTTCCACATCATCCACGAGATTCAAAACGTCGACATCATTATCCTCCAGATAATTCAACACAACCTCAAAGCTGTCGTCATCGAGCTCCACGCCTTTGAAATAGTCGTTGATCTCCGGATATTCCAGCGTATTCTTTTTCTTTTTGGCAAGCGCCAGAAGGCCGGGCAGTTTTTCCACAATATCCGCCACGGTTTCCACCGGCTTATCCTCGCCCTTTCCGGAAGACTTTTTCGCAGCAGGCTTTGCTTTCTTTTCCGCAGGCTTCTTTTCGGAAGATTTTTTAGCCGCGGGCTTTTTTCCCGCAGGTTCCTTCTCTGCCGTCTTCTTTGCGGCAGGTTTTTTCTCCGCGGTCTTCTTTTCCGCAGGCTCCTTTTCCGCTGTCTTCTTGGCGGCAGATTTTTTCTCTGCGCTCTTTTTTTCCGTCGTCTTCTTCTCTGCTTCTTCTGTTACTTCGGTTTTCTTTGTAGAAGCCATGTTATCACCCTTTCTCACATCTGTCCTTTGAGCTCATCGATCCTGATCTTTTCTTTCATCAGTTTCTGCAGCAGCTCCAGGTCTTTTCCGTCTGCCTGCGCAGTCCGGACCTGGATGCTGTTCTCCTTGATCTTGATCGACATTTCTCTGACTACCTGTTCCTCCAGACCTTCCTCTTCATCCAGACCCTTTGGCTTTGCATGGAAGATACCCACTACCTTAGAGCGTTCTTCCTCGCCAAACGAATCCAGGATCGCAGCCGGATCAGGGTTCCCCGCCTCAAGCTGTTCAAACAGCATCTTCGCAACCCTGTTGTAGGGTTCAGCGACAAAGTCTTCCGGCGTAAGGATCTCCCTGACTTTTTTATAAAGCTCCGGTTTTTCTGCAAGGATGGACAGCATCGCCGCTTCTGAGGATCGTTCTTTTCTTTTCATCTCCGGGTCAGAATCTGCACGTTCTGTCACCCGCTTCCTTACGATCCCGTCTTCTCTTCCCAGCTTTGCCACCCGGTTTCTGAAGAGGTCTGTTCCAACATGGTATTTATCAGCTACAGCCTCTATATAATTTTCTCTTTCCAGTTCATCCTTAAACTTCAGGATCCGCGAAGCGCAGGCGTCAAAAAACGCCGTCTTCTGCTCCGGATCATTAAGGTCAAATTGCAGGGAATCCTGCCTGACCTCAAAGAAGAAACTGTTTTCCGCTTCATCAATTTTTTTCTGAAAGGCTTCGGCGCCTTCCGCCTTGATCAGCTCGTCCGGATCCTTATAAGGCGAAAGATTCAGCACCTTACAGCTCACGCCGGCGGATCGCAGCATCGGGATCGCCCTGAGCGCGGCCTTCACACCCGGAGGGTCGCTGTCGAACGTGAGATAAACGCTCTTTTTCAGCCGCTTAAACAGCATCGCCTGCTGTATCGTGAACGCGGTGCCGAGAGCCGCCACAGCGTTGTCAAAGCCCGCCTGATGAAGCGAGATCACATCCATATAGCCTTCGCAGAGGAGGAAATACGACCGCTTCGTCGATCTGGCGCGGTTCATCGCGTACAGGTTCTTCCCCTTCTCAAAGATCAGCGTGTCCGGAGAGTTCAGATACTTCGGTTCTCCATCACCCATGACACGGCCGCCGAAGCCGATCACTTTATTGCTCATATTCAGGATCGGAAACATCGCGCGGTTCCAGAATTTATCCTGGCCCCCTGATCTTTCGTTAAAACTGCAAAGACCGGATTCCATCAGCTGTTCGTCCTTGAACCCCTTCTTTTTCAGATAGCGGTAAAGGTCATCTTTGTACTGGTCCGAATACCCGAGCGCGAACGAGCGGATCGTCTCCTCAGAAAGCCCTCTGGAAAGGAAATAGTCATGCGCCCGTTTCCCGCGGTCGCTCCTCAGCAGCAGGTAAAAATAATTTCCCGCCTCCTTCTGGATCTCGAGGAGCTGCATCTTTTTCTTTTCCTCTTCCTTTTCTTCCCGGCTTCTCTCCGTATTCGGAACCTGCATCCCGGCGTGATCCGCCAAATTCTTCACAGCTTCATGAAAAGACATATTTTCATAATTCTGTACAAAATTGATGACGTTGCCTCCGGCGCCGCAGCCAAAGCAATAGTAAAGCTGCTTCTGTCTGGACACCGAAAAAGACGCATGGTCTTCGTTATGAAAAGGGCATAAGCCGAACCAGGAATTCCCTTTTTTCTTCAGTTCGATATAACTGCCGATCACATCGACAATATCATTTCTGGAGCGCAGCTCCGCCAAAAAATCATCCGAATAAAACGGCATGCATTACACCTTCCATCCCCTGGGGATCGTGTATTCCTGATACCTCATGATCGCATAGTTATCTGTCATACCCGCAACGTAATCCGCCACAACGCGTCTTTTGCTGTTGCCCTGTTCGATCCAGTTCTGAAACAGTTTCGGCATCTTTTCCGTATGCTGCAGATAATACTCACAAAGCCAGGCCACCATTTCCTTCGCTTTGGTCTCCTCCGCCTTTGCTTCCGAATTGCGGTAGACATTTTCAAACAGAAAATTCCGAAGCCCGAGCAGCGCATCCTGTACCGGCGCCGACATGCATATATCGTTTTTGTCCCTGCTCTGCTCGATGATATCCACGACGAGCGTATTCAGCCTTTGCCGGAAGGTCGTCCCGAGCACTTTTGTATATTCTTCCGGAAGGTCTTCTGTCTCCAGCACCTTCCCACGGACAGCGTCATCGATATCCGCGTTCACATAGCTGATCTTATCCGACAGCCTGACGATCTTTGCCTCGAGCGTCGCCGGCGGGTCGGCCTTCATATCATGCCCCCGGATCCCGTCTCTGACTTCCCAGGTAAGGTTCAGCCCTTTTCCGTTGTTTTCAATCTTTTCCACAAGGCGAACGCTCTGCTCATTGTGCCGAAAATGCACATTCTCCACCATCAGAAACTCGTCCAGCACCTGCTCTCCCGCGTGGCCGAAGGGCGTATGTCCGAGGTCATGCCCCAGAGCGATGGCCTCCACCAGATCCTCATTCAGCCGAAGCGCCTTCGCGATGGTGCGCGCGTTCTGCGAAACCTCCAGAGTATGGCTCAGCCTCGTGCGATAATGATCCTCCTGCGGGTTTAAGAATACCTGTGTTTTGTTTTTCAGCCGCCGGAAGGATTTGCAATGAAGGATCCGGTCCCGATCCCTTTGATACACAGGACGCACCGAGCACTGCTTTTCTTCTCTTTCCCGCCCCTTCGAATTTCTGCTCTTTGCCGCATAGGGGGAAAGACTTCTCTCCTCCATCT
>JAEEGH010011381.1_pt1 | contig 20202 bp, 21 predicted proteins | sample 9134181 | NCBI WGS metagenome assembly JAEEGH01 (sample SAMN16246544, study PRJNA631951) | gut metagenome | biome: gut microbiome; feature: rumen; material: DP-attached | host: Bos | place: Iran: Karaj | collected 2018-10 | reverse complement strand
ACCCATGGTTTTGAATAAACCGAGAACTCTTTGACCAAATGAACCTGAGAAGATGCTAGATTCAGATTTGCAATCGACTTTATAAGCGCCTGGTTCTGCCGCAAATTCAACAACCTTTCCTTGATCGACAATCATCATACATTGACCATCTGCAACAACAACGACAGAACCATCGGAAATGATGTTATCACTGCCCTTTGTGTTGGATGATACTTTACCGTTGACTCTCTTTTGGCCTTTCGCGCACAAAACATCAACTGGTAATGCTTCACAATAGAAGTATTCTTTCCATTGGTCAGCAAGAGTGGTGCTAACAGCACCCTTTAAAGCTTGTATTAATCCCATAGATTTTTCCTCCTGGATATTCAAATAAAGTTTATAGCAAAAATGAGGGGTTATCAATAAATATAGGACAAATTGATTTTACAAATCAGTAAACGCATATACTAACATCAAAAAAATGAAAAAAACTGGCATTCACCAGTCTTTCATTTAAGTTAGAATAATTCTTTCAGTTTTTCTAACTCTTCTGGGTATTTCTTTGGTTCTTTTAAAATTATAATTTTAACTTCAACAAATTCTTTCTTGATTCTCTTTACCGCTTTCTTGGCTTCACCACTACCGGAATATAGGACAAATGTGATCTTTTTATTCGTGAAATTAGTTTGTTTTAAAATACTGTTACTAACTGGAGGAAATGTCGCATTCCAAATAGGTGAACCTATGACGATATCGTCATAATCATCGATATTATTATCGTAATTTATTAGTTTTCCTTTAGCCTTAATTCCTGCGCGGAATCCACCTTCAAATATTGACCAGAAAAATGACTTTGGAAATTTATGTTTTTCCACGACTTTTCTTAACTCATATCCGTGACTTTCAAACTCTTTACTGACGAGTTCTCCACTACCAGTAAAGGATGAATAGATAAATAACTTTTTCATAATCATATCCCCAATATTTATTATATAAAATCGTAAAGAAAAAGACGCAAGATTTCTCTTACGTCTCTTGTCGTTTATTGATTATTACTTTTCAGCAATTCTCTTTTTTCTTAATAGGAATAATGCTGCACCAGTTAAACCGATAATACTGGCCACAACGATTGTTATAACAATCGCATCATTACTCTTCACCACTTTTATAACTGGATTTGCGTTAAGTGGAACGATTTCATAAGTTGAAGTGTCGATTCTTTCACCATTTGCTCTAGCCCAAGCATCAAATCTCATAAAGGCTTCTCCATAAACAACGCCTTTAACTAAGTAATACTTTTGGTTATTAGTGAATGTGTTATAGACAGCTTTAGCAATTTGATAGTAGCCATTTTCGCCTTTACAAGCGCCTGTATCAGCATTGTTATTCGTGTCAATTGGATCTACGACAAAGTGTAATTGAACGGCAACAAATTCATCGACTACATCTGTATCGCTTCTATAGAAGGACGCAACGAAAGTCACATCATCTGACACTGTGAATTGATTGCCAGTATAATAGCTTCCACCGCCGACACTCTTTGACCAGCAGTTAAATGTTCTATAGTCTGGTTTGTTATAAGCGTGACTTGGTAAGGTAATTTTGCCACCAGTAACTTTTGTCATCGTGTCCGCAGCGATTGTGCCATCAGGATTCACGAATGAAATTGTGCAAATCTTATCCGCAACAATTGTAATTGATGCCCAAGAAGTTAATTTGTTAGCAAGAATTGTGACAACTCCAGTAGAAGAGTTGTAAGTATATGCGGTTCCTTGTTTAACTGTTGTGCCCGCTACTTTAACAGTAATGGTACTTGGTAATGCATAACCATCATTTGCGGCGAATGTGAATGAGGTACTACTATAGTAGGTACCAGTATCTCCACCGCTAACCTTGGTAACATTTGTTAAGTAGAAAACAATATTATAATTAAGTGCAGCAATGATTAAATTAGAACCACTAAGTGCTAATTCGCAATGATTCTTTGAAAGAACAAAAAGTGAATAGTTATTTGTGGTTACGTCATAGACAACATTTGCACCAACCGCATAAGTACCGGATGTTTTAATGTTTACATTATTACTACCAACATATGGGGTACCTTCATATTTAGCATAGATAGCGCTGTCGTTACTGCTATGAGCATTAATATAGCCATTAACTGAGCTATTTGCGTATAAATAGAAAGCTTTATTTAAACTTGAAGTTGTTCCAAAAACAACAGAGTTTTGTGATGTGGAATAGGATTTTAAGTGTCCGCCTAAGATAAATGAGCCAGCATTTAAACCAACAAGCTTAGCAGAAGAGTTGTTATTTGTATTGCTTGCTGTACCTAATTCACCATAGGTGAAAGTAGAGCCCACTGCATTATCGGTCATCAAGAATGTTGTTGTGCCAGAGTGAGTAACATTAACACTGTAGTCAATTTTGACATTGATGTTTGGAGTGTCCACTTTAAATAAGGTGTCTGCACTACCAGTAAATTCACCATTATGATCAACTGTTGTGTTCGCGGCAAATGTGATGCCGTATGTAGAACAATTCATCTTTTTTTCATTTAATATGATTTTGCCGTTATTAGATGAGAATGTGACATCTTGAGTTAATGTGACGTTGTTATTGATTTTTAAAATGCTATCATCTGCTGCATTATATGCTTCGATTGCATCATCGATGTTAGAAAACATAGCACCGTTAACTTCTGCTAAAGGTGCATCAGCGGTCATTGAACTACCATAGACTCTTACATAGTAACCTTCTGGATTATTTGGGTTAGGTCTTTCTTGGTAGCAGAACAAAGCTAAATGGAAATAAATGTCTTTTGATTCATAAGAATCATTTGTATAGTCCGCCATAAAGTACATATTTTTTGTAGCTGTGCCGCTAGATTTACTTGTAAATCTTCCTATACTATGTGGCATGCCAGTGGATGTTGTTGTGGTGTCGTTAGATTTATACCAATGTCTAGTATTATGTGCACCAGTAACAATAGAGTTGATAGGTGCGTTTTCATAATGATAAACTTCCGCTGATTTTAATGCGGTTCCATCACCTTGAATATCCACACTCAAATATTGCCAACCATGTAGAATGGTTCTTGCAGGAATTGTGTACTTCAAATAGAAAGGTGCATAAAATGCATGAACATAACCAGGAAGTCTAGTTTTTGGACCGACCATCATGTATGGTGAACCATCATTGTAGTCACCATAATATGTTTCAGCATAAGAGGATCCTGTACCAGCGTTACAATACGAATCGCTAATAGAGAAACCACCTGTTTGTGTATCTGCATTGTAAACAGGGATGGTACCACTAGTCATCCAAACAAAGTGTCTGTTGATGCTAGTATTCGCATGAATGTTTTCATCTAGGATTGTGTAACTAGCAGCATCTACCTTATTTAAACCACCACTGAGAGCTTTGATTCCAGCGGCAGTTCCTAAGGCCATACTAACAGCACCCAAGATTAAACCGAGTGTGAGTTTTCTTTTCATATAATTTTCTCCTTTTTCGGAAAAACAACCTCGGTCATTATTTCATAATAGATAGATACAGACAAGAAAAAACGAGATACATATTTCTCATATCTCTGTAAACTTACTATTTTTTTAATAAACAAATATAAAATCCCTCATATTGAGGGAATTTTACTTACTTTTTGCTTTTCAAAAATTTGTTCGCAGTTTTTAATATCCTTCTTGTGTCATCATATGTGATTGCTTTACGGGCTTCTTTGTAATTACACATTTGGATAGCTTTGACTTCTGAATCCTGTTTGTGATACTCAAGGTTCTTTATTTTACCTAAGAAGTACACCACCGTTTTCTCTGCGTCATACTCAAGCATATAGTAGGTAGTTGTTTCTCTATACCCTTGAACAATTTCCACTTCTAACTTAGTCTCTTCGAAGCATTCTCTTAATGCGGTTTGTTCCTCGGTTTCGCCTTTTTCAACATGGCCTTTAGGAAAACAGGTAATCCCGTTATTTTGTGTAATCAAAACATAAAGGATTTCCCCATTAATTACTATGTAAGGGACTATTCCACAACTCTTTTCGTAAGTCATTATTTGCCCGCTAATTCTTTTAGTTTGTTATGAAGTTCTGGGAAGACTTTATCACTAAGTGGCATCATTCTTCCTTCTTTTGATAAGAAACAGTGATCACTATCACCTTCAAAAATAACAACATCTCCTTTTTTCATCACGTAGTGAACGGTTAAAACGATGGAGTTATATGCTTTAACGCTAACTTCAATAGAAACAACATCACCCACCGTGGATGGCTTTCTATATTTGATATTGTTTAATCCAATAACTGGAGAGATAACTCCTTGTTTCTCAAATTCTAAATAGTCGAATCCGAGGTTCTTGAAAAAGTCTAATCTCGCTTCTTCCATCCATCTAATATAGTTTGAGTGATGGGTTATACCCATCTTATCGGTTTCGTAATACTGTACATTGTGTTGATACATACTTAATCCTTCTTTCTGTGTAGGAACTTATAAAGTTCTTCAGTGGCTAACGAGAATTTAGTCACTGCAAAGTCCTCCCCATGCGGATAGACATAGTATGTGTTATCAAGGGTATTGAGGTCAACACAATCCCCATATTTTCCAAGATATTCGTATTCTATATGAACACCATAAGTGGAACCTGCAGGTAGGATTATTTCGTACTTTTCACCTTCAAATTCACCAGTTAATTTAAAGCCATTCATATCATGAACGAGATGTCCGTTTCCTATAGGAACAAACTTATCTTTTGGCATCATTGAAGTATGAACTTCCGCCTCAAAATGGTAAGTTCCCGCTTCTACTTCTTTACGGACATTATCTCTTTCCCATTCATACCAATCTGGGATATGCGAGAAATAGGTTTCACCTTCTACTGCTTGTAGTTCACCAAGTTCGCTATATTCCCAAGTATGCCCACAGGCCTTACAAAATAACTGTGTGCCTTTAGAATCCATATGGTATTCGGTCTTACAATGTGGGCATTGATATAAGACTTTATGAAGTCCTTCCGCTCTTCCTTTATAAGTAACGTGAATATTGTTATCCTTTTGCCACTTATATTCGTCATATTGGAAAGCGTCGTGAATTCTTTCGTTGATTTCATCAACGGATAATTCCGCTAATTCGCGTTTATTAACGATACATTTAATCTCAGCTTGTAGTCCTTTAACTTTACGATCATGTAAATTCCAGAAAGGTGAATTAATATGATGCCCGTGCATCATTAAAATCACCACTGGGACGTTAAGATGTTTGCATAATCTTCCTAAGGAAGGAGGGAGTATAGCTGTAGTTCCACACAAAGAGTATCTTGCTTCTGGAAAGATAACAGGAACTCTCTTATGAGCAACAGAGTATTCTAATTGTTTAATTAACTGCAAATCCGTGGTGAATTTTCTTTTACAAATACCACCAATCATACGGATAAGTTTTTCTCTATTTAAATATCCATCGATAGCGATGACATAATTCTTTGGATGAGGAAAAGTCGCTAATGTCATAACTTTGATATCCATAAAAGCGTTGTGATTAGCGAGCAATAAATAAGGAGGTTTAATTCCCTTAAATCCTTTTTTATTTATTTTTATCTTGTGAGTAATCTTATCAATGAAAGCGATTCCATAGGAAAGAAGCCTTAACTTCGGATATTCCGGAGGCTTTTTCATATCGAACCTTTGATACTTATCAAACATATATCGTTAATATTTTATATTAAGTTATTGTGCTGGTGTTAGTTCAATTTTGTTTTCTCTATTTTTATTAATGAAATAGAGGATCAAATCTGCTGATACAAACGAGAAATTAATCGCGTAAATCATAAAGACCCACCAATCAGTGGACCAGACAAAAATTGGAGAAACGAATTTAGAAACCATACCGCAGACATAACCAACATCAACAAGAATTAAGAATATTAAGCTCTTACCTTTTGTGCTCTTACTTCTAATAGACTTAACAAGGTTAAATGGCCAACTTATACCAAATAATACAAGCATGGCTACTTCAAAAATTTTCGCTAATGTAATCATATCCATAACGCGTTCCTCTTTTTTATTTATTATCTTCCACTACTAATGTGTCTTCATTAGTGAGTTTGTAAACTTTGTATTTATTTTCGTTAACTAATCTTTGATAGACTTCTCTTCTTAATTCAGGGCCATATTCTTCAGCGTCGTAATGAACTATAAATATCGCGTCCACTAAACCTAAACCTCTAAAATCAGTGAGATTTACGTAGTTTTCATCAAAAGGCGTTAAATGCTCAATGCTTTGACCAACGATATGCGCACCACAAGATCCGCCAACATAAGTCACACCAATTTTGATGTAGCGGATTAACTCCTTATCGAACCCGCAATCTCTAAGTTTTTTAATCGTAGCAAAGGTATTGCCTCCACCTACATAAATGAGATCAATATCTAGATTAACAAAGTTACTAGCTTTCTTATCATCGAAAACATAAATGTTTTCTTTACTGAATCCAAGTTTCTTTAATCTATTGTAATACTTATTAGAATAAATCCTTTGATCATCCGCTTTTTCATTAGGGATAAATAAAAGCCTACAATCTTCTAAAGGCTTATCAATATTATCGATGATTGCTTGTTTGGACTTTTCGTTATGAAAATCGAGAGAACTAAGAATTAGTTTCATATCGTAAATTATTTTAACAAAAAATCCCCGATATAACATCGAGGATTAATTCGCTATTCTGGGGCGGATGATCAGACTTGAACTGACGAATGCCTGGTTCACAGCCAGGTGTGTTAACCCCTTCACCACATCCGCCATCTTTTGATAGCGTTATCTATATTAAAGGAAAGGCATGCGTTTGTAAAGAAAAAAGACAAAATAAAAAACCTCCGTTTTAAGGGAGGTTATATTTATATAAATATTAAGCAACAAGGAATGCTAAGTAAGCGCGATAGGCTTCATAGACATCGGCTTTGCTAACGATTTCCATTGGTGCGTGCATATTAAGCACTGGGATACCAGCATCAATAACATTCATGTTGTAGTTGCCTAAGATATAAGCGATTGTTCCACCGCCGCCTTGGTCAACTTTACCAAGTTCAGCATTTTGCCAGTTAACGTTTGCTTCATCAACGACTTTTCTAATGAATGCATAGTATTCTGGGTTAGAGTCGTTAGAACCACTCTTACCACGGCTACCAGTATATTTATTGAAGACAATACCCTCACCGAAATATGCGGCGTTCTTTGGATCGTTCACTTGTGGATATAATGGGTCAAATCCGGCAGAGACGTCACTGGATAACATCTTGCTATTTTCCATAGCCTTTCTAGCATCATACATTGGGTGTTTGCTACCTTCTAATAATGCAAGTTCTGCAATGGTGTTCTCAAAGAATAAGGATTGAGCACCGGTTGCGCCAACACTACCGATTTCTTCTTTGTCGACTAAGATGACACAAGATGTGTATTCAACTTTAGAAGCATCGACATCTAAGATGGCTCTTAAGGATGTATAAGCACAAACTCTATCATCGTGACCATAACCTGCCACCATGCTTCTATCTAAACCATAGTCTCTAGCAGGACCAGCTGGAACGATTTCGATTTCCGCGGAGATTAGGTCTTCTTCTTCAATGCCATATTTCTTCTTTAAGAGTTTTAAGACATTGGCTTTGACTGGTTCTTTGGTTTTTGCATCTAATGGGATACTACCTAAGGTGATATCTAAGTTTTCACCGGTAATTGCTTTAGCAAGTGGTAACGCCATTTGGTCTGCGGATAAGTGAATTAATAAGTCTGTAATACCAACGATTGGATCTTTTGAATCTTCACCGATGTTAACATCCACTGTAGAACCGTCTTTTTTGCAAATAACACCGTGTAAGGCGAGTGGAATGGTTGTCCATTGGTATTTCTTTACTCCACCATAATAATGGGTGTCACCGAGGGCAAAACCGTTCTTTTCATATAATGGGTGTTCCTTTAAGTCTAATCTTGGTGAGTCAATGTGAGCACCTAAGATTCTTAAGCCTTCTTCTAATGGTTTTTTACCAATGATGAAAGCGCAGACGTTTTTGTTTTTGTTAACAAAATAAATTTTGTCACCCGCTTTGAGGGATTTAACTTCTTTCGCGCATTTAAAGCCAGCAGCTTCTAATTGTTTGACTGCTTCTTTTGTCGCTAAACGTTCGGTTTTACTAATGGATAAGAATTCTTTATATCCATCGTTGAACTTCATAACGTTTTTGAGTTCTTTTTGGTCGTATTTCAACCAAGCATTTTCACGATACATAATCTTTCCTCCTATTAACTTATATGTAATATAAAATTGCTATCTTTTTACAAATCTCGCTAATCCTTCAGCGGAAGTTTCACGATATCCACTTTGGAGGTCTTTACCTGTTTGATACATCGTCTTTAAGATGTCATCATAACTGACCTTTGCGGAGTCTGCGGCAATGAGTTTTGCTAAGGTTGCAGCGTTAACTGCTTTAAGAGCAAACATTGCGCATCTTTCAATACATGGGATTTGGACATATCCACACACTGGGTCACATGTTAGACCTAATGAGTGTTCAAGAGCGATTTCCGCACTTTGTGCGACATCGTTATTTGAGAAGTCTTGAGCAACACCCACCATCGCTGCGCTCATTGAACAAGCAACACCGATTTCAGCTTGGCATCCACATTCCGCACCAGAGACTGATGCGTTGGTTTTTGCGATAATGCCAAATAAACCTGCGACTAATAAGCCATTAATAATCTTTTCGTGAGGCATGAGTTTCATTTCACAATATGTGATGGCGCCAGGAATGACACCTGCAGATCCACATGTTGGAGCGATAACAACCACACCACCTGCGGCGTTTTCTTCCGCGACAGCGAATGATGAAATAGCCATATTCATATGAATGTTCTTATGTCCATCTTTGATGCCTTGTGCGGCCAAAAACATATCATGGGCTTTTCTTTTTACATGTAAACTACCTGGAAGTTCGCCTGTTGCTTCAATACCTCTTTGACGGCATTCGCTAATCGCTTTATAAACATTTTCGATATAGTCTCTAATTTCAGGACCTTCGAATCTTTCAACATATTCCGCTAAGGTAATCTTTTCGTTTTCACAGTACTTAAGAATGTCTTTTAAGTGTTTGTGAGGATAGACGGATTCACCTTCTGCAAATGGACTATCTTTGGTAAGGATTGTTCCACCACCTACGGAAATAACATTTTCACGATAAGTTTGTTTATCTTCTGTTTCGATGACAAATCTCATTGTGTTTGGATGTTTGGTTTTTGCAATTTTATTAAACTCAACGAAGTGAGGAACATCTTTAAGTTTGAGATTAATGATGTAATCCGTTAAGTGGCCTTTACCGGTTAACGCTAAAGAACCATAGAGGACCACTTTAATAAAAGAAGCATTAGGATATTTTTTCAAAATATATTCGCAAGCAAAAGCCGGACCCATCGTATGTGATGAGCTTGGACCATGACCGATAACGAATATTTCTTTAATAGAACGCATCTTTAACCTCTTTGTCTCAATTATACTCTCAAGTTATAAATAGTTAACTAAAATGCTTAAAAAGCAATTTATCCCAGTAATTTAATAGCGATCTCAAACGTTTCTTCTGGAGTCTTGTTTGAGGTATCGATAATATGCGGGATGAAGACTGTTTCTTGGCTTCTAAGCATCTCAATATATTCTTTAAATCTATCAACACTCTCATCTAAGTGAAGAGAGGTATGGGCTCTATGTCTAGTTGGGAGTCTTTCTAAGAATCTCTTATAGAGAACATCAATATCTCCTCTTAAAACAAACATTGTCACTTCGTAATTAAACTGCAAACAAAGTTGTTCAATTTGTCTTAATTCATTTTCACGGAAGTTTGCTTCTAAGATGATGTTTTGTGATTGAGAAGCAAAACTAAGAAAAGCGTTAAGCATAAAGTCCACTGCCATAACGGATAGGTTACGGTTATCTTCACGAGTAATAAAACCATACATATCACAGTATTGTTCTTTGATGACGTCTTTTTTAAAGACAGGCACATTTAAATGCTTGCCAAGTGCATCCGCTAAAGTGGACTTGCCACTCGCTAAATCTCCAGTGATGATAATTAATCTATTTTTCATAATTGGCCTAAAAATTCTTTGTATTTCTTTTCACATAGTTCCGCGACTTTTGCGGCACTCATATTCTCATATTGTTCTGGTCTAATTTCATCAAAGACTTCGACTTCCACTTTAATGAATTTCTTTCTCTTTTTCTTCGTGGCTTCTTGCATGTTTTTAAAGGCAATCAATTTGATTGGACATTTACTATGTAAAGCAATATTAAATCCACCATGTTTGAATGGTCTAATTTCGCCTGTAAAGTTTCTTGTTCCTTCTGGAGCAATAACCACGGATGTTTGTTGTTCGGTAATGTATCTTACAGCTTGATCCACCATCATCATATTTTCTTCTTTAACATCAGAGGCATATAAAGTACCAATGGATGAAGATAATGAACCAATAACACTAATCTTAAGCAAAGCTTTCTTGCCTACTAAGGCATATCTACCATGAATGAGTTTGTATAATGCCCAAGCATCATAGTCAGAGATGTGATTGAACAAGATTAAAGATGGCTCTTTAGTGAGATTCTTAAATCCCTTAGCCTTAAAAAAGAGACCATTAATAAGTACCAAAAATGCCGATAAAGAACGAGCGTGAGATAAGTTAAAGACACTAACTTTATTAACAAATTGTTTGCCTTTATATCTATTGATGTGAATCATTAACCACACCCAATAGATGTTCAAATAGATGATGAAGTATGTTATACATACTAAAATCAAAAAGAATGAATACCAGGGATTCATTTTATTAAATGAAAACCACCAATAGGATGGGATAGTTAATACTATAGAAATGATTGCACCAATTAATAGATACATGTAAGCATATTAGCACATATGCGGGAATAAAAAAAGAACGGGACTAGCCCGTCTTTTTATATGCTATCTATGAATGCCGTGGAAGCAAACACCGATACAGTCAGGACCGCAGTGGCCACCGATTGTTGGGTTAACTTCGATGATTTCAATATTTAATTTGCCATCGAATTGCTTTTGAAGCATTTCTTCCATTTCTTTAGCTAAGCCCATCGCATCGGTATGACCAATAATCACTCTATGGTCTTCGATGTTATTTTGTAGTTTCACGACATAGTCAAGAATCTTCTTTAACGCTAATTGACGACCTCTACCTTTATCAATAGAAACCATCTTGCCTTCACTACTGACGTGGATGATTGGTTTGATGCCCACTAAGCCACCCATAAAGGCTTTAAATCCACTAACACGTCCGCTTTTTGCGAAGAATTTGAGGTTATCCGCATAGAAGTAGATTGGGAATTTTTCTACTTCTTCTTCGGCCCATTTTTGGATTTCTTCAATGGACTTACCAGCTTTATACATTTCGCACACTTCGATTGTGACACCATATGATCCAGCGGTAATTGATTTTGTATCAACGGTGAAGACTTGTCTTTCTGGATATTTTTCTTTTAATTCTTCAAGCGCTATTCTCATTGAGTTGAATGTTCCAGACATTGCACTGGAGAAGTGACAATAGAGAATGTCATTGCCCTTGGCAAATTCTGGTTCAAAGTAATCAATGTATGCTTGAGGTGGTAAAGCGGCGGTTGTTGGTAAATTACCTTTTCTTAAAATGTCGTAGAATTCTTTACCATCGAATTTATCAAAATCGATATAAGGTCTAATTTCTTTGTTATTTAATGTGTATGGCATGATGATAAGTTTCGCGCCATATTTTTTACATAACTCAGGGGTCATGTCGGAATCTGTATCAACAAATAATGTGTACATAATTATCTCCTATAAAAACTCTTAACTTCATTAAATCGTAATAACGATTAATTGGCAATCTATTAACATGTTACAGTTGTATTGATATGTCACTTTATATAAATATAAAAACGAACAGTGTCTCCACCGTTCGCTTTTTTATTATTCTTGAACTGTTTCAGGTTCAGCTGGCTGTTCTTCTTTCTTTTCTTCCTCAGGAAGTAATTTACGAACCACTACTTCATTACCGATATAGAAGAAGATGACTGCAAGTAAAGAACCCATACATGTATCTGTTAAGTAATGTGCACCAACAAGCATTCTCGAGAACATCACGACAAGGCTCCAGCCAAATGCGATGTAGAAGAATAAAACTTGATACTTCATCCACTTCTTGTTCATTAATGGCATTGTTGCAGCAAGGATCATACCACACATAACTGCACATGAGTGTCCACTTGGGAAGGATTTAAATTCTTCTTTTGTTAAGATACCTGCATTGGCAGAAATGTAATCTTTATATTCTTTGCATGCTTGCCACCAGTTGTGGAATGGAGCGTAGCCTTCATATACCGCAATGCGATATCTTGGACGATGCATGATGGATTTTAATAATGTTGTGCCTGGTACTAACGCCATAAACATAGCGAATGCTAAGACTAAAATGATAATCCACATTTTTGGATTCTCATTTTTCTTGCCGAGCCAGTAGCCGAAGTACACACATGGAGCCATAACAACACCCATAATGATGCAACCAAGCCATGGATGGAATTTCTCATTATAGAAACCATTAATGGAGAAGACGTCTTTGCCTAAGAAATATGTCGCTAAGCCATAGAACACTACTGCAAGGATCATAAAGACAACTTGCCATGCAATATGGAACTTCTTATTTTTGAAAGTCATCGCGACTAAGGAACCACCGAAAACTGCTAAGGTGGCATAGCCAGGAATCATACCAAAGGATGATGCTACTAAGCCAAAGCCGTTATAACGATCAAATAATGCTGCGTTAATTTGCAAATCAAAAAATGAACCGAGGAGTAAGCCAATTAACAAAATTCCTCCAACGATTAAAAAGTGCCATCTTTGTTTCATAAAAAAATCACCTCCCTAATTATACGATAGCGAGGCGATTTATTAAATTATTGTTTTAAGTACTGAGGATACTTCTCAATCATGAAGTCGAGATCTTTATCACCACGACCAGATAAGTTCACTAGGATACTTCCTGACTTCATTTGTCTAGAACATCTAATGGCATACGCTAAGGCGTGAGCGGATTCAATCGCAGGAATAATACCTTCTAGTTTAGATAACATAAAGAATGCTTCTGCGGCTTCATCATCAGTGACTGATTCGTATTGAACTCTACCGACTTCATGTAAGAAAGCGTGTTCTGGTCCAACACCTGGATAGTCTAAGCCAGAGGCAATGCTATAAGCTGTTGCAGGTGTGCCATCTTCATTTTGAAGAACTAAGGAATTAAATCCATGCAATACTGTTTCTTTACCAAAGGTAATTGTCGCTGCGTTTTTACCAATTTCTTGTCCTTTGCCCATTGGTTCAACACCCACGATATTCACTGGTTCTTCAAGGAAAGCTTCAAACATACCGATTGCGTTAGAACCACCACCAACACAAGCACAGACGATATCTGGTAATTCACCAGTCATTTCTAAATATTGTTGTTTGGCTTCTCTACCAATAATTTCTTGGAAGTCTCTCACGATTAACGGATATGGATGAGGACCAACTGCAGATCCTAAGCAATAGAATGCTGTCTTATATTCTTTTGCGTAATTCTCAAATGCTGCATCCACTGCTTCTTTTAGTGTTCTACTACCGAAACCAACAGGAATAACACGTGCTCCTAGCACTCTCATACGAGCGACGTTTGCAGCTTGCTTTTCCATATCAACTTCGCCCATGTAAATATCACATTCAAGACCGAAGTATGCTGCAGCCATTGCCACTGCGGAACCATGACTACCGGCGCCGGTTTCAGCAATGAGTTTTTTCTTGCCTAAATATTTAGCAAGCAAAGCTTGTCCCATTGCGTTATTAAGTTTATGAGCGCCACCATGATTAAGGTCTTCTCTCTTTAAATAGATTTGAACCTTGCCATAGTAGTTAGATAAATTTTGACAGTGATAGATAGGTGTTGGTCTACCTTGATAATTCTTTCTAATTTCTCTTAATTCGGCGATGAACTTTGCACTTCTAGCAATGGTTAAATAGCCTGTATAGATTTCATCAAATGCTTTTTGAAGATTTGGAGGTAAGAAAGATCCACCAAAACGTCCAAAGTAACCATCCGCACTTGGATACATCTTTCTATAATTCTTAAAATCGATTTCTGTTTTATTGAGTGGGGAGTCTTCAAATAGTCTTTGGCCCTTCACTCTTCTATCTAAAGGTTTCATTGCGGTCTCTGGAATGAGATAACGATGGTTTTGATAGATTGCACCTTCAATTCTATTTTCACTTAAAAGGACTCTCACTCTTCTTTCGTTGAGATTCCACTTCTTTGCCACTTCGGCGACAGTTAAATACTTCATACCTTTTACTTCCTATCGGTATAAAGTTTAGTCCGTTTATGTTTATATAGCAATAATTAATTATTTAATATCGAATTTATCTAGAACTTTGATGCCGTGTTTTTTCGCAAATGCAAAGCCTCTATCAAGTTCTTCTTGGTTGATGTCTTTTGGATCATGAGCGTCTAGCGCCAAGATGACATCAACCTTGTAATCTTTAACTAAATCAAAGAAAAAGTCATTAGAATAAGAATATTTTTGGCCATTATAATCCCATCTTCTCATTCCGCATAAGTTGATTTCAATTGGGATATGTAACTCTTCACAGGCCTTTAAGATACGTCTAGATTGCTCTTCCAAACCTTTAGAGAATCCTGCTTGTGAATGCATAAATAAATCTGGGTGAGCAAGGTATTTAAATAGTCCGGTTTTTAATCCCTTAATCACATCATCGGTATATTTCTTCACATCTTCTACTGGTGAGTCTTTATGGAAATACCAATGGAACTTATTATCTTCTAAATAACAATGTTGTCCCATGATGAGATAATCGATTTTATTTTTGAGTAACCACTCATAGTAGTCTTTCATCTGTGGATAGTATTCCGCTTCAAAACCGACAAAGATTTCAATTTGGTCTTTGTACTTTTCTTTAAGTGCTCTTATAGAGTGAAGATAATCTTCGAGTTGAGCAAAGGAACCTCTAATACCGGGTTGATCAAAACCACTAGGAAGCATCACATGGTCAGAAAAACCAAGTTTCTTGATTCCTAGTTTTATCGCATTAATTACATATTCTTCATCCTCACCCACTGCGTGACCGCATCTATATGTATGGGTGTGATAATTAAAATCTAATTTGTTCATATTATTTAATTAAGTCATTTATGACTTCTGAAGCAATAAGAAGACCACACGCGGAAGGAACAAATGCATTACTTCCTGGAATAGGTTTCTTATTTTCATTAAATTGTTGTTCTTTAAGTTCAACAGGTCTTTCTTTAGAAAAGACAACTTTGAGTTTCTTAATACCAAGTTTTCTAAGTTCAAAACGAATCTTCTTCGCTAATGGATCATATTCGGTCTTATTGATATCCGCTACCACAAATCCCATTGGGTTTAATTTATTACCTGCACCCATAGAGGAAATCATCGGGATATTTAACTCATTAGCTTTCTTGATAATCGCTAACTTAGCTTTAACCGTATCAATCGCATCAACTATGTAGTCAAATTGACTAAAGTCAATCTCATCGATGTTTTCTGGTAAGACAAACATCTCCTTCTCTTCTACAACTGCTTTATCGTTAACAGAAAGAATTCTTTCTTTCATAACATCAACTTTGTATTTACCTATGGTTTCTTTTGTGGCGATGATTTGTCTATTGAAGTTAGATAACGCCACTACATCATTATCAATAAGTGTGAATTTACCAATGCCGGTTCTCGCTAATGCTTCCGCAACATAACCACCAACACCACCAACACCAAAAATAGCGACATGGCATTTACTTAACTTTGCCATCGCTTCTTCGCCATATATTAATTCACTTCGAGAAAATCTTTCATCCATATTAACTCACAGAGAAATCTCTATCGATTTGAATATAGAACTTATATTCCGGATAAAGTATTTCTAATTCTTTTCTCATTTCTGCCACAACCATCTCTGGATCATCTTCTTTAAAAGAGAAAACGATATCAAAATTTACATAATGCATTTGTTCATCGACATAGAAACCATGCATTTGTAATATGTTGGAATTCTTTTTCATTAATGAAACAAGTGTGTTATGGATACGTTTTGATAATTCTGTATCTACATTATCTGCGTAAATACCAACAGTCATAATTGTGTGATATTTCTCAAGCATCAAAACCATAATGTTTCTTTCGATAACTTGTATCTCTTTTGCGCTTAAATGACTATCCACACTAACATGGACTGAACCAATATTTTTATTATGACCATAATTATTGATAATTAAATCGTAAGCGCCTTTAACTCCAGGAACTTCATTAATATCTTTCTTAATGGCTTTTGTAATCTCGGAATCGTATCTTTCACCAATGATAGATGAGATTGATGATCTAAGTACTTCAATACCGGTCTTAATGATAAATAAACCAATCACAATACCTAAATATCCTTCAACATACCAGTGAAGTGTATAAGCAAATATTGCACCTACTAATGTGGCGGTAGATAAGATTGCGTCAAATAAGGCATCGGTTCCAGAAGCGGAAAGAGCCTCAGATTTTACTCTTTTACCTTGGATCTTATAAAAGATACCAATGCCCACTTTTACTAAAATAGCGACGCCAATAATGATTAAAGAAACAAGGGTGAATTCAGGTAATGTCTTTTGACCACTAGCGAAGTATTCAACGATTGACTTTATTGACTCATATATCGCCATACCACCTGCAAATAAAATTAATGCAGCGATAACAGTACTAGTAATATATTCCACTCTTCCGTGTCCAAAAGGATGCTTTCTATCTGGTTTTTTATTGGATAGTTTTGCGCCGATAATTGTGATGATGCTACTTAAAGCATCGGTTAAGTTATTTAAAGCGTCCATAACAATAGAAATGGATCCAGCAATGAATCCAATCGTGGCTTTAAAGCCTACGAGTAATATATTGGCAATAATGCCAATAATGCTCGTTCTTACTATTGTTTGTTCTCTTTTATCAACTTGCTTTGCCATAAAAATGTATTTTTATTTTATAACAAAAATGAAAATAGTATAATAGTTCCGTCAATTGGAGGTGCATTTATGCATAAATTAGTTTTAATTAGACACGGTGAATCCGAATGGAACAAACTCAACTTATTCACAGGTTGGACCGATGTTGAATTAAGCGAAAAAGGTGTCGAAGAAGCTCATCGCGCCGGAAGAACATTAAAAGAAAAAGGTTACGATTTCGATATCGTTCATACCTCTTTATTAAAAAGAGCCATTCATACAATGAACAACGTTCTCTTCGAATTAGATAGAGAATGGTTACCAGTTTATAAATCCTGGAGATTAAACGAACGTCACTACGGTGCATTACAAGGTTTAAACAAAGCCGAAACAGCAGCGAAATATGGTGAAGAACAAGTTAAGATTTGGCGTCGTTCCTACGACTGCCCTCCACCAGCCTTAGAAAAAGATGATCCAAGAAACCCAGCTTTACAAGCTCAATTCAGAGATGTTGATCCAAAAGATTTGCCATTAAATGAATCCTTAGAATTAACAGTCAAGAGAGCGGTTCCTTACTTCGAAGAAGTCATCAAACCAGAAATGGAAGCAGGCAAAAGAGTCTTAATCGTTGCTCACGGTAACTCCTTAAGAGCTTTAGTCAAATACTTCGACAATATGGCGGATGAAGAAATCGTCGGTGTCAACATTCCTACCGGTGTCCCACTAGTGTACGAATTCGATGACAATATGAAAGCCGTTAACCACTACTATTTGATGGATGAAGAAGAACTCAAAAAACAAATGGAAGCGGTTGCTAACCAAGGTAAAGCAAAATAATTAAATTATTTATGAAATAAAACCAGTCCAATCGGGCTGGTTTTTTTATTCTGTTACATCGGTTATATTTGATCTTTCAATTGTATAATTGACCAATTCACTAAATCTAGTTTCAGTAGTTGTGTAATAGATGTATTTATCGTTATCTGTGAAAGAATAAGCACCAAATCTATAGGTTACATCAGAAGCTGTTGTTATCGTGAATTTGTAAGGAGAGTCGCATTTGCAAGGATCTCTAACTACTGTAATTCTTAAACCAAGCAACTTTTTTGCAGTCTCTTCGACTTTTTCATCTAAAACAGTGTACGTAATAGTTTCTCTTTTTGAACGACCATTAAGAGTAATTGAAACGATGTCTTTGTATTTTAACTTTGAAACTCGACCAATTGTTGATTCATAAGAACACCCAGTAACACTAAATAATAAAAATGGAAGCGCGAATAATAGTTTTTTCATGCTTCCATTTTAATAGAAAAAGTTAGATTGTATCAATGAATTATTAGAATCCCGCAATTAAGCAAGTGATATATCCTGCGGTAACCGCAACTGAGAAGCAAATTAATATAATCCAAAGAATGTTTTTCGCACTCTTACGATTTCTTAATAACATGAGCATACCTAAGCCTGCATTAACTAATAAACCTGAGAGCAATGCACCAAACGCTAAATGGTTTTCAACGAATAATTCACTAAGCAAGATTGATGATGCACAGTTAGGAATTAAGCCAATAATTGCGGCGAATAATGGACTTAAATACTTATTTGTTTGTAAGAATGCTGCGAAGTTTTCTTCGCCCACAAATCCGATGATAAATCCAAGTGTTAAGTTAATCGCTAAGACGTATCCAAAGATTTCTAATGAGTGAAGTAATGGATGGACTAAGTGTTTATGCCACTTATTATCATCGTGATGGTGATGATGATCAATTGGGCAGTCGTTTTCTTGGACTTCTTCAGTGGCTTCCACGACTTCTTGTTGTTTTCTAAAGATTAAATCAGTTAATAAGCCAACACCGAAACCAATTGCGAATTTTAAACCAAATAAAGGTAATAACATAAGCATTTTATCTGGTTTCCAACTGGCTAAGATTTCAATGAATGCTTCATCACTACAAGATAAAAAGATAGCGACGAGCGTGCCAATAGAAATATATTTTTTAATATATAAATCAGCACCTAAGATACTTGTGCCACATTGAGGAACAAGTCCAAATAGCGCACCGAACAATGTTCCGGTTTTCTTTCTTTTAATTAAGAAGTTTGCAAGTTGATGCTCAAAGAAAGAAATGATGACGTGAATAACAAAGACAAATGCGAATACAAGCGCACTATCTTTTAAAGCATCAAGAATAATATCCCACGCTAGTTCCCAAGTCATAAATTAGCCTCCTTTTGACAATCTTCACAAAGTCCATAGAGATTAATCTTACTTAAATCAACAACAAAACCATGTTCATCTTTAATGTGTCCTAGTAAGTGATCCACTTCACCACATTCTAAATGAATGAGTTTGCCGCATTTTTCACATATTAAATGGAAATGATGATGGCAATCACTATCGCCAATAAATTGGAAACAGCAGGATGAATTAGGACCAATAATGTATTTTCTTACTTGTCCTTCATTAACTAAAGAATCCACTAGACGATATAAAGTGGCGACAGGAATATCCTTGCAACCCTTTTGGATTTCCACCATTGTGAGGTGCTTATCAGAATGCCTTTTTAAGTAGTTAATTAATTGGAATTTGTGTTTGGTCTGATATTTCATAACAGCACCTATTATAGGCATATCAAAAAACCACTTCAAGCAAAATGATAATCATTCTCATTTTTATTAGTAAATAAGGCAAAAAGAAAAGGACCATATGGTCCTTATCTTATTTAACATCTCTTTTGCGGAAGATTGCCCAACCACCAAGAGTGAATGCAGTGATATAAATGCAATTACAACCAATTTGAGATGCAAAGTGCAAATTCTCAATTGCGTAAACGCCTTCATTTTCACCGACTTTGATTACATCAAAGGCATCTAAACCATATAAAGGATTCAACCAACGAGATAATTCCACCATTGTCTTAGCAACCACTTCGCTAGAATTTTCAAGCGAGAAGATTTGCACAATCATTGTCGCAGAGGACATAACAATCAATAAGACTATGATAATTGGAATACATGGTCCCATGCTTCTAAATAAAGTTGCAAAGAAGACTGTCATACATGTTACAAAGATATAAACAAAGATACCAGTGACAACAAGTTTCAAATAGAATTCACCGTTTGTATGTAAATTATTAAA
>JAEEGH010011380.1_pt1 | contig 20204 bp, 20 predicted proteins | sample 9134181 | NCBI WGS metagenome assembly JAEEGH01 (sample SAMN16246544, study PRJNA631951) | gut metagenome | biome: gut microbiome; feature: rumen; material: DP-attached | host: Bos | place: Iran: Karaj | collected 2018-10 | reverse complement strand
TTACGAGCATTTCCACACAAAGCCATACTACCATACAGAATTGTCGGCAAATGCGCGTGAACTCATGACAGACGTCTTCGTAGGCAACCGTCGCGGCATCTTCGAGTATGTGCTTGGCGGCTGTCAGGACACAAAACTGCTGAATGTGCGTCTTTTTGACAAGCCCACCATGAGGAGAGTATATGACCAGCAGACGACGCAAGCCAAAGCCGAAGGAGTGAGCAACTGCCCATACTGCGCCATCGGACATGATGCTAATCGTCAGCGTATCTGGAAGCTCGACGAAATGGATGCCGACCATGTTACGGCATGGAGCAAGGGCGGCAGCACGGACATTGCAAACTGCCAGATGCTTTGCAAGACACATAACAGGGCGAAAGGGAATAGATGATATGAAAGAATTATTGCAGAAATTTCCGAAGACAATAACGATAGCATTCATATTATTGTTTCTATTGCCAATCGTTATTGATTTAATAACTGTATGTCCTGCGTTTTATCCGAAACTTGTAGCAGGTGAACAATCAGATTGGATTAATTTCTTTGCAGTATTTTCTGGTTCCTTGATTAGTGCATTTGTCTCTTTTTACATATTGTATAAAACAATTGAAGCAAATAAAACAGAAAGTGCCTTAAACAGGCAAGATAATCACACAGAAAACGAAGCAAACAGGAAAAGTTTAGAAGATTTTTTCAAGTACCAAGCTGAAAAAGATACTTTTCAAACCGCTAAAGAGTATGTCGCACGCTTTGATTTGGCTGTAGATTGCTTTGAACTAGGTTTTGTTCCTATGTACTGTAGGTTGAACAAAGAGAATACTCTTTTCCGCCTAAAGCAATTTATGAAAGACTTATCAAATGCCCATAGTTTATTAGAGTTCTATCTCAATGATTATAACAACGATGTCGAACTTGAATATAAAGAATATTTCAAGGAGTTTTGTCATGAGGAGAATGTTCTTATAGGAGATCTTCTTTGGATTATTGATTATTGGACTCATCAAGGGAATGATGACCAAAATAGAGATTTATTCATTGAGAAAACAGAAATATTCAAACATGCAGCCCCTGATACAAGATTCAAACGTATTTGGCATTATGTAGAAGAACATGATTACAAAATGATTGCTGATGGAGAGATTATTATAAATGAACGGCTTAACGACTTTGATTTTATAACTATACATCAGAAATTGTTGGATTTCTGTAATTACGAGAAGGAGAAAATTAATAGCATATTGAAATCATAAATTGAAAATGGAATACGGAATAGTTTATCTTTTAACCAATCCTGTAATGCCGGGCCTCGTGAAGATTGGCATGACAACACAGGAAGACATTGACAAGAGGATGAAGGAACTCTATACGACGGGCGTTCCCGTTCCGTTTGAGTGCCAGTTTGCTTGCAAGGTGAAGAAAGGCGACTGCGCCAAGATTGAGAAAGCCCTGCACACGGCTTTTGCCCCGCAGCGCATCAATGCAAACCGTGAGTTTTTCCGTATTCAGGTAGAACAGGCAAAGGCCATTCTCGAACTGTTCCACCATACCGACGTGACGGAAGAAGTGAGCGACGAGATAGAAAACGACTTGACCGATGACGACAAGGCCGCATCAGTTAAGGCTCAGATTCACCGCCCGCCGCTCAACTTCTATGAGATGGGAATGCAAAAGGGTGATATTCTTGTATGGAAAGATGACCCGTCTGTTTCTGTGACAATCATTTCAGAGCGTAAAATCAGCTATGAGGGTGAGGAAACTTCCATCAGTGCGCTCTCTGCCCAATTGAAAGGCTACAAGTCCAAGCACATTGCACCTGGTGCCCACTGGCTCTATAAAGAGAAACTATTGAGTGACATTTATGACGAAACTTATCCGTTTGAAGAATAAATATGCCAAGATAGGACTTCTATGAATATTGACAGCATAATAGACAAAATAGAGCTTGCTTATAGTCACTATCTACAGCAAGGGTCTGAGATAATGTTTACCACTTTTACAGATCATTTCTTCGACAAGTTGGAGTCGATACCCGCTTGTCAGCAAATATTGAATAATCTTGTATTTCAGTATAATATCCCACAAGATGAATTTGAGAAATGCATCATGTCAGAATCTTTTCTTAGTAGCAAGTTTTTTGTTAATAGTGAAGCATACTATGTGGCATATTGCTATCAATATTACAAGTTTTTGAGAAATCGACAGAGGACGAGGGGCAATTTCCTGAATCCTTACTATAATGAAGTCACATGGACGGATAGGAGTTTTGATGAACATGGAGATAGAATGATTTTATACAAAACGGATTACGTTCGTCCTATTGTTAATTATGTGATTGATAATCTAAAAAGTGAGAGTCTTATTCTTTATAATCTGAATAGATACAAAAATAGAGTTGAGAGATTTAGGACTATTTCGTATTGTGAGGGATTGTCAGAACGGCAGTTGCAGAAAGATTTAGCCTTATACCTATTTGATAATCATGTCGAGTTTAGTAAAGAAGATGATACTTGTAATGGTCGGCTTGACTTCAAGTTGTCGGATGATTCAGTACATTATGGCTCCATTTTGAATTGCAACAACAAACCCTATATTGTTGAAATAAAACTATTAGAGAAAGTCCGTCCTACATTATTGCAAAAGTCTATAAACCAATTAAGTGCCTACATGGGACAGATTCCTTCTTATGGATGTTTAGTAATTTTTTCGCCAGAGAAAATAGAAGGCCAAATTACTGATTTGGAGAATCAAGGAATAACAATTATTCCTATCTATATAGGAAATTTGCCTCCAAGCAGCAGATAATTGCTCATAAATGTATGAACAGTTCCAGAGAAAACTTAAAAACATGATATATGAAAAGCTTTGAATCAACAGTGAAGCCGGATAAATGTCCGAAAAACAAGAAAGAGTGTTTTGATCAGTTGGACGAAATGCTTAGTGAGACAGACAAACAGGCTATCATTGAGGCTAAAGACATTATTGAGTTTCATTTTACCCTCGGCTTGTGGATTCGCAATAATTGGCTATACGACTGTAGTGAAGAAGAACAGGAATCACTCTGTAAGGCATTCGGCGTAGATGTGCCATTTTTTGAGGCTGATGAATTGTCGTCAGCGATATTGGAAGCATATAAAAAGCATTTGAAGCGGAAAAGGATGTAAGTTATGGCCGACATCTACTATAAGTTAGACAAAAAGACCAAGGATGACTTGGTGGAAACGGTTAAACGGGTTGCTGTTGAAATACTTGAAGGCCCAAAGGAAACTTGGCTTACTGGCGATGAAGTGTCTAAGATGTGGCCATTCTTCTCCAAAGATTGGATAAGTAAGTATGGCTATCTGCTACCACGAAAGCACATTGTGACCATTGATAAAGACGGGCCTACTAACGGAAGATGGTATTATTCGCGAAACAAGATTTTGCGAATGATACAAGAGAATGATACCCTATATTTTGAGGACATAAGAAGTTTTGACTAATGGGCTGGGATGGGCAACTAAAATGGAATATTCTTTTTGCAATAAGGAGCGAACTAAAGAAAAATGAGGAATTTGCTCAAGCAATGGCCGATGAAGTCTGGCTAACTGAAAAGCAGTTGGTAGAGGAAATGCCATTCTTTAAGAAATCATGGGTTAAAAAGAAAGGGTATAAACTCCATCCTCGGCGAGTGATAATGAAGAATAAAGAAGGTGATGAAGTTGGCCGTGGCAAGCGTTTCTTCCCTCGTAATGCTATCCTAAAGAAACTGCGTGAAAGTACAATTACTGATCAAGATTTAGGATGGAGTATATATAACTATCGGTTAAATGGTGGTAAAGTCGAAGTCGGAGGGTTTGACTTGTTTTCCAATAAATGGAGAGACGGGCTAAGCATAGATGAAATAATATATCACTTGTGATATAACTATCATCAGGCAGTCTTATACCTTTATATAATATACACTCAAGGAATGGTTTTTGCGTAGCGTTGCCAGATATTGCTCAACTTCCTTTGTTGGTTCAGAAGCACCCACAATGACCATCTTTCCGATTTTGTCACGACAGAAGAGATAGGCATATTGGCACAATTGCCCTAATGCCTCAGTAACACAATCGAATGGATTAAGGGCAGTCTTAACTTCATAGAGATCATAGAAGTCACTACCTTTAACAACGGCATCAATTCGTTTGGCCCCCACATGGATTTCTGTACCTACATTGGCTTTGCCACTCTCGCTACAAAGTCTGTCATATAGTTTGCGCATTAACTCGTTGTGAAGGTTCTTTGTGGTAATTGCATCACTATGACCAGAGCGGGTTTCTGAACTTTGCGGAATGTTGAGGCCAGGCACGAACTTAATATCAGAAGGCTGCGGTTTGTTCTCCAGTATCCTATTCAACTTTTTCAGCCATTGGCCCAAATCGTTATGATCAATGAAAGTATAGCTCTCAGCCATGAACTTCTCTGGAGGGTTAGCTCCCTTCTTTCGTAATGATAAGCGCTTGTTAGTTGTTGTATTGTTAATAAAATACTCTCCAACCAATTTTATGCAATCTTCGTAATTTTCGTTATCTGTTACAAATACCCAAGTGGCTCTTGATGCTTTGGGTAATGCATTCTCAAATACGACTGCACATTTATCATTTGGCATATCAACGGAAAATATAAAGGCCTCTTCTTCATTACCATGGAATAACTCTTTTACAGGAATTAACTTCTTATCGTTTTGAAGGCTAATAAGATTGTCTAAATAGCCATTCTTTAAAGAAGCTTTCTTTTTAATTTCATCCGTATTAATGTCTAACCCATGTTTATTCGATGATCTTAGTTCTTTCTGCACATCTTCCCACCAGTCGCCATGTTTATTCATGTTGTCGTGCAAGATACGGACATAGTTGCTCAGTAAATATGGTTTAGAAAGCCCTATGACTATTTTTTCATTAAAGATAATTCTCACATCTTTGGGGAATCTGTCAGAAAAGTATTTGTGTACATGGCAAAGGCAATGATACGAATTAAGATCTGTAACCCTCAATGGGCTGATCAATAAATTCTTCTGCCCTTTGTTGACTATCCAAACATAATAAAAGCCATCGTGAAATTCTATATTGTCTATGCAAAGAAGGGCCTTTTGTTTTTGTTCGTCGTTTGCTTTTTTAGTCTTCTCCTCCTTTTGTTTTGTCTTGTTTTTAAGAGTTCTACAATAATTAATCAAATCAAATTTATAAAAGATAAAGGTCTTTTTTTCTGGCTTTATTTTGATCGTTACAGTAAATCCGTTAAAGATACTTCTTTCCAAATCTGAGCAGACACTCAAATATTGGTCAATAATAGTGTTAACACCCTTTATGCCTGGATGCTTGTATTCATATACTATGCCATCACATTTTACTGAAGTACTCCCATTTTCAAACTTAAATTGGGAGAATCGAATTTTTCTCTTATTATCTTTCTTCGCAAGGGGCTTATCAATTCCATCCAATAATTCCGATAATTGTTTTTTCTTTTTCCTTACCTCTTCTCTTTCTTTGTTTTGTTTATCTTTCATCTCCTTTTCAACTTGGAAAGACACCAAATTGAGCCTTGAAAGCAATCCTTCATCTTCAAAAGTAAAAGAATGCTTGGAACGATTAATGCGTATTACAATAATCAAATCATTTTCTTTTGCAAGATAACGGTCTGATTTTACATATGCAGGTGCATGTCCATCCAACAAGACAAAGGCTTCCGTTCCCATTTGAAAAAACAACCTGTGGTTTTCATATTTCAAATCCTTTAATGGGAGCCTTTTTTCGAATACCGTGACTTCTTTGCCATTAAATAAATTATGCGATTTTTTTGATCTTGTATTCTTTTTTGTTCTTTGGAACAAAGTTTTAGCCTTTGATTTCGTTAAAATATCACCGCTAAATCGTTTTTGTAGAGCCTCAAATTGAGCATCAGATAACTTAGTATTTGGTCCCATTTCCTTAGTAGGTTCAAGTCCTGGAACAGACTTCAAATAGTCAACAACGGTCTCTGTGCCGATGTTGAGTATAGTCATTGCTTTGTTCAATCTGATACCCATAATACAATACAAATTTCTTGATGCAAATTTACTAAAAATATCTGAGAAACAGGCACTTTTCTGCAATAGAGCACACAAGTTTAACATGTTTTCAAATTCAATGTATAAGAGATTACACATTTCTCAAAAAAAGAGATAAGTATAAAACAGTAGAAATGAATTCTTATATAACGGAATTATCTGTTGCAAAACGACAAATTTAGTTAATGCAACGTATAGACAGTTGAAATACAAGAAAAATTTTGTAAATTTGCAAGCAAAATATACATATATGGAAAGGAAACTATCATATGACATCTCGTATTCTCAACTAAAAAGTTGGAGGAAATATGAAAACTGGGCATTGTACATATCTATGGGCTGTACTCTTTTAAAACCAATAGTCTTGAGTATTGGTATTGCCTGGAGTATTGGAATTATAAACTTCCTTGCGTTTATGTCTTTAGTTTTGTATGGCTTGTTATTTGTTGTAGTGGAAATATTCTTCCAACCCCGTGTTGCAACAGAGAGACAAAAAGGACTTTTAGATAACTCTCTTGGTACAAAATTACTTATAGGCAATACAGAAGGTTATTATGACAATGACAATGTGCCTATTGGGGCAAAAAAACTTCTTGTAAATACATTTGAGAATTGTTTCTTTACATATAGCATCATGAAGAAAATGCTGCCCCAAATAGCAACTTATAATATCATTTTGTTTATTGTATTATTGGGCTTTGCATATTTTGGTTTTAATAACAATGAAATTGCAATGGCATTATTACAATTATTTTTCTCTACAATTTTTCTCAGGCGGTTGATGCACCATATCAGCTTTTGCCTTAGATTAAAAGAAATTCAAGAGCAATTTATTCATTTGTTCTCATCAACATCTGTTTCGGATAAAGAACTTGAAGACAATGGCTATTATTATGCTTTGATGTATGAAACGGCATTGGCATACAACAAAGCGCCCAACAGCGATAAAATATATGAAGAGTCAAAAGATGAATTAAACAAGAAATGGGCTGAGATGAAGCAACGCTATGGAATATAAAGAACGTTCTTATATTGCAGAAAGCGTCCGCAAAGGACATCCTGATAAGATTTGTGACCAGATAAGCGATGTTCTGGTTGATGCATTTCTTCGTGAGGATTGTAATTGTCATACGGCCATAGAATGTTTAGGTACGAAGGGAAATGTAATTGTTGCAGGGGAGTTGTCAGCAAAAAGAGATACATTTTCCATTGAGAAGGTTGTAAAAGATACTTATAAGAATATTGGATACAATGATGAAATCTTAGTTACGATTCTCTTGTCTAATCAGTCAAAACAACTCAAGATTGCTACTGAGGAAAATGGAGCAAACGATCAAGGTATTGTTTATGGATATGCGGAAAAGTCGGAGTTCAATTATCTTCCTGGTGCGGCATATATTGCAAATATGGTTGCGAAGGTAATTGATGATAACGCACATGATATTGAAGGACTTCTACCCGACGGAAAAGTTCTTGTTGAATCATCTGGCAACAATATCCTTCGTGTTATTGTAAACGTGCAACACGATTTAACTTTCCATTCTGAGATCTTGTGTAATCGATTAAAAGATTTCTTATCTACATTTTCAAAGGCATCTACCGTTGAAATACAAATTAATCAGCATGACGGTTTTTATGAGGGGGGCTTTTACGTAGACACAGGTCTTACTGAAAGGAAAATAATGGTAGATACGTATGGTGGGGTAATTTCTCATGGTGGAGGAGCATTCTCTGGCAAGGATCCGACAAAAGTCGATAGGACAGGCGCATATATGGCACGATTTGTTGCAAAGAATATAGTTGCAAATGGTTTCGCAAATATGTGTACTTTAGCTATTGCTTATGAATTTGGGAAACAGCGTCCAATTAATATACAGGTTTACACTGAGAGAGGAAGTGATACGGCTCTAACTGACTATGTGAAAGAAAAATTTGACTTCCGCCCATGTGCTGCTATTGAAAGGTTTGACCTCACTCATTTTGCATTTCTACCGACCGCTACGTATGGACATTTTACCGATTGCAATTATCCGTGGGAAAAAATCATTGATTTATAGATGTGATCGTGATTTAACGGCATGAACATATCATGTTGACATCTCTGCGTAAAACGTACAAGAACGGTATGAAGAGCCTGTAGAAGTTGAAAATTGACTTGTCAAGCACACTACCGATCGCAATACCTTCAGGGACATTTACGAACTGGAGGTTGATGGCAAGCGGGTGCTGATGTTCCAAATATCTGCGGCATCCCGTGGTATTCCAATGGCTTGGCAGGGGCATTTCAATGCTCCGTCGTGGTGAGAGCTTAGACGAAAATTTACCCAATTTTTCATTTTTGCAAGCGCGACTTGCAAAATTCGTGGTTTCGGCTGATAGCGAATTTGTGCAAGCGCCGCTTGCACAAATCACCTGGTACGCATTATTTGGTCTTTCCGACAGCATTGAGATAGGCATCCATAAGACCTTCTTTCACGAAGAGAATCCGGCCCTGCTTGCTGTTTCCTTGCTTGACATGGGGTAGTTTGTCTTTTATCTTTCTCACATAGTCTTCAGACAAATTAAGTGTTTCTGCTGCTTCCTTGACTGTGATAAGCTCAGGCTCCTTTGTCTCATCTTTTACCTTCTGCATCTCCTTCACCATTTCTTTGGCGAGGAGTTTGATAAATTTCTGATCATATTCAAATCGCATCATAGCTTATATCTCCTTTTTTTGTTGCAAAAATAGGAATAAGCTACCAAAACGGTGGTCTTGAAAAATTTAAAGTCATATTTTAACAATTTTACGACTTACCCAGTCGGGAAATGGCTGATTTTTGAGTGTTTTGTCTGCTTTTTGCTTGAATTATTTGGTTATTCGATGCAAAAGCACTACCTTTGCCAAGTGAGATAAGAGATCTTTGATAGAATTAAAACCATTGAGCGTTAAGACAGCGTGACGGCTAAGAAATCTGGCAACTATATTACCCGCCTTATTCTACATAGCAGGATGTATTACCAGTGTATTACTTCATAAAATCTGAACCGTTTTGATGGGAAATGCTAAGCAATTGGTACTCAATTCATTAGATGACAAATAAGAAGGGAGCCTCTCCTTCCGCGAGAGATACCTCTCTCTCCGCAATTTAATGAAAAGGGAACCTTACGGATTCCCTTTTTTCGTGCCTGATAGCAAGTACTTTTTGATAGTAATGAAGATAGTTATGAGATACCAGAAAGTGAAATTGATAAACCATACCCATAGACTGCTTTGTATGATAGTCATCATACTGGCTGTGTGTAGTACGACCGTTTTGGCAGCATGTTCTGATGAGGATACCCTGATAGCGGAAAAAGATAGTGGGAAGGTAGCTGAAATCGTAGAGCGTGGCACATTGATTGTAGGCACTACAGGCGACTATCGGCCGCTGTCCTTTTATGAGCCGGCTACCGGCGACTATTGGGGCTTTGGCATTGAAGTGGCTCAGGAGATAGCCAACGACTTAGGTGTTAAGATCGTGTTTGTGAGAACCTCGTGGCCTACGCTGACAGCTGATGTGCTGGCAGAACCTCAGCTCTTTGACTTGGCTATCGGTGGTATTACCATTACTGATGCTCGTTGTGAAACCATGCTCATGAGCGAAGGTTACTTGGCTAATGGGAAGACCATTCTCTGCAGAAGTGCGGATAGTGGCAGATACCAGTCGTTAGCTGATATAGACATGCCTGATGTGCGCGTCATGGTGAATCCTGGCGGGCTGAATGAGAAGTTTGCCAACGAGCACCTGACACACGCGTCGATTATCGTTCACCAGCGGAATGAGGAAATCCCCATGCTAATAGCGGAGGGCAAAGCCGATGTGATGATAACAGAGATAACGGAAGCTCCCTATTATGTGCAGTCCGACGCCCGTCTGACTGCCCCTCTGCTGAACAAGCCTTTCACCCATGGCGAGATTGGCGTGTTGATGCAGAAGGGTCAGGATGACTTGTTGCAGCGGGTGAACGGTACCATTCAGCGGATGAAGTCTGACGGTACCCTTCGCCGCCTGCATGAAAAGTACGGACTGATGTATGCCTACTGATTCTTAAGCTGATTGATCAGGTATTCCGATACGATGTCCGTGGTACGGTAGATGTTCTGGGAATATCCGTGGTCAAAGTATTCCTGGATTACCAGTTCGCTCTTGGGCCATATTTGGTGGAATCGTTCGCCATAGGTATAAGGTACAACGCGGTCGCCGTTTCCGTGAATGATTAATGCCGGTCCCTGATACTTTGCCGCCGTCTCGTAAATAGGCAGGCTGAAAGCTGCACGGATATAGTTGCCTCCGAGTTTCAGGGCACCTCCCCACATCTCCACATATTCTCCCGGGTCGAAGGGGTCAAATGTCGTACCCATCACGCTACCACGTATGGCATCGTCGCGCAGTACTGCTGCAGGCGCCATCAGTACTACGGTACGGAAGGCAGGCTCGCCCAACTCCGCACTTAGTTCTCCTGCCGTCATGGAAGCAACCACGCCCCCTTGTGAGTGTCCCACAATGGCCAAGTCGCTTACGTAACTCAAGTCGCGCACATACTCCACAACCTTCTTGGCATCGATAATCTCATTCGGCACGGTCATGTCCTTGAATTCTCCCTCACTCTCACCATGGCCGTTGAAATCGAAACGAATGCTGGCGATGCCGTGTGCCTGCAGGGTATCGGCCACGAGCTCAAACAACGGGCCGTCCTTCGTGCCATTGAATCCATGACAGAAAACAACCATCGGACATTTCTCGCCTTGCTGCAGTTCCGGTTTCTGGACCAGTCCCTTCAAGCGCCCGTGGTCACCGTCAATATACACCACCTCGCCTTTCTTTGCGGGCTGGTAGGCTCCTGTTGTCAGTTCCTTCAGGTATTTGTCCACCTTGTACGTCAGTACTGTTGAGAGTTTTACCTGTCCGTCAGGACCTATCACCACCATCGAGGGAATCCATTTTACGCCGTATGCCTTGGCAATATCTGTCTCCCTGAACTTCTTCAGTTCGCTAACTTGTGGGTATCTGATGCCGTACTTCTGGATAGCCTCTTTCCAAGCTTCCACGTCGGTATCCATAGAGATGCCGATAAACTCAATGCCATACTGCTTGTATTTTTCGTACATACGCACCACCTCAGGAGCATCCTTTCTGCAGTCGGGACACCACGATGCCCAGAAGTCGAGTACCACGGTTTTCCCCTTGGCATACTTCTTCAGTTGGATGGTCTTGCCCTCGGGCGTCTTCATCTTGAAGTCGGGTGCAACGGTACCAGCCTTCACGATTTCTGTTGCATACTTGGCATCCATGTCCTGCTGAGCAGGCTGTGCCTTTGTCGTCATGACGCTCATGGCAAATAACATGAGCAATAGTTTTGTTCTTTTCATAATGATGTATTTTATTGGTTGTTCCTTTTACGGTATGAGTTCATGACTGAGAAAATCTTCCCATTGGTCGCTATAGCCGTTGAAGACGTTGATGTCAACTTCGCTCTGTATGCCGCGAACCCGTCCTGTGGCTGACAGTTGCCACCAGCAGATTTTGACGTCAGGCTTGTACTCGCTGTAGCGGGCAATCCAGATGAAGTAACCACGCTTCAAGTCAGGTGCATCTGCAAGATATTTATTGACGAAACTCTGGTTGACGTAGATGATAGGCTTGATGCCAACGGCTTCTTCCACGACTTTCAACCACGTGCGCATCTCGTTGAGCATTTTGTCTTTCCCCCCCATGGCCTTAATCTGTGCGTCGCTGGGTTCTACGTCAAAAACAGGCGGGAAATCACCCGTTGAGAACTTGGCGGTCTTCAGGAAGTGACGTGCCTGTTCGCGTGCTCCGGAAGTAGTCGAGTAGAAATGGTAGGCTCCCACGTGGTAGCCGTGCTTGCGTGCCGCCTTGTAGTCTGCAGCATAGTAGTTGTTGGTTACGGTTGTACCCTGCGTGGCTTTGATGTAGATGAAGCTGACCGGGTAGTCAGCCTCGCCCTTGACGTTTTGCTGGTTGTGTTTGCCCAGGTGGGTAATGCGCAGGGCATTCCAGTTGATGCCGAATTTTCGTTTTCCCTTTTCGTGCTGGTAGCGTGCGATGTCGATGCCATAGATGCGCTCGGGAGTGAATTGGAGCCGTTCACCCTTGTACTTGCCGTGTACCCACGTTCCCACTTGCATGTCCTTGAAAGGCTTGATGAAGAATCCGAAACCATGGGGCAACCCTTCGTCGTCGGTCATGCCGCTGTAGTAGCCTGTGCTGTCAATGGTGTTGATGCTGGGAAGCGGACGAGGGTCGTGACGGCGTATGGTGTTCAGCTGCTGCTCTTTGAGCGCACGGATGATGCTGTCGTTCAAGCTGTTGTAGTTGGCTATCATACTGAACCCCTCATCGCTAGGACGGTGGCGGAGCAGATAGTATGCCAGTTCAGAACCTACATCCTGTTGGCAGCGAAGTATGGAGTCGGTCCTCTGTTTCCGTTGGTTGACAAGCTCCTGAAGGGCTGACAGCCTGTTGTGACGGGCGTTGAACCCTGGATATGTCTCCGTGAGGGCATATCCGGCAAAGGCTGCCATGAATGCTGTGGCGAGGTATATGATGAATTTCTTTACTTTGTCTTGCATGTGTTTGATAATTTATTTGTATTTTTGCAGCCGTTATGAAGGTTACGTTGTTACAGACAAATATTGTGTGGGCTCAGTCCGAGGAGAATATCCGCCATGCTGACACGCTGTTGCGGACCCATGAAGGCAGCAGCCTCTATGTTTTGCCCGAGATGTGGGCTACTGGCTTTGCCACGGAGCCCGAGGGTATTGCTGCCGATGAGCAGCAGAATGCGGCACTTGAGTGGATGCGACAGACAGCCCGCCGACAGAATTGTGCCGTATGCGGCTCTCTGGCCGTCCGTTGTGCTGACGGTACGTTCCGTAACCGGCATTATTTCTGCACGCCTCAGACCGTCACCTTTTACGACAAGCACCATTTGTTCAGCTATGGCCATGAGAACCGTTACTATACGGCGGGCGACCATCGTTGTATTGTTGAGTGGCAGGGTTGCCGTTTCCTCTTGCTGACGTGCTATGACCTGCGTTTCCCCGTTTGGAGTCGCTATCGGCCGGATGCCCCCTTCGATGTCATGGTTTGTGTTGCTAACTGGCCTCAGTCGCGTCAGACTGCATGGGAGGTTTTGACGAGAGCACGAGCCATTGAGAACCAGAGCTATATGGTGGCGGTCAACCGTGTTGGTGATGACCATTACTCCCACTATTCAGGTCAGAGTAGGGTCGTTGACACGCGTGGCAATATCCTCTGCCAATGTGCCGACGATGCGACAGATGTTCTCGCCTTCGACCTGGACCTTACCGCCCTTCAAACCGATCGTCGGCGCTTCCGTGTCCTTGACGATGCAGACCACTTTATTCTTTAATCTTCATTTCCCCCAGCCAGTCGTCAATCAGCTTGCGGGCTATTGACAGCTTCTCAGGAATCTGAGGCAGGTTGTCTTTGGTAAACCAGGCTCCCTTCGACAATTCAGAGCGTTGCAGATGTATCTCACCCTCTACGTAGTCTGCATGGAAGCCTACCATCAGGCCGCAGGGGTAGGGCCACGGCTGACTTCCGAAGTATCGCAGATTGGTAATCTTGATGCCCGTTTCCTCTCGTACCTCACGATGGACGGCCTCTTCCAGCGTCTCGCCTGTTTCCACGAAGCCTGCCACAAGGCCATAGAAATCGGTCCGGAAATTTCGTGCATGTACAAGCAGGACCTCATCCGGCCCCCGGTGAATGAGCACGATGACGGCGGTGGCCAGTTGTGGCCATACTTCCTTCCCGCAATGTGTACACTTCTTTGATATGTCCGTGTCCATGCGCATAGGGGCTCCGCACACGCCGCAGAACCGCGTGTTCTGGTCCCAATAGAGCAGTTCGCGGCACTTGCCTGCCTTCAGGTAATCGTCGTAGGGCAGTACGTTGTAGCTCTTGCGCAGTCCCATCATCTCGTATCCCTCCTGGTCAGTAACCGGCTGGTCAATACTGTATGCCTTGTCGCCGGCAACATTCATGATGTGTGTCCAAGGCTTGACTTCTACGGGCGGTTCCCCGTCAGTTTCTGGTATCAGGAAACCGTCAGGCGTTTTCCTGAGCAGTAGTTCGTCTTGACAGAATATGAAGTAATGCATGTATTTTCGTTGTATATGATATGACGATACGTCGTTTTCTCGTTGTTTTCTGTTTATTTTTCGCAAAGTTACGACTTTCTGCTGACACAACCAAACACTCGGCACGTTTTTTGCTGGAAAAGTTGAAAAAAGAAAATCAGTAAATCGTAAATAAATATGGCATTCATCGATTATTACAAAATTCTGGGTGTTGACAAGAACATTCCGCAGAAGGATGTGAAGAAGGCTTACCTCAAGCGGGCAAAGCAGTTCCATCCCGACCTGCACCCCGATGACCCGAAGGCAAAGGCGAAGTTCCAGGCGTTGAACGAGGCGTACGACGTGCTTAGCGACCCTGAGAAACGTAAGAAGTATGACCAGTACGGAGAGCAATGGAAGCAAGCCGATGCCTTCAATGGTGGTGCTGGTGGCGGTTTTGGCGGCTTTGACGGTCAAGGCGGCGGTTCTCCCTTCGAGGGTTTTGACTTCTCGTCGTTCACGGGCGGAGGTGGCTTCTCGTCGTTCTTTGAGAACCTCTTTGGCGGACGTGGTTCACGTCGTGGCTTCTCAGGTAGCCAGCCGCAAGCATCCAAGGCGCAGAGCAGTCAGCTTGAGCTGCCGCTGAAGACAGCCCTGCTGGGTGGCGAGGTTATTGTAGCAACCCCTTCCGGCACAAAGCTGAAGCTAAAAATAAAGCCTGGCACACAGCCAGGCACAAAGGTGCGTTTGCCAGGAAAGGGAACGGCAGGCCGTGACCTCATACTTACCTATCACGTACGGTTGCCGGAGAACCTGACAGAACGTCAGAAATCGCTTCTGCAGGATGCGTTAGACTGATTGTCGCAGGAACTCCTCGGCACGTTCCAAGTCGGCTGGCGTGTCAATACCTACAGTCTCCACGTCGGTCAGTCCCACCCGGATGCGATAGCCGTTTTCCAACCATCGTAACTGCTCCAGGCTCTCTGCTAACTCCAGGGGAGTCTGGGGCAGTTGCGTTACCTCGCGAAGCACTTCACGTCGATAGGCATATAGTCCCAGGTGCTTGAGGTAGGGGAAGTGCTCTATCCACTCGGCCCGCTCCTTGCCACGCACGTGAGGTATGACGCTGCGACTGAAGTAAAGCGCAAAGCCGCGCCGGTCGCAAACAATCTTCGGAGAGTTTGGGTTATCGACGGCCTCCATGTTCTCGAAGGGTTTCCCCAAGGTTCCAATCTGCGTCTCCGGGTCGTCAAACAGCTGCATGAGTGCCTGCAGTTGCGATGCCTGAACGAAGGGTTCGTCACCTTGGATATTGATGATGACGTCTGCATCGGTAGCCAGTTTCTCAACAGCCTCCTCTATGCGGTCCGTTCCGCTCTTATGGTCAGTACGGGTCATGACTGCCTTGCCGCCGAAGTCGGTTACCGTCTTGAAGATACGCTCGTCGTCGGTGGCAACGTAAGCCTCTCCAAGTACACTTATGGCCTGCTCGTAAACACGTTGTATGACAGGCTTGCCGCCCAACATGGCAAGGGGCTTTCCAGGAAAGCGCGTTGAAGCATAACGCGCGGGGATAATAGCAATAAACTTCATAATAAATACTAAATTTTCGGCAAAGGTATAAAAAATTATGAATTATGAATTACGAATTATGAATTATTTTCTACCTTTGTAAAGTTATAAATTCAGAAACACCAATGAAACTACGTTATATATTTTCTACAATACTGGTTGCATTTCCGCTTTTCGTAGCGGGTCAGAGTATCACACTTGGCTCTTGTACCACCCATGATGGTGGTGAGTACAGCGGCGAGATGTCGGGCGGAAAGCCCAATGGTAAAGGCAAAACACTCTTTCCTGACGGGAATGTCTATGAAGGTGATTATTTTCGTGGACTGCGTCATGGCTTCGGCATTTTCAAGTTCTTTGATGGCGAGCGCTATGAAGGCGAGTGGTACAAGGACCACCAGCATGGTCAGGGAACTTACTACTTCCTGAACAATAATAAGTATGTTGGCCTGTGGTATATTGATGTCCAGCAAGGTCATGGTACCATGTACTATTATAATGGTGACGTCTATGAAGGCGAGTGGGAGAACGACCGCCGTCATGGTACTGGCAAATATACTTTTGCAAGTGGTGCCTACTACGATGGCCAATGGCAGAACGACATGAAGAACGGCAAAGGCAAATACGACTGGGGCGACGGCTCGAGCTACGATGGCGAGTGGAAGAACAACCAGCGTAATGGCCGTGGCACTTTCCGCTATGCCGACGGCGATGTCTATGTAGGCCAATGGAAAGACGACGTGCAGCATGGCCGTGGCATTTATAAGTTCCAGAGCGGCGACACTTATGAGGGCGAATACGTCAATGGCGAGCGTACCGGTACAGGAATCTTTACCTATGCCAATGGCGACAAATATACAGGTCAGTTCCTGGAGGGCGACAAGTCCGGGCAGGGTACGCTGGTATGGAAGAACGGTAACACCTATACCGGCCAATGGCTGTTGGACAAGCCTAACGGTCATGGCAAGCTGACCACCAAGTCGGGCGACGTCTTTGAGGGCGACTTCAAAAACGGAAATATCGACGGCGAGGGTGTGGCACGCTATGCTGACGGTAGAAAGTTCAAGGGCACCTTCAAGGACGGCAAGCGCAATGGTCCTGCCATTGAGGAGGACAAGGACGGCAAGCGTTTCGAGGGTACCTACGTCGATGACCGTCGTGACGGCCGATACATTGAGCGTGACCGGAACGGCAACATTACCGAGCAGGGAACTTACGTTCATGGCCGGAAGAAAAAAGACTGAGAAATACATACAAACTTTAAAAACTTAAATACTCAAAACTTTCAAGGATATGATTATCGACACATTAGACAACCTGAGCAACTACACGTCGCTCAATCCGCTGTTTGCCAAGGTGGTGGATTTCCTGAAGGCAAACAACCTGAACAAACTGGAGGCCGGAAAGTATGAAATCCAAGGCAAGGACCTCTTCGTCAACATCGCTACAGCAAAAGGCAAGTCCCCCGACGAGGCCGTGCTGGAGACCCACCGCAAGATGATTGACATACAGATTCCCCTGTCGGGCGATGAGACCTATGGCTACACGCCTGCCGCAAATCTGCCCGAGGCTCCCTACAACGACGAGAAAGACATCTCTAAGTTTGGCGACCTGATGGCCGAGTGTTTCGTGACCTGCCATCCCGGTATGTTTGCCATCTTCTTCCCGCAGGACGGTCACGCTCCCTGCATCTCCTTCGAACCCGAAATCAAAAAGGCTATATTCAAGATTTCGGTCAAGTGAAGAGAATGGCAGCTTGCTGACATTCTTGAACGTAATAAAGCTCAAACAAAGAATAAGATAAAAGCATAATACTATGGCAACTACAAAGAAACCTACAGCCAAGCCCAGGAAGGCAGCTGTCAAGAAAGTGGTGGAAGAAACCCCGCAACACATCGGTCTGGTACGTAATGACCCGTGGCTGGAACCCTTCGAGGGTGCCATTGCCGGTCGTCATGACCATGCCGTCTGGAAGATTAACCAGCTGACGCGTAACGGCAAGAAGAAACTCTCCGACTTCGCCAGCGGACACCTTTATTTCGGACTCCACAAACTGGCCAAGGGCTGGGTGTTCCGCGAGTGGGCACCTAACGCTACCGACATCTATCTCATCGGCGACTTCAATAACTGGCAGGAGACGGAGAAATACCGTTGCAAGCGCATTGAGGGAACCGGCAACTGGGAACTGAAGCTCAGCGAGAAGGCCCTGAAGCACGGCCAGCTCTACAAGATGAAGGTGAAGTGGAATGGTGGTGAGGGCGAGCGTATTCCCGCCTGGTGCCGTCGTGTCGTTCAGGACGACCAGACCAAGATATTCTCCGCTCAGGTGTGGAATCCCGAGAAACCCTACGAGTGGAAGAAAAAGACCTTCAAGCCCCACAAGGACCCGCTGCTCATCTACGAGTGCCACGTCGGAATGGGACAGGATGCCGAGAAGGTAGGCACCTATAAGGAATTTACGGAGAACGTGCTGCCGCGTGTCAAGAAGGACGGCTATAACGCCATTCAGGTGATGGCCATCCAGGAGCATCCCTACTACGGCTCCTTCGGCTATCATGTATCGTCGTTCTTTGCTCCCAGCAGCCGCTTCGGCACGCCTGAGGACTTGAAGGAAATGATCGATACTGCCCACAAGATGGGTATAGCCGTCATCATGGATATCGTCCACTCTCATGCCGTGAAGAATGAAGTGGAAGGTCTGGGCAATCTGGCCGGCGACCCCAACCAGTTCTTCTATCAGGGCGACCGCCACGAGCATCCCGCATGGGACTCGCTCTGCTTCGACTATGGCAAGGACGACGTGCTCCACTTCCTGCTCTCCAACTGTAAGTACTGGCTCGAGGAGTTCAAGTTCGACGGCTTCCGCTTTGACGGCGTCACCTCCATGCTCTACTACTCACACGGACTGGGTGAGGCCTTCGGCGGCTATGGCGACTACTTCAACGGCCACGAGGACGACAATGCCATCTGCTACCTCACATTGGCCAACTGCCTGATTCACGAGGTGAACCCCAACGCCATCACTATTGCAGAAGAGGTATCTGGCATGCCCGGCCTGGCAGCAAAGTTCGAGGATGGCGGCTACGGCTTCGACTACCGCATGGCGATGAACATTCCCGACTACTGGATCAAGACCATCAAGGAGGTTCGCGACGAGGACATCAACGTCTGCTCCATCTTCTGGGAGGTCAAGAACCGCCGTCCCGACGAGAAGACCATCTCCTATTGCGAGAGCCATGACCAGGCACTCGTGGGCGACAAGACCATCATCTTCCGCCTTATTGATGCCGACATGTACTGGCACTTTGCCAAGAAAGACGTCAACGACCTGGCCCAGCGCGGTATCGCCCTTCATAAGATGATTCGTCTGGTGACTGCGGCAGCCATCAACGGCGGCTACCTGAATTTCATGGGTAACGAGTTCGGACATCCCGAGTGGATTGACTTCCCGCGTGAGGGTAACGGCTGGTCTTACAAGTATGCCCGTCGCCAATGGAACCTCGTTGACAACAAGGATCTTTGCTACCATTGGTTAGGCGACTTCGACCGCGAGATGCTGAAGGTCATCAAGAGCGTGCGAAACTTCCAGGACAAGCCTGTTACCGAGATATGGCACGACGACGGCGACCAGGTGCTCTGCTTCATGCGTGGCGACTTGGTGTTCGTATTCAACTTCTCGCCCACGCGCAGCTATACCGACTACGGTTTCCTGGTTCCTACGGGTTCTTACGACGTGGTGCTCAATACCGATGCCAAGGAGTTTGGTGGCAACGGCTTTGCCGATGATAGTGTGACACACATCACCAACTTCGATCCGCTTTACGTCAAGGACAAGAAGGAGTGGCTGAAGCTCTATATTCCCGCGCGTTCAGCCGTTGTGCTTAAGAAGAACTAAAGAATGGTCTATACATGGTGGCAGCTCCTCCTGGTAGTGTGTCACCATGATGAATGTCTTATTCCGCCGCTGGCAGAAGGTTTCAATAACATCCTTCACCAGTTGGCGGTTTATGTTATCCAGCCCGTGCAACGGCTCGTCGAGGATGAGCAGGTCGGGGTCCTTGACGAAGGCACGCGCCAGCAGCACCAGCCGTTGCTCACCGCTTGACAAGGTCATGAAGGAGCGGTCAGCCAGATGCTCGATACCGAATATCCGCATCCACCAAAGACATTGTTCCTTTTCCTCCCTGTTGGTTTGTACATAGAGCCCTACGGTATCCTTCAGTCCGCTGGCTACGATGCGCAGGGAAGCGATGTCCCGATGGTAGGAGCGGGCCAGTTCAGGCGACACGTAGCCGATACGGCGCTTGATGTCCCAGATACTTACTCCCTGTTCGCCACGTTGGTGCCCGAAGAGCCTGATGTCGCAGGCATAGCCCTGCGGGTTGTCGGCACAGACGAGTGACAGCAACGGCGATTTGCCTGCCCCGTTCTGGCCCCTCA
>JAEEGH010011378.1_pt1 | contig 20204 bp, 26 predicted proteins | sample 9134181 | NCBI WGS metagenome assembly JAEEGH01 (sample SAMN16246544, study PRJNA631951) | gut metagenome | biome: gut microbiome; feature: rumen; material: DP-attached | host: Bos | place: Iran: Karaj | collected 2018-10 | reverse complement strand
TCGTTGAAGATCGAGGACTCGTATTTCGAGTAATCGCTGAATTGATACGTATTGTACGCCCAGAGGGTTTTCGTCTCCGCTCGCAGGATCCGCGCCGCGGAGCCCTCGTAAATCCCCAGCCGTTCCCGCATCTTGAACTGCTCCGCATGGGCCTCCGTCATGTTCATCGTGTAAATGAAAGCATTGGGCAGCGGCTTCGGGAACACCGTGGGAATCTCTTCGCTGTAAATGTAGTTCGAGAAGAAAAGCCGCTCGATGAAGGCCAGCATCCCCGCGGACAGGTTCATGAAATAGATCGGCGCGCCCATGATCAGCGCGTCCGCTTCCTTCACGCGCTCCAGGACCGGCGCGAGGTCGTCCTTCAGCGCGCAGACGCCGTGCGCGACGTCCTTCCGTTTGCAGTAGAAGCAGCTGAGACAGCCCGTGTACTTCAGGCTGTAAAGATGGACCAGCTCCGTCTCCGCCCCCGCTTCCGCCGCGCCGCGAAGCGCCTGCTGCAAAAGCTCCGCCGTGTTTCCGTTCCGCCGCGGACTGCCGTTGATCGCGATGATTTTCTTCATATCCGTCCCCCCGTTGTCTTGCTCCGCGCCCGCGTCCGGCACGCAGGCACGATATTTCATACCTGCATTATCGCATATTATGAATCGTTTCACAACGATAAACAACAATAAAAGCGGCGGCATCGGTTTCCTATAGCGGAGGCTGCTCCGGTTGTTTTCATGACTACTTTAAGAGTTTATTGGCTAAGAACAATTCCGCGAAGAAAATCCTGATCACGGGTGACAACGCCGATGATTCCACCAGCAAGGTCTACCATTACAAGCTCAAGGATTTTTTGATGATGGATGAAATAAAAGGAAAGGAGCGACTCACTCGGAGGCCGCTCCTTTCCTTTTATTTCTCATACCCGATTTTTTCAGCCACGCGGGGACTTCATTTTTCGTCTCATCCTGCGGCTTCTGCGCTGTCTGCCTTTCCTCTCATTTCGAATATTTCGCGGCAAAGGCTTTCAATTCTTCCCGGCCGGGACTCCCGTTCAGAAGCTTCCCTTCCGTGACGGCTGCGCCGGGGCAGCTTTGTTTCAGCTCCTCGATCGTTTTGCCGAAGCCGCTGCCGCCCGAGGTGGCGAAAAGCACGATCTTCTTGCCGGACAGTTCGTAGCTTTCCAGGAATGTGTTGATGATATGGGGCGCGACATACCACCAGATAGGGAAGCCGAGGAAAATCACGTCGTATTTCCCCATATCTGCCACCTTCTCCGCAATCTCCGGACGCGCCGAAGCATCTCGCATCTCGACGCTGCTGCGGGAGTTTTCATCGTGCCAGTCGAGGTCGGCCTGCGTATAGGGCTGAGCCGGACGGATCTCAAACAGTTCGGCTCCTGCCGCCTCCGCCAGATTTTTTGCCGCCTTGGCCGTAACGCCGCTGGCCGAAAAATAAGCTACGAGAATTTTGCTCATGTTTGTGCATCTCCTTTTTTCTTATATGGACTTGCGCGTTATCCTTCTTTCCGTCCAATATCCGACAACCGCGTACATGCCGAATATGGCGACGAAAAACAGTACGAACGCTGCGAGCGAAAAGCCTCTCGCGGGCGTGTTGGTACGGAAGAAAACGTGCTCCATCATCAGACGGTCGCCGACTCTGTGCAGGAATGAACCGGCGACGCCGAAAACAATGACGGCGGTTACTGCGAGCCGGGTGCCAAGACGATAAGAGCGGGAGGAAACGTCCCAGCCGCGCCACTGGACGAGGCGCCACCAAAGCCCTTTCCAGTGAAGTCCCAGATGAAGCCCGGAAAACAGCAGCATCCAGTAGGAAGACGTGATATGCAGTTGATGAACGAGGATGCTCCTTTGCCACGCGAGCCCGAATACGCCTTTGAAGATGCGGTGCGCGATGGCTACCCCGCTGACCAGCGCGACAATCGTCGATACGATCAGCAGGATATCGACGACAGCCAGGATTTTCCTGTAAGCGCTCCATTCTCCACGCCGCAAAGAGGTGAACCAGCTGCGGTTCCACACAAGGTGAAGAAGTATGGGGAGCACGATGACGACGCCCATCGCTTCATGGTAACGTCTCGGAAACATCTTGAAGCACATCAAAAAGATGAGCAGCGCAAAGAGCAGTCCGTCTAAAAAGATTCGTTTCTTCATTTTGCGTAACCGAGCTTGGAGAGCCAAGGCGCGATTTCGTCCGTGTTATTGATGAGAAGTCCCTCGCCGACCATCGCGCCCGCCGACGAAGCGGAGACGCTGTCGGTGCTTTCCTCTATGGGGCTTCCGCCGCTGGTGGCGAAGGGGATCACCGTCTTGCCGGAGAAGTCGTAGCTTTCGAGGAAAGAGAGCACGATCATCGGCGCGTCGTACCACCAGATCGGATAGCCGACGAAAACCACGTCGTAGTCCGCCATGTTCTCCACCCGGCCGTCGATGCCGGGACGGGCGTTATTGTTCTTCTCCGCCTTCGCCACGTCGAGGCATTCGTCGTAGCCGGGGTAGGGGACGGAGGGCTTTATCTCAAAGAGGTCGCCGCCCGTCTGCGCGGCGATTTCCCGCGCCACGTTCGCCGTATGTCCCTGATAAGAAAAATACGCGACGAGGATTCTCCCGCTTGCTTCCGCCCGCGCGCCGAAGCCCACGACGGAAACCATGGCCGCGAAAAACGCGGCGCAGAGCAAAAACATTTTCTTCATTTGCAAAACCTCCGTTTTCGTTGTTTTTTACCGATTTTTCAAAAATGCGCCCGCCGTGACTTCGCCGCCCTTCGGGACGACGATGAAATCCTCGTCGAACTGTTCCAGCGCGATTTTGCGCAGGACGCCGCAGCTCCCGTGCAGCATCGTCATGGTGCCCTGCAGCAGCTCCACCAGCGGCGCGACGTAGTCCTTCACCGTCTGCACGTCATAGCAGCCCGTGTCGATAATGTAGAACTTGTTGCAGGTCTTGTAGAGGCGGCGCAGGAAATCGTCGGCGGCTTCCCGGCCCATTTTCGCCCGCAGTTTGTCGAGGTCGATATCGGATTCCTTGGTGAACTCCATCCAGCTTTCCGTAAAGTAGACGCCGGAAATATCCCGTTCGAGGGACGCGAGGCTGTCCCCAGAGAGCAGGACGTCGAGGCAGTCCCGCGTGCGCGGTACGACCAGCTCTGCCGAAGAGGCGTGAAGCCCGGCGGTGCCGCCGCCGCACCCGCTGACGCAGAGGACGATCCGATCGACGTTGTAAAAGCGGTCGATCTTATCCTGCAAGTAAGCGTGCAGCTCTTTCGGGTCGCTGTGCAGCGTTCGGGGCAGGAAAAAGACGACGGCCTCCGAGGATGCTTCCGCCAGCGCGGCCTGCAATTCCCCGCGCAGCGTCGGACAGGATAGGATCACGGTTTTCGGCATGAAGAGCGCTCCTTTGTCATTATTCGTACCCAATCTTCTTCAGCCACGCGAGAATTTCATTTTTCGCCGTCAGAGGTCCACTTCTTCCAAATCCTCCGGCACGAAAATCCGCCCCGGAAAATGCGGGCTCCCTTCTTTGACATACAGCCGTTTTCGGTCTTCACCCGTCTTGTCCTCCGTATGGTACAGCAGCAGGTTCTCCACGTTCAGGCGCGCGGCGGTCCGGCACGCGTCCATGACGGTGGAATGGTTCTTTTCGTATGGGTCGAATATATCGGCCTGCGAATGAAGGCAAAAAGCTTCGTGCAGCAGCCATTTGCTGTTTTCGACATAGGGCCTGCAGGCTTCGTTGTACGGTTCGTCCCCGCAGCAGGCAATCGTCTCGCCGCTTTCCAGCTCCATGCGAAACCCGAATTGCTTCGCTTTGCTCGAACAGATGTCAAAAAATACCGTCTTGTGCCCGCAGATGGTTCGTTCTTCGCCGTCCCTGACCGCGACAAGACGGAGCCTGCCGTCGACATGGCGGCTCTCCTTTTGCGGCAGCAGAGTTTTCGCGGCGTTTCGGAGAATCGAGATTACTTCGTCGTTGGCGTAGATGTTCGCCTCGCCCTTGTATTCGCCGTGGGTCATGAACTGGCAGATCATCCGCGTCATCCATACGATTCCGAATAGATGATCAATGTGCTTGTGGGTGACGAATATCTCCCGCAGCTCCATCCAATCGAATCCGCCAAGGGCGAGCTGGCGGAAGATGCCGTTGCCGCCGCCGCCGTCTGTCATGAAATGCCTGTCCCCGTCGCTGATGACGAAGCAAGTGTTGTATCGCTTCGTCGCCAGCGCGTTCCCCGTTCCCAGCATTGTCAGTTTCATAGAGTGCCTCCGTTGGAATTCGTTTTTGCCTGCCTCTGCCGTTCAGAGCAAAAGGACGTCCGCAGTCTGCCGATTTCACGCTGTTTGGTTTTTCGGCATTTTCTCCATTATAACGCCGCTGCTCAAATTTTCCAAAGGCAAAATCGCCCATAAACAAACTCCCTCCGCAAAAACTCCACGCAATGCTTTTGCAGAGGGAGCTGTTCTTACGTTTATTTCGTGTATCCGATTTTCTTCAGCCACGCGAGGGTTTCCTGCTTCGCCTCGTCCTTCCAGTTCTGCGCTTTCGTGCCGTACATTTCGAGGGCCTCGGTCACGGTTGCGCCCGTCGCCTTGGCGATGAAGCGGTCGGTATCGGAAAGGCCGCTGCCCTCGTGGGTGCAGAAGGGCGCGACGGTCTTGCCTTCGAGCTTCACCTTGTCAAAGAAGGTGTAGCACACCATCGGAAGGTCGTGCCACCAGATCGGATAGCCGAAGAAGATCACGTCGTACTTCGAGACGTCCGGCATCGTGCCGACGATTTCCGGGCGGGCGTTTTCTTCCTTCTCCTTTTTCGCGACCTCTGTCGCAGCTTTGTATTGCTTCGGGTAGGGCTTCGCGGGCACGATCTCGAACATGTCCGCGCCCGTGGCCTTGGCGATGAACTCTGCGAGAATTTTCGTGTTGCCCTTCTCGATATAGCCGACGCCGGAATTTTCATCGGCGCGGGAATAGTAAACGACCAGGGCGCGCCCCTTCACGGGCACGGCAGCCTTTTTCTCCGGCGCGCCGCCGCCGCAGGCCGCCAAGGTCAGCGCGCAAAGCGCCAGCGTTAGTATTGCAAACCATTTTTTCATTCCACAACACTCCTTATCCGCAAAATCGCCGATACGCGCTTCTCGCCCCGTAAGCGGCCAAGAACGCATATCGCGCGGCTTTTCCCGTTACATCCTTTACGATGACTCGCTTCGCGTGTCCCATGCATATAACAGAATCTAACTCGCTTCGCTCCTAAGATTCTGTAATATCAAAGGCCGTTCCCCTTCGCGACGGCCTTGCCCAGCTCGTAGGCCTCCTTGAGTTCCTTATGACCCGCGATGTCGCCGACTTTCATCACACCGCCCGCCAGCACATGACCGCGATCCTTCCATCCGAGATGCTTCATCAGATTTTCGTAGTACGTCAGCGCGTCGTCGAAGCCGAAGCCCTCCGCCGCCATCAAAAGTACGGCTTCTTTGACGGGATTCTGATAATTCGCGTCGCACTCCGCCACGGCAAAAAGACGGTCGAAGGCCGTGCGAAGCTGCCCGCTGAAATTCCAATAATAGAGCGGCGACGCCAAAACCACTAAATCGGCGTCTTTGTACACAGGATAGATTTTTTCCATATCGTCACGCTGCACGCAGGGATGCGCGGCATCCTTGCCTCCGCCGAAGCAGCCCTTGCAGCCGTGGATATCCATCTTGTCGAGCAGGAAGGAGGTAACCTCGCAGCCCGCTTCCCGCGCCCCCTTTGAAAATTCTTCGGCCAATGCCGACGTATTCCCCTTCGGGCGAGGACTTCCATTCAAAACAATGATTTTCTTTGCCATTTTGCCAATCCCCCTTGTCTTTGACAAAAATTTCTCTCCTGCCTATAATCATATCCACAAAGGAAATTATTGCAAGTACGTACATTCAGTATAGATACTTACTTGAAGGGAAGTGTTCCTATGGCGCGCTGCATTGCGGACGAAAGCCTAGGCAGTACAGGATTCAGCTACACGCTGTCGCTGATCAGCGGCAAATACAAAATGACGATCCTATACACGCTGATGGAGTTCGGCGTCGTGCGCTTCAATGAGATCCAGCGCTACATCGGCGGCATCTCGTATAAGACGCTTTCCGCGAACCTCAAAGAGCTGGAAGCCGACGGGCTGGTGCATCGCGAGGAGTACCCGCAAATCCCGCCGAAGGTCGAATACTCGCTGACCGAGCGCGGCAAGTCGCTGATCCCCCTGCTCGACGGCATGTGCGAATGGGGCGACAAGCACAGGCCGCAATGAACAGGAACGCCGCCCGACCGAAAAATATTAAGCCGCGAAGGATTTTCCCCTTCACGGCTTTATTATGCCTTATACTGTCATTTTCCGCAGCGCGTCCGTCATATCCCCGATAAACGCGTTTCGCGTGGCTTCGTCTAGTTCGAGAATCGACAAGTACGGGTTCAGGTCCTCCAGTTCCACAAGCAGGAGCTCGCCGTCTCTCGTCCGGCAGGCGTCCACCCGCTGGATCCCGTTTTTGATGTCGTTCCATCGAATGAATTTTTCCGCAAACGCGAGATCCTCGCGGCTCGCCTCGTATGGCTCCAGCTTCCAGCGCTGCGACTTGTCCGGCGCGTACATGGCGTATTCCGGCTTTTCGTTGATGAAGTAAAAGGAAACCTCATATTGGAAATCAATCGCAGGCTGTATCAGGTATTTCCCGACGTCCAGGTTCCTTTTTCGGAGTTCGCTGCCCGTTAAAAATTCGAGGCCGATGGAATCCGCGCCGTCTTTCGGCTTTATGACGTAAGCGTCCGTTTCCGGCAGGCGGCCTAAATTTTCTATCGCGTCTATCGTCGGAATTACCGGATACCCTGCCAGCGTCAGGTCGATCAGGTATTGCTTGCCGCGCATATCGGCTTTTCCTGTAAAATCGTTAAAAGTTTTGAGATTGTTTTTTTGCACCCTTTGTACGAAGGACGCGTAAATGTCCTTGAAGCCGCTGACCGCCCCGGTATTCCGAAACACCACTAGGTCGACCGCCTCCTCAAAGGCTTCGGAATTTTTTGGGTGGCATATCGCTATGTCGAAATGTTCTTTGAGCCGTCCGGTAATGTATAAATCTTCCTCGTAATATCGTCGGCCCTTTGCTTCATAATACAAGTCGGTCAGGTACAATATCTTTTTCATGTCCATGTCCGCCCTCTGTTTCCTATTATTTATTTCACATATCCGAGGTTTTTAAGCCAATCCGTGACTTCCTTTTTCGCCTTCTCGCGCTCCTTTTGCGCTGTTGCGCCTTTCATCTCCAGCGCCCCGGTCACTTTTGCCTTCGTTGTATCGGCGATATAGCGGTCGGTGCCGGAGAGTCCGCTGCCTTCGTGGGTGCAGAAGGGGGCGACAGTCTTGCCTTCGAGCTTCACTTTGTCAAAGAACGTATAGCACGGCATCGGCAGGTCCCCCCACCAGATCGGGTAGCCGAGGAAAATCACGTCGTACTTCGAGACGTCCGGCATCGTGCCGACGATTTCGGGACGGGCGTTTTCGTTCTTTTCTTTCTTCGCGAGTTCCGTTGCCGGAGTGTACTCCTTGGGGTACGGCTTCGCGGGTTTGATCTCAAAGGTGTCCGCGCCCGTCGCCTCGGCAATCATCTCGGCGAGGATACGTGTATTTCCCTTTTCGATGTAACCGACGTTGTAGTTTTCATCGGCACGGGAGAAATAGACCACCAATGCACGCTTTCCGTCCGTTTTCGTCTCGTCCTTCTTCGCCGGTGTCTCGCTCTTCGGCGCGGGTGCGGACGAACCTGAACTTTTTGCGGGCGCGCCGCCCCCGCAGGCCGTCAATGTCAGCGCGCAAAGCGCCAGAGCCATCATCGTGAACCATTTTTTCATTTTCCATCAACTCCTCAATGCATTGTTTTCAAATATTGTAAGCCGCAGGAACAGTCTCCCTCATCCGTTTTACGGGTGGGGGAGACTGTTGCTTATTTCGCGTAGCCGAGGCCGGAAATCCACGGCGCGACGTCGCCGGCGTCGTTGGCCAGGATTCCGTCGCCGATGGTCGCTCCTGCCGCCGAGGCGCGGACACTGTCGAGGCTGTCCGAGAGCGGGCTGCCGCCGCTGGTGGCGAAGGGAATCACCGTCTTGCCGGACAAGTCGTTGCTTTCGAGGAACGTCAGCACGATCATCGGCGCGTCGTACCACCAGATTGGATAGCCGACGAAAACCACGTCGTAATCCGCCATGTTTTCCACATTGCCCTCAAACGCGGGACGGGCGTTGTTGTTCTTCTCTGCCTTCGCCACGTCGAGGCACTCATCATAGCCGGGATACGGCGTCACAGGCTTGATCTCGAAAAGGTCGCCGCCGGTCTGTGCGGCAATCTCCCGCGCTACGTCTGCCGTGTGCCCCTGATAGGAGAAATACGCGACGAGGATTTTTCCGCCCGCCGCCTCGACCCGTCCGCCGAAACCGAACGAGCAAACCGACGCGAGGAAAACCGCGGCTAAGGTTATCATCTTGTGTTTCATCTTCATAATGTCCATGCTCCTTTTTCGCATCATTTTTGATTCTTTGCAGTCCGTCCGATCAGATGCCCGATTACCGCATATAACCCCACGATTCCCAGCAGCACAACGAGAAATGCGGCAAAAGGCAGCTTCGTCGCCGCCGTGCCGAAGATGTGCTTCATCAGCAGCCGATCCCCGAGTCGATGGAGGAATGAGCCGTAGACGCCGACGGCTGCTGTCAGGATTGCTGCTAAATGGAGGCCGATTCGGACGCGGCGGGACGACGTGTCCAATTTCGTCCAAAGGGCAAACCGCCGCCACAGCCCTGAAATGTGAAGGCCGAGATGAAGTCCCGTGAGTATCAACAGTCCATAGGAGGACGTGACGTGCACCTGATGGGCGACAATGCTCCGCTGCCATGCCATGCCGAAAACGCCGTGGAAGAGTTGATTTGCGATGGCAAGCCCGCTGATCAGAGAGAGCAGGAAGCATACCGCCAGCGCAAGATTGACGATGGCCGGAATTACCCGCCCGATGCTCCAACGCCCGCGAGGAAGGGAAGACAGCCAGCCGCTGTTCCATGCGAGATGGAGGAGCACAAGAGCGCCCATCGCAATCCCCAGCGCCTCATGCAGCGCCTTCGATATGAAAGAGAAGCTCATTAAAAGCAGCAGCACGACCAGCAGCGCTGCATCCAATACGTTCCTTTTCATTTCCTGTTTCCGCTGTGTCAAAGCGACGCGCCGATTTTCCGCGCCATCTCGCCAAACTCGGAACGCTCGACGAGGGAGCGTGAGCCGCAGCCGACGCCCAGCACCTGCCCCGCGTCCGTCCAGTTCATATAGCGTACCAGCGTATCGTAATGGGCGGCCAGCGCTTGGAAGGTCCAGTCGGCGCTGTTGTACGCCGTGGCAATCAGTACCGATTTCTTGCCGTTCAGCTTGCCTGTGCGGGAATAGAAGCGGTCCACGACGATCTTGAGCTGCGCAGACATGCCGTAGTAATAAAGCGGCGTTGTCAGCACCAGCATATCCGCCTCCAGCATTTTCGGCATCAGCTTCGTCTCGATGGCGTCCTGATAAATGCAGGGGCCGTCCATGCCGCACTTGTCGCAGCCACGGCAAGGATGCGTTTCCTCGTTGGCCGCATCGAAGGTGAATATCTCATGCCCCGCGCTTTTCGCGCCCTCGGTAAAACGATCCGCCAAATAGATGGATGTGGATTCGTTTTTCGGATGGGGGCTCGATGTGATGACGACAATCTTCATTTTCTTTCCTCCCGATACCGCGCCCTTTACGGGCGGCTTTGCCTCGCTTTTCTTGTCCCTGCTGACGGCGGCCAGTCCGCAGCCGCTCAATAAGAGCGTCATCGCGCCCATGCCGCTGATTTTCAAGAATTCCCGCCGGTTCATGCGGTCACCTCATTTCAGCTTATTTCCGCTTATGCCGTTCACTTCTCCGTATAGACTTCCTTTGCCATGTTGAAAGCCGCCCACGCCTTCGGCCAGCCCGCGTAGAAGCCCAGCTGGGTGATGATCTCGACCATCTCGTCCTTCGTGACGCCGTTCTTCTTTGCCGATTCGATATGGTATTTCAGCGAGCTGTCGATGACGCCCGACGCCACCAGCGCCGAGACCGTCACGATGCTGCGGTCGTGCAGGGAAAGCACGTCGTTCTTCGACCAGACCTCGCCGAAGAGGATATCGTCGTTGTACCGCGCGAAGTCCGGCGCGAAATCGCCGAGCCTGTCGCGTCCCGCCGTTTGTACCACCTTGACCGCTTCCCGCTGTTCCGCCATTTCCGCCACTCCCATCGTCATGAAATTCGTCGTGAAAAACATTCCCGCCGCCAATACGGCCGCCGTCCATTTCTTTGTGTTCATGCTGTTTCCTCCTAAACCTAACTCGCGTATGATATTCTTTCGTTATTTTTGCGCCGTTTCCGTCATGTCTTCCGTTATTTCCCGTCCGGCCTTCCGAAATTCCTTGAGGCTCTTTCCGAAAGCCGCCCCGATTTCCGGCAGCTTTCCCGGCCCGAAGACCACCAGACCGATGACGAGGATCAAAACGAGCTCCGGCACGCCCAATCCAAACATAGCAAGACCTCCTAATCTATCGGCACGATCTCATATCGCGGATTGCCCATGCCGAGCCTTCGCATCGCGGCAAGCTGGGCGAGGCCGTCGCGGCTCTCGATGCGTTCCACGAGATCGTGTTTTTCCTTTTCGGGGCGAGCGTAGACCATATCGCAGGACGCCTGGTCCACCGCGAGGATGTCCGTCGAGGCGAGGATGCCAAGGTCGGGAATCACCGGTTCGGCGGCTTTCACGCCTGCGCAGTCGCAGTCCACGCTCATGCGGCGCAGCACGTTGATGAAGACGATGCGCTTTCCGAAGAAGTCGCAGGTCGCCTTGCCGCTGTCCGCCATGTTTTCCATGAAGAGCGCGCCGTTGGCCATGCTGCCCTCCCAGTCGTCGACGCCGGGGGCGTCGGATTTGTGGAAGCCGTGCACCATGCGCTTCCCGATCTGCCCGTCGGCGCAGCCGATGGCGATATTCTTCAGCGAGCCGCCGAAGCCGCCCCGGGCGTGGCCCTTGAAATGGGTCAATACCACCATCGAATCGTAATTCAGAAGATGGGAGCCCATCGAGACTTCGGGGAGATGTAAATAGTTCCGCACGGGCAGCATGACCGTGCCTTCCTCGTCCATGATGTCCACCGGGCAGAAGGTCCAGCCGTTGATCTCCAGCGTCTTGCGGTGCTTCTCGGTGGTGTCCCGGTCGCCGACGTACATCGTGTTTGTCTCGACGATGACGCTGTTCGGTATGGCCGCCTGAAACGCCTTCACCATGTCCCGGGGCAGGATGTTCGGCCCGTGGGCTTCGCCCGTGTGCAGCTTGATGGCGACCTTGCCGTAAATGTGCTCGTTGATGCGTCCGTACAGCTTCAAAAGATGCGGCGCGTCAATGTGCTTCGTGAAATACACCTTCGCCCGCGAGCCGACCTTGCCGCCCTTCGTCACGTCCTCGCTGCCGACGACGGGCGCCTGCGCCAGCGCGCGGCCCATGCCGGAAAGCGGAGACAGCATCGAGCCGACCGCCATCATGCCGCCCAGCTTCATGAAATCGCGGCGTGATATGTCCTTCATGCTTGTCCCTCCGTTTCTTACTTCTGCAGGCCTTTCGTGCTCAAAACGATATGGGCCGGACGGTTCGTGATTTCCCGCGCCGCCGTGAACATCGACGAAAGCCCCCGCAGATATTCGCCGTAGGCTTCGGACTCCACATAGCTTTGATAGGCCGCCTCGTCCCGATAAATTTCCATCGTGTGGATGATATTCGGCGCGTCGTGCTCCGCCGTCACGAACATGCCCATGACGCCCGCGTCGTCCCGCACGGCGCGGACCGCTTCCGCCGCCGCCAGCTTCTGGTACTCGGCGAGCCGCTCCGGGCGCACCTCATAGCGGTGCATCAGGACCACCGTGCCGACGCCCTCCGCTTTTTGCTCCAATGCGATGCCGTTGGCCTCAAGGATTTTCAGGCTCTTCAGGATGGGAAACCGCTCGGCGCGGTAAGCCTGGAATCCTTCGCTGCTGGCGTGGATGCGGTACGCCTCATAGCTTTCGTAAATCTCGATCAGCCGCAGCACGTCGGGGTTTTCCGCGTCGATGCCGCCGTAAAGCGCGTAGGTTCCCGCTTCGTTCGCCGCCGTCGGGCCGACGGTGCGCGCCGCGACTTCGCCCATCTTCGCCATATCGCCGGGCGTGGACTCCACAACCGCCCAATGGACCATCGGCATATTTCCCTCCGGCGTGCGAACCGGATGCGCCGCCGCCGTCGCGCCCAAGGCCATCAGGCCGCCCAAAACCAGCGCCGCCATCTTTTTTTGGAACTGTTTCATAGTGTCCTCCCTCATTTCTTTTCATATTGCGCGGCGAAATCGAGGCATTTCCCCAATACGTCGCCCGTCTTCAAATATTCGTAAGTCGGCATTTCAAAGAGGATCGGCTTCAGCGCGCGGTAATCGATCTTCCCGTTCTCGCCCAGCACGCTTTCGTCGGCGAAGGTGTGAACGATCTCCGCCACGAAGCTCTCGAAGCCTTCCGTCTCGTAAACGTCCACGACGCGGCATTCCATCGTGAGCGGCGACGCGGAAAGCAGCGGCGCTCCCGTCTCGCCCGCGGTGCAGTCGAACACGCCGGACTTGTCCGCCTTCGCGCCGCTGACCTTGCCGACGTAAGAGGCCGCCGGGAGCAGCTCCTCCGTGACGATGTTCAGCGAAAATGCTTTGTTTTCCTTCACGCCCTTGTTCGTGTAGTGGGGCTTCGCCATGCTGACCATCACGCGGTCATGGCCGATGATGCCCACATGTCCGGCCAGGAGCCAGTTCGCCTTGCCGTCCACCATCGCGCCGACCACTACCAGCGGCGTCGGGTACAATGCCAGCACACTGCCTATATCTTTTTTCACAGCTAATCCCTCCTAATCCTTCGGCGCGTTTTTCATCCAGACCTGCGCGTCGCGCTTTGCCGTTTTAGTATTTTGCGCCATGACGCCCACCAGCGGGTGCGGCGTGTAAAGCTCTTCCAGATAGGAAATATCTTCCTCCTCGAGCCGCAGCCCGACGGCGTTCACGGCGCCGTCCACATGGCTTGCTTTCGTGGCGCCCACCACCGGCGACGTCACCTTCGTCAGCAGCCACGCCAGAGAGATTTCCGTCATGGTCACATGATATTTATCCGCCAGCTTCGCCACGCGGTCTATGATCTTTTCGTCCGCCGCCGCCGTGCCGTCGTATTTCAGCTTCGCGTAGCTGTCCTCCCGCAGCCGTTTGGAGGATTCGCCCGGTTTTCGGGAGAGCCGTCCGCTGGCGAGGGCGCTGTACGGCGTCATGGCGATATTGTCTTCCTCGCAGAAGGGCGCCATTTCCCGCTCTTCCTCGCGGAACAGCAGATTGTAATGGTTCTGCACGGAGATGAATTTCGTGAAGCCTTCCTTTTCGGCCAGCGCGTTGGCCTTCGCCAACTGCCACGCGTAGCAGTTGGCGATGCCGATATAGCGGACCTTTCCTGCCTTCACCACGCGGTGCAGTCCGTCTAAGATGTCATGGATGGGTGTCTGGTAGTCCCACATGTGATAGATATACAGGTCCACATAGTCCATGCCTAAATGGGACAGGCTCAGGTCCAGCTGCTTCTCGATATGCTGCTGCCCGGTCACGCCGTCCTCGATTTCCTTTGTGGCGCGCGGGAGAAATTTCGTCGCCACGACCACTTCGCCGCGTTTCGCGAAATCCCGGAGCGCTCGTCCCAGATATTCTTCGCTGGTGCCGTTTTGATAGGCGATGGCCGTGTCGAAGAAATTCACGCCCGCGTCAAGCGCGCGGCGGATGATGCCCCGCGAGGCCGTCTCGTCCACCGTCCAGCTGTGCTGTCCCGTCGCCGCATTCCCAAGCCCCATGCAGCCGAGGCAGATGCGGGAAACCTTCAGCGCCGACGCGCCAAGTTGTGTGTATTCCATAAGGCCGCCTTTATTTCTTTTCCGCCATGAACTTCGGTAGCAGCTTTCCGCCGACGCCCCAGTTTTCCGGCTCGTTTTCCTCGATCAGCACATAAAACGCCGAAGCGGGCATTCCCAATGTCTCGCTGGCGACGCGGGTGAAGCCTTCCACCAATTTCTCCTTCTGCTCCGTCGTCGCTTTCGCGGTCTTCATTTCGATGAACGGCATTGTCTTTTCCTCCTGTCATGCAAGCAATTTTTTCGCATTTTCCGTATAGAATCGGCCCAACTGTCCGCGCTGCGCCAGCACTTCGTCCAGCGCTTTCTTGCGCTGCAGCACGATGGGCGCCAGCACATACGGGTAATCGCTGCCATAGACGATATGATGCTCGTCCGTGATCCGAAGCAGCATATCCATCTGGTCGGGCGTCGGGTCCCCCGCGAGGTCGAACCAAAGATGCTTCATGCCCGCTTCCATATCGACGGGTTCCATCCTGCCCATGGCCGAAAGCAGGCGGAACATGCCGCCCGCGCGGCTCTTCATATAGGGCAGGAACGAGCCGCAATGAGGCACTACGAGGCGGATGCGCGGAAATTTTTCCAGCGTCCGGTTCGCTAAGAGATTCACCACCGCCCGGGTGGTGTCCGCCGGATATTCATAGAGCGCCATGACGCCGCCCGTGACCACGCCCTCCCTCGGCAGGCTCCGTGCGGGGCTCGGATGCAGGATCACCAGCGCGCCGCGCCTGTCAAGCTCCGCAAACACGGAATCGAAGCTCGGGTCCCCGAGATAGACGCCGTCGCTGTTGGAGGCGACCTTCACGCCCAGCGCTCCGAGACGCTCCGACGCGTAACGGATTTCCTCCAGCGCGCCTTCAACGTCGGGCAGGGGCAGCGCCGCGACGAAGCCGAATTTCTCCGGATGCTTTCGGCAGAACGCGGCGTATTCCTCATTGACCGCCCGCGTGACCTCGCGGGCAAGTCCCGCGTCGCCATGATAGGTGTGCGGCGTCGGCATGGACAGCACGGCGTAGTCGAGACCCGCGTCCGCCATGAATTGCAGATGCGCCTCTTCCGACCACTGCGGAATGGGAAAGCCTTCCTCCGCCACGACGTCGATGCCGAGGCGTTTCAGCCCGTCGACATAAGACGGCAGCATCGCGTGGGCGTGAAAATCCACGCGCCGCCCCATTTTCCCGCCTGCCGCCGCCAGCGTCGGAAATTTTCCCAGGAACGCCGACGCAGCCGCGGCGCCGGTCAGCTTCAAAAACGCCCGCCGGTTCATGCAGTCACCTCATTTCAGTTTCGCGTACTCCGCCGGGTCTACCGGCTCCAGCCATTCCGTCGAGACGCCTTCGCCGGACAGCATGACGGAAAGATGCTGCATCATATTGTTCGGACCCGCGCCGTGCCAGTGCTTCGTACCCTCGGGAATCGTCACCACCGTGCCGGGCAGGATCTCCTTCGGCTCCTCGCCCCAGATCTGATAGTAGCCGCGCCCCGATTCGCCGACGAGGATCTGGCAGGTGCCGTGATGGATGTGCCAGTGGTTGATGGTGCCTTTCGTGAAGGTCACGTTCGCCACGCCGATCTTGTCGCTGGCCAGCGGCGCCAAGAAGGTCTTGCCCGTGAAATATTTGTCGTAGTTGACGTTCGGCGCGCCGATGGCAAAAATCGTTCCGGCTTCCTTGCCGAGCTCCGCCTTGACTTCCTCCACGGCCGGATAGCCTTCCGCGGTCGCCTCCGCCGCGTCGGCGACGCCGCCGAAGGCCGTCAGTCCCGCTGCGAGAATCCCCGCCAGCGCCGCTAATTTCATTTTCTTCGTCCAATTCTTCATTTTTTCATCGTCCTTTCTGTTGTCTGCCGTTCTCGGCCTGCCATATCAAATAATCGACCTTGTCCAAGACTTGCTGCCGCCGGTGCAGCTCGTCCATCAGCCGTCCCCGCTGTCCCCGGAGAATTCGCGCCCGCGCCGCTTCCGTGCCGGAGCGTGCCGAAAGCTCCATATAGCGGCGAACGTCCGACGGATCGAATCCCGCGTTTTCCAGAAGCGAAGAAAGCCCCGCGTTCGCCTCCGTTTTTTTCAATCGCATCACGCTCCTTTGTTTCGCCCGAAAAAATACGGGCGAGTCGTTTTCCCGGCTTCGCCCACAGTATAAAATCATTTTTGCAAGTTTGTCTAATACCTATTTTTTATGCGCAACTATGCTCAAAAAGCATGCTCGTTTTTCTGCAATATATCGTGCATCAGTTATGCCTAAATCGTATAGATGAATATAACTTTTAAGTATTAGACATAAATCTTGTCGCTCTATATAATTTCCAATAGGAATACTTCTCAACCAAGAACAGGGGGCATCTCTATGAGCGAATTGACGAGACGAGATTTCATCAAGCTGGCGGGCGCGGCGGCGGCCATGACCGCGCTGCCGGGCAGTGTCGGAGCGGCGGGAAAGAACGAGAGCGGCCAGGCCTCGGCGAAAAAGCCGGGCACGGGCGGCGACAAATATCTCCCTTACGACAAGCGGACCGGCCCGGAGGCTTTCGTCTATTTCACCCGCGACCTTTCGGCGGCGGGACTCTTGAAAGTCTTTGACCGCGTGAAAGGCGTTCTCGCCGGGAAGATTGCCGTCAAGCTCCACACCGGCGAACCGGAGGGGCCGAACATCATTCCACGTCCGTGGGTCAAGGAGCTTTTAGCCGAGCGCCTGCCGAACGCCGCCATCGTCGAGACGAACACCTACTATAATTACGGGCGCTACACGACGGAAGACCATCGGAAAACTCTCGAAACGAACGGCTGGACCTTCGCGCCCGTGGACATCATGGACGCCGAAGGCACCGCGCTGCTTCCCGTGCCGCACGGCAAGTGGTTCAAGGAAATGTCCGTCGGCAAGAATCTTTTGAACTACGATTCGTTCCTTGCGCTGACCCATTTCAAGGGGCACACCATGGGCGGCTTTGGCGGCTCGGACAAGAATATCGGCATCGGCTGCGCGGACGGGCGCATCGGCAAGAAATGGATTCACACCTATGAGGGCAAAGACCAGTGGAGCATCAGCAAGGAAGAATTCATGGAACGCATGACCGAATCCACCCAGGCGACGATTTCTTACTTTGCCCACAAGACCGCATTCATCAACGTCATGCGGAACATGAGCGTGGACTGTGACTGCGCGGGCACGGGCGCCGCTCCGGTGGTGACGCCGGACGTCGGCATCGTCGCGTCCTTCGACATCCTCGCGGCGGATCAGGCCTGCGTCGATATGGTCTACGCGCTGCCGGAAGAGAGCCGCCACGACCTCGTGGAGCGCATCGAAAGCCGGCACGGTCTGCGCCAGCTTTCCTACATGAAGGAAATGGGCATGGGCAACGACCGGTATCACCTGATCGACATTGACAACGGCGACGCCGAGATTACCGTGAAGGAAGCCGTAAAAGGCATCAGCGGCAAATGGGTTTACGACGGGCAATAAGAAGAGCGAATAGAAAACGTCCCGGTTCTGTGAAGAGCCGGGACGTTTTTTGTGCGTCTGTATCGAAAATTATTCCACGAACTTTTCCCGCATGAAATCCAGGAACCGTCCCGCCGCGCCGAAGGTCGGCTGGAAGCGTTTCCACGCCAGCACCACGGTGGAGGTCAGCGGCGGATCGAAGGGGCGGAAGGCAAACTGCGCCGGATTGTAATGGCACACCGCGCCCTCGATGGTGATGGCGTCGGCAAAGCCGCTTTCCACCAGCGGCAGCGAATTGTCCACGAGGTTGTGGCACGCAAAGATTTGCAGCTCCGTCATGTCGCCCAGCCAATGCTCGACCTCCTTGCGGACGGAAAGCCGCCCCGTATTGATGAGCCGCCGCCCTGCGAGATCCTGCCGCCGGATCTTCTTCTTTTTCGCCAGCTCGCTGCCCGCACGTGTGAGCACGCCCCAGTTTTCCTTCGTCGGCAGGCGGAAGTAATCGTAATGGGCGACGTCGATGGGTTCCTGCAGCAGCGCGAAATCTAAAAGCCCCGCGTCCAGACGCTCCCGGAGCGTGTCCGCGCTGTTCGTGTAAATCTCATACTGCACCTTCGGATAGCGCAGGGAAAACTCCTCCAGCGTGCGGATGACCTCCGAGCCCGCCGCATAGACGCCGCTGCCGATGGCCAGCGTCCCGCCTATGTCCTCGGCGTGGCGGAAATCCGCCTCGATGCGGTCGACGAGCGCCACGGCTTCCTCCGCCCGATGGCGAAGCATCACGCCCGCCTCGGTCAGGGCCAGCCTGCGCCCACGCTCGAAAAGCGGCTGCCCCAGCTCTGCCTCCAGCTCGGCGAGCTGCCGTGAGAGCGTGGGCTGGGTCAGATGCAGCGATTCCGCCGCCCGTGAAATATTCTGCTCCCGCACCACCGCTAAAAAATACCGAAGTACTCGAATCTCCATCGTTGGCCGCCTTTCTTAGCGTAAAATTCAGAGAAGTTGTCCGTTGATTTTGTTTCATGGCGTTCTCGGTTCTTTTATCATATCACACCTTAAAAAATTTCCACAAGGCGTTAAGGGGAAGCATACTATCATGCCGACAGGGGGAATCTCGTGAAGCGCGAGTATACATGGAAAAAGTTGCCGTTTTTCTTGTCAGGGAAGGCTTTGAAGTGATAAAATAGAAAGGTAGGGATTCAATAAGAACGCATAAAGGGGAGATTGTATGGTCGTGGAATAGAGCGTGATTCTGTTCCTCGGCCATTTTTTCATGCGAAGGGTATGGAGCGTGTGGTGAAATGAAGCGTTATTTTATGATGGGCATGGCGATCGTGTTGGCGCTTTCGCTGGGCGCGATTTTCTATGGCGCGTGGCTCAACGAGCGCGGCGAGTTTCAGATTGCGCGGCGCATGAAGGAACGGTCGGTTCTGCTTCGGGGCACGCGGGTCGCGATGCGCCCGATTCGTCCGCGGATTTCGATGAACGTGGTGAATCTTGATACGAATACGATGGCGGACGCCGTTGCGCTGGTCGAGGGGCGCGTTACGGCGTGCCTTGCGCCGAAGGGCAGCTTTGTCCGGCAGGGCGACACGATTTTCGTTTTGGAGAACGAAAATATCCCGCTGCAAATCCAGGAAGCGGAGTCGAATATCTTGCAGGCCCAGGCTAATCTCCGGCGGGCGGAGAACAATTACCACCGCTATCAGATCCTGAAAGCTAGCGACGCGGCGTCGGCGCAGCAGTACGACGACGCGGAGGCGACTTACTATTCGGCGGAGGCGGCGCTCCAGGTCGCGGAGTCAAAGCTGGGCCAGCTTCGCGTGCAGGAATCGCGGCAGTCGGTCGCCGCGCCCATCGACGGCAAGGTACTGGTGCTGTACCGCCAGCAGGGCGCTTATGTGCAGAGCGGTACGGCGCTCGCGCTGGTGGGGAATTTCGATTATCTCTATTTCACGACGCCGGTGCAGGACAAGCACGCCCGCTATCTCTCCATCGGACAGGAAGCGGATTTGGTATTCCAGAGCAAAGATTTCAAGAAGGTTTACGGTACGGATTACGCGGCGGGAAATCTCGGCAGCCAGCAGACTTTCACTGCGGCCATCGCGGAAATCCGGCCTCCGGTTTCCGAGCCTGCCGCTATACGAAACGTCCTCTGGCAGGTCGATAACCGTTCCGGGCTTTTGGAGCCGCAGACCTACGGCGGAGTGAGTTTCAAGGCGCGCCGGAGCCACGACGCGCTGGTGGTGCCGCTTTCGGCGTTGACGGATAACGATAAAGACACGGTCTTCGTCGTGAAGGAGGACAATACGGTGGAACGGCGCGAGGTCAAGGCGGGGACGGACGACGGAACGTACATCGAGATTCTGTCCGGGTTGTCCGAAGGCGAGATCGTGGTGACCAGCGGCACGGAAGGGCTGAGCGACGGGGAACATGCCGAAGTCATGTTGGAGGATATGGAGGGAGTGAGCAAGGCGCGATGAACGACAATATATTCAATCGGGCGGCGCTCGACAAACTGCGCTCTCCGGAAAAGCTCGACACGATGATTCGCATCACCGGCCCCGTGGGCTGGATGGGGCTGGCGTCCGTCGCGCTGCTTTGTTTCGCCATCGTGCTTTGGTCGTTTTACGGCTCCTTCACGGACAAGGCGGAGGGCTGCGGGCTGATCATGGATTCGGCGGGTATTGTGAGCGTTACGCATCCGGTTGCGGGCAAGATATCCGCCGTGCACGTCCAAACGGGGGACAGGGTTTACAAGGGGAT
>JAEEGH010011377.1_pt1 | contig 20205 bp, 17 predicted proteins | sample 9134181 | NCBI WGS metagenome assembly JAEEGH01 (sample SAMN16246544, study PRJNA631951) | gut metagenome | biome: gut microbiome; feature: rumen; material: DP-attached | host: Bos | place: Iran: Karaj | collected 2018-10 | reverse complement strand
ACAACTCGAGACTCGAACTTGATGTGTAGTTGGAGAGATTAGTTGAAGTTGGAGAATGGAAGATTCTGGTTCTTTGTGTAGAAGGAAAAGAAAGCCACCACTCTCGAACTCCAACTCGAGACTCGAACTTGATGTCGGTAGTTAGCAGATAGCAGCTAGCGGATAGCAACTAACCACTAACCACTGAAAATTGGATTGCGGTGGAACGACCGCTGTTTAGTTGTGTCGTCCCTGTAAAAGGGGCGCGTCTCTATTTCGATGAGGCTTTGGCTTCATTACGGGGCCAGGGGCTGGAAGAAGAGCTGGAGATCATTGTCCAGGACGGCGATGCCGAGCCTGATTCCGGACAGAGCGATGCGCTGAACAAGGGGTTTGCGAAGGCGAAGGGCGAGTGGCTGTTCTGGCTGAATGCCGACGACGTCCTGCTGCCTGGTGCGCTGAAGAAGGTTCAGCAACTCATAACTCACAACTCAAAACTCTCAACTCTAAACTGGATTGCCGGGAATCAGCTGCTTATTGACGACAAGGGGAATGTCGTAAAGTGTTCCGTGGGCAACAAGTGGCACGGCTGGCTTTACAGGAATGCCGTTCCGCACGTCTATGGTCCAAGCAGTTTCTTCCGTCGTGAGCTTTTTGAACATGTCGGTGGGTTTGGCGCTAGCCTCAAGTTTTGCATGGACTGGGAGCTGTGGATAAAGTTCATGAAGGCGGGTGCGAGCTTTCGCCGGATCGACGGCTATCTTTGGGCGCAACGGCAATGGACGGGCAGCAAGACGCAGAGGTCCCTTTCAAAGGAGGAGAAGGCGGAGCATCTTGCGGAGGTGGACAGAATGTGCGCCAATAGCGGATTTGAGATTACGATGGGCGGCGCTTGGCTGACTCGTGCAGTGCGGATGCTTGAGGGGTGCTATCTCAGGGAGATCGCGGACGGCTTCAAGTGGAAGGGGAAGAAGGTTTGAGGGTTGCGCTTCTGCTGATGCATCCCTCACCATACCGGGATGTCGTGGCGAAGAGATTGCTGGCGGACGCGAGGTTCTCGCTCGACGTGCTGTATTTGTTCGGCGAAGACTTCGGACATGTCGGCATGGGCCTTGGTGAGACGCCGGAGCCATTGGCAGGAAAGACGGCGACTTTGCATCCGAGGGGTTTTTCCGCGCTGCGCCTGATGTGCCGGCTTGCCTGGCGGTTTGCGGTCAGTCGGCGGTACGATCTCGTCGTATGGACCGCATATGCGCCGTGGTGGATGACAGTTGGCGTCGTGCTTCGTGCGATGATGGGGAGAGAATACGCTCTTGCGCTGGATACGACAAGGGAGAACTGCGGGAAGCTTGCGAGGGCGATTAAGGGATATGCCTTTTCAAGGGCGAAGTTTCTTTGGGTTCCGGGTGAGGCGTCGGGGAAGTTCCTGTCGAAGGGGTATGGCATCGATGAGCAGAGGATTGTTCAGGGGCTGTATTCATGTGAGTTCGTTCCAAGTCCGAGGGAGGCGCACGACGGCGTAGTCTATCTGATGGTCGCCAACGACACCGGGTTCAGACGAATGGATGTGGTCGCACAAGGATTCAGGAGATTCAAGTCGAATGGAGGCGGCGGGAAGCTTGTTTTGTGCGGAAGGGGCGTAGGGCGGTATCAGTGCGAGGGCGTAGAGTGCATGGATGGAGGCGCCGAATGGAAGGAGCTGCCGAGACTCTACGCTCAGTCGGACGTGTATGTCCATAACGGAACGGAGCAGTTTTCGGTTGCCGCGCTGATGGGCGCGATGGCTGGACTGCCGCTTCTGTGCGGGTCGGAAGTCGGTGTCGCGGCAGATCTGTTCGGAGACGGGGAAGTCGGGGTGCTTGTCGAAAAGTGGGATAGTGCGGAGGCGTGGGCGGAGGCTTTCGGGAGGATGTCCGCGAGAAAGGGCGATTGGCGGGAGATGGGCTCAGCGGCGAGAAGCAAGACCGAGAAGTTCGATCCGGATGCAGTTGCGCGGCAGGTTGCGGACAGACTGGGCGATTGACGATGAGCAGGATATTGCACATAGTCCCTGGTGTTGACGATGTCGCGAATGGCATGGCCGTGGTCGCCCGGATGCTGGCGAAAGAGCAAGGTGATGCCGAGGTTGTAGATCTGAACCACGGAATACACAGAATACTGGAAAAGGATGTAGAAGAAGTATGGGTGCACGGGATGTGGCTGCCGAAGGAGTGGGTGGCGTGCCGTGCGGCGCTTCGGGCGGGGAAGAGACTTGTCAGGATGACGCATGGAAGTCTGAGTCCGGTCTATCTGACGCATCAAAGCTGCCTTAAGAAGAGGCTTGTTGCGCCAATCGAGCGGCATTATCTGCGTAGAGCCAATAAGGTGGTCGCGACATGCGAGGCGGAGAAGAGGTGGATTGAGTCTTATCTTGGCAAGCGTTGCCCGTCCATCGAAGTCACTGACCTCAAGCGGTTCTTTGAACTTAGCAAGCTTAATCGTGTAAATCATGTTAATCCCGTCCCAAAAGGCCTCAACCTCCTCTACCTCGGACGGCGGCATCCGCTGAAGGGCGTCGAGTATCTGGAATCGGCTGTTGATGAGTTGCGCAACTCACCCACTCACCCACTTGCAACTCCTCCACAGCTCAAGGTTGTCACCAATGCTTTCGGCGAAGAAAAAGAGCGCGCCTGGCAGTGGTGCGATGTGCTTGTTCTGCCAACCCTCTCCGAGAACTTCGGTCTTGTCATCGGGGAGGCCCTTGAGCGCGGCAAAAAGGTCATTACGACCGACGGCGCTCCGGCATGGGGAGATGGCGGCGACTATGGAGGGCGGCTGGTGTATATAAAAGGATATAGGGAAGGAACGGATGGACAACGTGTGAACCTATTGAAGGACGCAATAAGGCAACTTACAACCAACAACTTATAACTATTCTCGTATGAAACAGATACTCCAATCATTCAAGACAGGTGAGATGTGGCTTGCGGAAGTGCCCGCTCCGCTGTGCAAGGGCAGGGGTGCGGTCGTCAGAACGTGCGCGAGCTTCGTGAGCGCGGGAACTGAGCGCATGCTCGCGGAGTTCGCAAAGAAGGGAATCGTCGGCAAGGCGCTGCAGATGCCCGACCAGGTGAAGAAGGTCATCAGAAAGATGAAGACGGAAGGCGTCTTCGCAACTCTTGAGAAAGTGCAGGCGAAGCTCGACCAGCCGATTCCGCTCGGTTACTCCTCGGCAGGCGTCGTCGTGGAGGCTGGACGCGATTCCGGCTTCAACGTCGGCGACCGGGTCGCATGCGGAGGCGCGGGATTTGCGAACCACGCAGAGTTCGATTATGTGCCGCGCAATCTGATGGTGAAGATTCCGGATGTAGTGAGCTTCGAGGATGCAAGCTGCGCCACGGTCGGCTCAATCGCCTTGCAGGGCGTGAGACAGTGCGAGGTGAACCTTGGAGAGTCCGTTGCCGTAATAGGTCTGGGGCTCATGGGCATTCTCGCGGTGCAGATGCTGAAGGCGAGCGGATGCAGGGTCGTTGGATTCGATCCGAATCCGTCGCGGTGCAAGCTTGCGGAAGAGATGGGATGCGACAGAGCGGTTAACGACAACTTTGTCGGGGAGTGCATGGCGTTCTCTGGCGGCTACGGCGTCGATGCGGTGCTCATAACCGCCGCGACGCATTCGGACGAGCCGGTGACGGTTGCCGCGGAGATCAGCCGCAAGAAGGGAAGGGTGGTTGCGACGGGGCTTGTGGGGATGAATCTGCCGCGCGACCAGTACTACAAGAAGGAAGTCGATTTCAGGCTCAGCTGTTCGTATGGTCCGGGACGTTACGATCCGGTGTATGAGGAGCAGGGTGTTGATTATCCGTTCGGCTATGTCCGCTGGACGGAGCAGAGGAACATGGCGGCGTTTCTTCAGCTCGTGGCCGAGGGCAAGGTCACGCCGTCGAAGCTTGTGACGCACAGGTTCAAGTTCGACGACGCGCTCGATGCGTACCAGGTCCTGCTGGGCATCAAGAAGGAGCCGTATCTTGGGATTGTGCTGGCGTATGGAGATGGGAGTTCGGACAGGATTAACAAGATTAACAGGATTGAGAGGCGAGTTGATTTCAAGGTCGCAACCCAAAATCCTGGCAATCCTGTAAATCCTGTCAAAAAAGAAACCGTAGGTCTGTCGTTCATAGGGTGCGGGAATTTCGCGAAGGCGGTTCTGCTTCCGAATCTGAAGAAGGTGAAGGGTGTTGAGTTCAGGGGTGTTTCGACGGCAACGGGGATGAGCGCGACGGACACTGCGAAGAAGTACGGCTTCGCATTCGCGGCGACGGATCAGGGCGAGGTGATGAAGGATGCAGAGACGAATCTCGTATTCGTCACGACTCGCCACGATATGCATGCTGCACAGATTAAGGCGGCGCTTGATTCTGGCAAGTATGTCTTCAGCGAGAAGCCGCTGTGCATAAATGAGGAACAGCTTTCGAAACTAATTAATCCTGATAATCCTGTAAACCCTGTCTTGAATAAGGTGATGATCGGCTTCAACCGCCGTTTCTCGCCTCATGCGAAACTGCTGAAGGCGTACTTCGCGAAGCGGACGCTTCCGCTCGTCATGCACTATCGCGTCAATGCAGGTTCGATTCCTAAGGATGTCTGGTTGCAGGATCCGGAAGTCGGGGGCGGGCGCATGGTTGGCGAGGGATGCCACTTCATCGACTTCATGAGCTATGTCTGCGGCGCGCCAGTCGTGAAGGTGCAGGCAATGTGCATCAAGACTTCGAATGGAGCCGAGACTCCGGAAGATTCGATAAGCGTCAATCTGCAGTTCGCCGACGGATCGGTCGGCACGCTTGAGTATGTGGCGTTGGGCGACACGACGCTTCCGAAGGAGTGGTGCGAGATACACGGCGAGGGCTCCACGGCGACGATGGACAACTTCTGCAAGACGGTCTGCACGGGCAAGCTGGGCAAGAGGAAGCTGAATGGCAAGCAGCAGAAGGGATTCGCCGAGGAGCTTGCGGCAACGGTTGCTGCCGTCAAGGATGGCAAGCCAATGCCCATTTCGTTCGATGAAATCCTTAATGTCACTAGAACCACCTTCGCGGCACTTAGGGCGCTCAAGAGTGGTCAGACTGAAACCGTGTGATTCTTGTTTAACCGTGTAGATCGTGTAGAACGTGTAGAAAGAGTATTGCATGACTGCTGATGAATTGAGGGATCTTGCTTCGCAAGTTAGGCAGATTGTATATGGTGTACATGAATACTTCGGGAATGGTTTGCTTGAAAAAGTATATGAGTCAGCTCTTGAACACAGGCTTGAAAAGGCAGGCTTCAAAGTTGAACGGCAGAGACCACTAAAGGTATTTGACGATGATGGATACTGCGTTGGCGATTACTTTGTGGAAATGCTGGTGAATGATTGTTTGATAGTAGAATTGAAAGCAGTCAAAACACTCGCTCCAGAACACTTCGCGCAAATCCTAAACTATCTCAAGATAACCCACAACCCCATAGGTCTTCTGATCAATTTCGGATCTTATCGTTTCGAGCGTCGTACCCTCACCGCCTAATCTACACGCTCTACACGTTCTACGCGGTTAAATAATACATTCTTTATCTACACGTTTCAACACAATCTACACGGCCAATGTCACTCGGTATAATATTTCGTACCACTATTCACCTGAAACCGATACAACTTTGGTTTCAGGTGTGGCGGCGCATTCAGAAGAAGTTTGATCCGCATCCAAAATGCGGGTTGGATGAACTGCCTGAGTTGAATTTTTTGAATACCACAGCCAAGCCCAAAGGATGGAACGACGAGTCGCTCGAACTTCTCTGGCGTTACAATCTCCACTACTTTGACTACATACATTCTACCAGGCCTATCTGTTCCACATGGTTAAACTTCATTGAGAAGTGGATCGCTGAAAATCCGCGAGGAAGTTTTCCGGGCTGGGACCCGTACCCGACATCGCTTCGCATTGTGAACTGGGTGAAGTGGTTGAATGGAAACCATGTAGATCATGTAGAACAGGTAGAGACGTCGCTACGTATGCAAGCTGAATGGCTGATGGGGCATTTGGAGTATCATCTGCTTGCCAACCATCTCCTCGCCAATGCCAAGGCTCTTGTTTTCGCGGGGAAGTGTCTTGGGCGCAAGGACTGGTATGAAAAGGGCATGTCGATCTACCGCAAGCAGCTTCCCGAGCAGACGTGCGGCGACGGAGTGAACTTCGAGCGCAGTCCGATGTACCACGCCATCATCTTCGAAGACATGCTCGACCTTGCGGAATACACAGATGAGGAACTTTTCAAAGAATATGCCGCGAAGATGCGCGAGGGGATGCTGCTTCTTACTGGTCCAGACGGGAAGATCGCCAAGTTCAACGATTCGGCGGAGGGCATTGCAAAGCAGCCGACGGAGCTGCTTGCGAGGGCTGAGAGGTTTGGCCGTGCAGAGGTAGAGAGGGGGAGTGGTTCGGGATTCCTTCGCCAAGAAAGCGGCAACTATGTTCTTCTTGCAAAGTGCGGCGAGATAGGCCCGTCGTATCAGCCAGGACATGCCCACGCGGACACGTATTCGTTCGAGCTCTGGAAGTCGGGCAAGAAGGTGGTCGGGGATACGGGGTGCTCGACATACATCCCTGGAGCCGTCCGCAGCTACGAGCGCAGCACAAAGGCGCACAACACGGTTGTCATCGACGGACGCAACTCAAGCGAGGTCTGGGCGAGCCACAGAGTCGGTCGGAGGTTCGACGGGAAGACCCATCGACGCGAGTTCGCGCTGACGGAAGGCGGACTGACGGGCGTGGACTTTCTGAGCGGCAGCGGCGACCACGATGTAGAGGTGCGCTTTCATTTGCCGCCTGGAGTGGTAAAGGACGATTTGGCAATCAAGTGCCCAGGCGACATGCGCTGGGAGGTGTGCGAGTTTGCGGAGGGATGGAACCATCGGGAATCTGGGCTATGCGCCGTGTGTTCTTCCCGGATGACCTTCCCCGCAAAGATCGAATGGCGTATCCGTTAAACTTACAACTCATAACTTAATGCGAATACTATTTTTCAGTCATTACTACACGCCGGAAGGCAATGCCCCGGCGACGAGAGTGAGCGCGTTGTGCGAGCGCTGGGCAAAGGCCGGGCACGACGTCACGGTCGTGACGTGTCCGCCTAATGTTCCAAGCGGAGTCGTCTATGACGGCTACGAGAACAGACGAACGAGCGAGGTGATAAACGGCGTGAAGGTTGAGCGCGTCAGGCTCTACATTGCGGCGAACAAGGGCGCGGTGAAGCGCATGTTCAATTTCGTCAGCTACTTCATGAAGGCGCTGATTGCCGCGCTTAGGCTGCCGCGGCCCGATGTCGTCATCGCCACGAGTCCGCAGATATTCTGCGGATATGCGGGCGTCTGGTACAAGCGGCTGAGGGGCGTTCCGCTCGTCATCGAGATTCGAGACATCTGGCCGGAGTCGATGGGCGCCGTCGGGGCCAGGATACCGAAGGTCGCATACTGGGGACTGGAGCTTGTCGAGAAGGCGATGTACAGGTGCTGCGACAGGCTGGTCACGGTCGGCGAGGGATACTTCGACCGTCTTGCGGAAAAGGGAGTTCCGAAGGACAAGATGTCCATAGTGATGAACGGAACCGATCTCGCCGTCTACAAGCCGCAGCCGAAAAACGGAGACTTGCTTGCCAAATACGGACTGAAAGGCAAGTTTGTTGTCAGTTACATCGGTACGGTAGGCATGGCCTGCGGACTTGAGGTAGTCCTAGATGCCGCGCCGCGAGTACCATCCAATGTTGTCTTTGTCATCGTTGGAGATGGCGCACATCGAGTCCAGCTTGAGCAAGAGGCAAAGAAGCGAGGCATCGAGAATGTGATCTTTACAGGCCGGCAGCCGAAGTCGTCCATGCCTGATTGGGTTGCGTCCTCTGACGCGAACCTAGTACATTTAAAGAAGACGGAGCTTTTCACGACTGTGATGCCTTCCAAGATTTTCGAATCAGCAGGGTGCAAGCGACCGATCATAATGGGAGTGGACGGCTACGCCAAGAAACTCGTGATGGACGCAAAGGCCGGACTCGACATGAAGCCGGAGAGCGCCGATTCGCTTGTTGAATGCGTGAAGAGGCTCGTTGGCAATCCCGAGCTTTGCGGACGGCTTGGCGAGAATGCCTACAACAACATCGCCAAAGTCCACAACCGCGATCAGCAGGCTGAAGATTATCTTGAGACTTTGAAATACATAAAGGCATAAGGTATAGTTGAATGAAAATAGTATCCGTAGTGGGCGCTAGGCCCAATTTCATGAAGGTGGCGCCGTTCTGCCGCGCGCTGAAGGCGTATCCCGATGTCCAGCACATCCTCGTACATACAGGGCAGCACTATGACGTCCGCATGAGCGAGCAGTTCTTCAAGGAACTCGACATCCCGAACCCTGACATCAATCTCGAAATCGGCTCGGGCACTCATGCCGAGCAGGTCGGGCGCACGATGATTGCGTTCGAGAAGGTGCTGAGGGCGGAAAAGCCAGATTGGGTGGTCGTCCTTGGTGATGTCAACGCGACATGCGCCTGCTCCATCACGGCGAAGAAGGAGCACATAAAGTGCGCCCATATCGAGGCGGGTCTGAGAAGCCGCGACATGGACATGCCAGAGGAGATCAACCGTCTCGTGACGGACCGCCTGAGCGACCTTCTGCTGACGCCCGACAGGCTGAGCAACGCCAATCTCAAGGCGGAGGGCGTGCCGGACGAGAAGATAAAGTTCGTCGGCAACATAATGATCGACACGCTTGAGCGCGAGCGCGAAAAGGCGGCGGCGCTCGACCTAAACCAGATTGTCGCCGAGAACCGCATCGACGAACAGGCGCACCTCGCAAAGCGCGACTCGAAACTCGAAGCTCGCAGCTACATTGGAATGACGATGCACCGCCCGAGCAACGTCGATCAGCGCGAGACGCTCGTTCCTGCGATGAGGTTCTTCCTCGACGAGGTTGGCAAGGAATACCCGATCGTCTGGGCGATTCATCCGCGCGCGCAGAAGATGCTCAAGGAGTTCGGTCTCTGGGACGAGGTTGTCGCTAACGAGAACATGGTGCTCGTAAAGCCTCTTGGCTATCACGCGATGCTGCGCCTCAACATGGGGGCAAGGCTCTTCATGACGGATTCGGGCGGGCTTCAGGAAGAATGCTGCGTTCTAGGGACGCCGTGCCTGACCATGCGATGGAACACGGAGCGCCCGATAACGCTGATGGAAAACGGCGGTGCCTCAATCCTCGTAGGCAACGCAGTCGAGAAGATTCGCGAGGCTTACAGGTCGCAGGTCGACGCGCCGAGACGTCCGATGCGTCCCGAACTCTGGGACGGGCACACGGCAGAGCGCATCGCAGAATGCATCGTAAAAGGAATCTAATAAGGAGAAAATGCAATGATGAAAGTTGGTATTGTCGGTTGCGGTTTCGTCGGTGGGGCGCTCAAGGCCTGGCTGGAGGAGAACAACAGGGATGTCCAGATCCTTGTCAGCGACCCGCCCAAGGGAATGAACGACGATCTGTCCGGCATTGACATCGCGTTTCTGCAGATTCACGTGCCGACGGAAGACGACGGGACGCAGGATCTGACGCTGATGACGCAGCTCATCAAGGGGCTGCCAAACGTGCCGGTGTTCGTGCGCACGACGATTCTGCCGGGAACGAGCGAGCGGCTGTCAAAGGAGACCGGACATCAGGTCTGCTACATGCCGGAGTTTCTGACCGAGAGGACGCACATAGAGGACTTCAAGAAGCAGACGATGGTGTTCACGGGCGCGGTCGACCTGCTCATCAAGGTGTTCCCCGGCAAGAAGTTCACGGTCATGTCGCCATTGGAAGCGGAGCTGACGAAGTACATCCACAACGTCTTCGGCGCGTACAAGGTAACGTACTTCAACGCGGCGAAGGAGTACGTCGAGAAGATGGGAGGGGACTGGGCGAAGGTGCACACGGGATGCCTGCTGTCGGGGTACATCAACGACACTCACACATACGTTCCGGGGCCGGACGGCAAGTGCGGCTATGGCGGCAAGTGCTTCCCCAAGGACGTCAACGCGTTCGCGAAGATGACGAAGGGCACGTCGATGGGCAGGCTTCTCGAGCCTCTCCACGAGCTCAACGTGCACTTCCGCGGATTCGAGGAGAAAATCTGACAGCCGCTCCAGCGCGACTTGGCAAACGGGCCGTCCGGCGATGGGCGGCCCGTTTGCTGTTGTCTGCTGTCGCGCTTTACAACGGAACGGGGATGTTGTATACTATCACGCACTATGGGGTACGAAAAAACTAAGATGGCAGTTGCGCTTGCGACCGTCGTGATGACGGCGCTTGCGGCGGAGGCGAAGGTTGAACTTGCTGGCGCGTTCTCGGACGGCGCCGTGCTGCAGCGCGGAATGCGCGTCCCTGTCTGGGGAAAGGCTGATCCTGGCGAGAGGGTGACTGTCTCGTTTGCGGGGCAGTCCGTCGAGACGGTCGCCGGCGACGACGGCAAGTGGCGTGCGGATCTCTCTCCGATGGAGGCTTCAGCAGAAGGGCGCGTGCTTGAGGCCGCAGGCAGCAAGTCAGCCGAACGCGCGGTCGCGAAGGACGTTCTGGTGGGCGAAGTGTGGTTCTGCTCGGGGCAGAGCAACACCGAACTGCCTCTTGTCGGCGGCAGTCCGCGCTTCCGCGACGGGAAGGGCGCCATGCGCGCGCAGATGACCTACAAGCCGCTGATCCGCTTCTGCTACCAGAGCGACTACCGCGTCAGCGCCAAGCCCAGGAAGTCGTTTCCCATTAAGCCGGTCTGGAGCAAGTTCACTCCCGAGAACCTGGCGGGGAACCATTCGTTCTCGGCCATGGGCGTGTACTTCGCGCTGGAGATCCATTCCGCGATCGGCGTTCCGGTCGGCATTGTCGGCGCATACTGGGGCGGCACTGGCGTCGAGCCGTGGACGCCCAAGAGCGGCCTTGAGTCCGTCGAGCTCACGAAGCCGCTCGCAGACGCCGAGGTGCTTTCGTCCGGCGACTTCGAAGCGGCCGTCAAGTCGACTCCGAAGGACAAGCGCACGTACAAGCGCGCGCAGGACCAGCCCCGCACGCTTTGGAACGAGATGGTCTCGCCGTGGACGCCCTACGCGATTCGCGGCTTCATCTGGTACCAGGGTTGCCACAACGCCGGCGACGGGCTCAAGTACTCTGAGAAGATGCACGCCCTCTACAACGGCTGGTCGAAGGAGTTCGAGAACCCCGACCTCAGGCTCCGCTTCGTGCAGCTCGCGCCCTGGGGCTACGACAAGATCGCCCTCGTCCAGATGGGCCAGGCGAAGTTCGCGGCCGAGGAGCCCAATGCGAAGATGGCCGTCATATGCGACCTCGGCAACCTCGCCGACATCCACCCGAACGACAAGGAGACGGTCGGCCAGCGCCTTGCCGTGCTCTCGCTCAAGTACGACTACGGCTTCGATTCGCTCAAGGCGGACTCGCCGGTCGTGAAGTCGTCGCGCGTAGAGGGCGACAAGTTCATCGTCGAGCTCGACAACGCGACTTCCGTCTACCTCTACAATCCCGACAGGTCGCTGAAGGCGGGGCTTGAGGTCTGCGGCGCGGACGGCGTCTGGAAGCCGGGCGAGATCAAGAACCTCAAGGGCGACAAGGGCCTTGTGGACGGCGGCGCCAAGCTCGTCGTCGCGGCGGAAGGCGTCGCGGAGCCGAAGAAGCTCAGGTATCTTCACTCGAAGCCGTGGTTCGGGTGCATCTACAACGAGGTGAACCTGCCGCTCGGCCCGTTCGAGATTTCTGCGGAATAGTCTTGTCGCACGGCAGTCGCGCGCCAAGGAGGAGGAGTCTGTGAATGGCAGGAACGCCATGCGAGCCCTCTTCTTCGGCGCGTGTCTGTTTCTTGCGGACGCCTTAGCCGACTATGCGCTGACAGGCGGAGGTCTTGACGAGGACCTCGAAGTGGACGTCGGCGGGGTGCTTGCGGTCGAGTCGGCCTTCGACCTGCGCGGCAGGAGGCTCGTCCTGGCCAACGTGACGGATGTCGCGGGCGTAGGGGCGATCTGCGACTCGGTCGGCGGAGGCGTGCTCGATGTCGAGGCTGTCGGCAGCTTCGCTACGAGCAATGCGGCGCACTATGTCGTCCTGTCCGGCGGCCTCAGGTTGGTCAAGCGAGGACCTGGCACCGTAACCATGGTGTATCCGCAGGCTTATTCCGGCGGCACGGAGATTCGCGAAGGCGAGCTTACCACGACAAAGCGCTCAATGGCCGACGGTACTTCCGCCTTCGGGTGGCCTCCGGAGATTTCCATCTATCCCGACGGCCGTCTGGACCCCTACGGCGGCTACAGGGGATACGCTACGCATGTCTTCAGTCTGCACGGCGGGCGGATTGAGAGCGACTCATACAACTGCTCGTCGACGGGCGAGGCCTATCGGTTTGCGCCGACAATCCGCCTTTTCGCCGATTCGTCGTTCGTTGTCGGGAACGGCAAGACATACAACTTCTCCGGAACGCTGAGGCTGGACGGACGGAAGCTCGACGTCGTTGTAGGGGAGTCGTGCCTGCTTCATTGGCGCCCAGAGTCAGTGACTGCCGGAAGAATCGACATGACGGGCGCGGGAACGGTCCGCCTTCTTGCCGACGTGGAAATGCCGGAAGCGGAGCTCAGGACGTCCGCCGCGCTCGACCTGCAGCGTTTCAGCATGGGCGTCTCGAACTATGTGCCATGCGCCGTGTCGCAGAACATGACGGGGACCGGCAGCCTGAAGGTCTACGGGTCATTTGTCCCGAACTCGGCCTTCTTCTATCCGCCGACGATGCAGAACGGCTCGACCATCGACCTTTCCGGGATATGCGGCACCTGGGACGCCGGCCCTGGAATCTGGTTTGAGTCGGGTGCGGAGGTCTTCGTCGATGTTGGCGATAGAGAGGTCTCTGTAGGCGACAAGCTTGTGGACTGGACTAGGCCGAACGCGCATGGGTTCCGCCTGCGGCTCGTCGGCGGCAGGACAGGCGGCCTTGGCCTTTCGTGGGACGGAACGGGCGTTAATGCGGTTGCCGCGAACGAGAAGGTCGTTTCGGCGGAATGGACGGGCGCGGCAGGCGATTGCGATCTGGGAAACCCGGCCAACTGGCGATGCATGTCGGCTTCGGGCGATGTCAAAGGCGGAGCCCTTCCAGACGGCTCGACGGCCGTCGAAATTCCCTACGCGGCGCTTCTGGCGATGGACGTGCCGCTCGGCTCCGGCCTTTCGTTTGCATCCGTGTCCTTTTCGGGCGGCGCGTCACAGGGCGCGGCAAGGCTTTCATGCGATCGCGACTGGAGGGGGCTTGGCGCGTTCGCCTTTGGACGCGCCATCGACCTTGCCGGACACAGACTGGACGTCGAACTCGGCGAAGAGTCCGTGCCGGACGGCGCCTCGGTCGCAAGCTCGGTTCACGGAGGCGAGCTGCACGTGTTCGTTCCCTCGGGATGCGTGCATTCGAACGGCGCGCTGTCCGTCTCGGGCGACCTCGTTCTCTACAAGGAGGGCGCAGGCACCCTGGTTGCGGCGCGGTGCCCGCAGACGCACATCGGCGAGGTCGTGGTTGAAGACGGCGTTCTGATGTGCGCGGCGAAGTCGTGCGTCGAGCCGAGGCCTGGCGAATCTCCTTTCGGGCGTTCGCGCACCGTGGTCGTCCGGGCGGGAGGCGTTCTCGATCCGGCAGGCAGCCATTCATGGTCGGGCCATACAATCCTGCTTGAAGGAGGGACGATTGGCAACACAGTTACGGAGCGGGGGACCGACAACTCCGCATACAACGTTGCGGCGGACAACATTCCGCGTCCGTTCAATCCTGAGATTGTGCTCGCTGAAGATTCCGCGTTCGCGTCGTCGGAGGACTTCAACTTCTTCGGAAGAATCGTGCCGGACGGACACGTCCTTCGGGTCTGCACGCCTGCGACGCTCCGCTGGGCGCCCGCGGAGTGCGGAAACGCGGCGTTCGAGTTCAGCGGAGGGGGCGTGTTGAAGACGCTGCTGAACTTTCCCGTCGCAGCTCCGGCGTCGACGATATGCGTGCGCGACATGAGCTTTGACGCAGGAGGCGACATGACGGTCTCGAACTACGTCGCCGCCGCGACAGGTAGGGTGTTCAGTGAATACAGGAACTCGAAGCCGCGTCTGAACGTCTGCGGCGCCTTCACTCCGGCGGGCGGCTTCTTCGGCTGCACGATGCTCGACGGCTCGTCAATCCGCCTTTCGGACGTGGAGGGCGTATGGTCGACGCGGTGCGCCGAAGCGTCGGGCGGAAGATCCGTGGTGGACTTCGCCAAAGGCGCAGCTGTCACGATCGACGTGCGCGGGCGGCGTCTCGCCTGCCGCGAGAAGATCGTCAGCATAGAGGACTGGGCGGGGTGCGGGGCTGACGGCGTCACGTTCCGGATCGACGACGAGTCGCGCGCCGCAGGGAAGGCCCTTGCCGTCGTGCCGCCAGCCGAAGGCGAAGACGCGGGCTCGATATACGTAAGGCACATGCCGACGCTCTTTCTGATCAGGTGAACGCCGCGCATTTGCGCAGGGGCGACTGCGACCTTGTGTGCGCCCCGCCATTCCGTCCCCACCGTCCCTTTGCACTGGCCGCGCGACTGTTGCGGAGCATTTTTGGCAGGATTTTAGGGATTATTAGCGGTTTAAGGGATAAGCCGATGGGGACTTGCCCCTAGCGGCTTATTTGTTCTTTCCTTATTTGCCTGCTCCGGTTGGATTTCCAACGTTGGAAAAGGAAATTTCCAACGTAGGTTTTGGATTTTTCCAACGTAGGTTTTCGCCGCGTCCGCATTTGCCCTACACGGGACAACGGCATTTCTGTTGCGTCTGCGGCAAAATCGGGGAGCCTCCAATCGCGGGCGGGGTTGCGCAAACGGGCTCGAATTGGTAAAATGCTGGTTTTGTAACAGTGTAGCAACGAAAAAGAGAAAGCACGAACATGAATACTGCTGTGGCACTTCTTGCGGCGATTGAGCTTCTGGCGCCGGCGAGCGACGAACCGTTCAGGCTCTTACCGACCTGCCAGCGGACGATCATAACGAACGAGACGATGGAGGCGCGTCAGGCCATCTTCGACGCCGACCGCAAGGGCGACAAGCATCTGCGCCACTCGCACAGCTGGCGCAAGTCGCGTCCGCTCGTCTTCAAGTGGAAGACGACCGCGGGCGAGGGCGGTCCATGGGAGATAAAGCTCTCCAAGAACGAGGACATGTCGGATGCAAGGGTGTGGTTCATGCGCGCGGGGACCGTGGATCCGGCGACGGGGCGCGAGGTCGCGAGCGACGGTGCCGTGCGCGACACGTTCACGTTCGAGGCGCCGCGGGCGAACCTCGAGATCGCGACGAAGTACTACTGGTGCGTGTCGAGCGACATTGTCTGCCGGAAGCACAAGTACAAGAAGAGCTGCAGATGCGAGCACAGCCGTCCGTCCGTCTGCGCGAAGGGATCGTTCGTTACCGAGGACCTTGCGCCGCGCTGGATAGCCGTGGAAGGGCATGTCGGCAACTTCAGGGATCTCGGCGGCCGCATCGGCATGGGCGGACGGAGGGTTCGTCAGGGTATGGTCTACCGCTCGCAGGGGCTCAACTCGAACAGCATCGAAGGCACGGTGCCCGGCGAGAACCGGCTGACGGTGGAGGACGTGAAGTACCTCACGAAGACGCTGGGGATAAAGACCGAGCTGGACATCCGGTCGAGCGGGGAGCGCGCCAACATGAAGGAGTCGCCGATGGGCGAGGGCGTGAAGTACCTCTTCCGCTCGTCGCAGGCGTACGACGGGATCTTCAAGGACAGCGGGAAGAAGACGATGGCGGAGAACTTCCGCGTGTTCTGCGACAGGAAGAACTATCCGATAATCTTCCACTGCATCGGCGGAGCGGACCGGACGGGGGCGCTGGGATACGTGCTGAACGGAGTCCTTGGCGTCTGCCGGCGCGAGCTTGAGACGGACTGGGAGTCGACGTTCTATCCCAACGTGCCGATAAGGGACGCCGACGGCAAGCTGCCCTGGAACAGCGAGCTGCACTTCGAGAACGGCTTTTCGAAGCACGGCAAGGAGGGCGACTCGTGGAACAGGCGCATCGAGCTGTATCTTCTCGACTGCGGCGTCACCGAGCGCGAGATCGAGAAGTTCCGCTCCATAATGCTGGAGGACTGACGCGCAATGAACGTGAAGCCGCTCGTCATGGCCGCCCTTGCGGCGGCGTGCGCTCTCCGGACGGCATCCGGAGGCGAGGGCGTGCTCACGGTCGATCCGCGCGCGATCGGCGAGATACTGCCGCTTGCGGTCGAGGCGGCCGGGATATTCCGGCGCGCGAACGAGCGCGAGGCGAAGCACGACGCCGAGCTGCGGCGCAAGGAGATAGCGGAAGTCCCTGCGAGCGAGGGGCGGCGGCATGTCATCGACACGTCCGTGCTGGGCAGGTTCGCGTTCGACGACTGGGGCGAGATATACATCGACCGGCGTTTCGTGACGGACGAGGAGATGAAGACCGTGAAGGCGATCGAGCGCTGGATCGCGAAGTGGTTTCCGTCCGAGACGAAGCGGCGGAACACTCCTCGGCGCGCGGCGGGCGAGGCGGGGCTGCCGGTGTTCCGCGGGTTCGAGGAGGCGCGGTACCAGCAGCACGACCGTCTGATCGCCAGGCTTACGGCGGAGTTTAACGCGAACAAGGCGGCGTGGTGCGGCGGGACGGCTGCGCAGGCGTCGAAGATCGCGGACCTTTCGCCTGCGCTGGTCAAGTCGCACATGATCGAGGAGACCGGCGGAAACGGGCCTCGGTCGCGCGCGGCGTGGGCGGTGGATCCGCTGCAGGTGAACGTGCCCGGGGACTGGGGCGCGGAGAAGGAGCTTGTGGGGCTCAGGAAGCCTGCGAGGCGAAACGAGGGGACGGCCGAAGGGAACGTCCGCGCGGCGATACGGTATCTCTCGCGCAAGGGGTTCTGGGCGGCGGCGAGGCCCGCGGCGGACCGTCCGAAGGGCTACTTCGACGGGTGGCTGAAGGCGCTTCGCAGGTACAACGGGCGTCGCGACAGGACGGACACCGACCGCTACTATTCGGACGAATACGCGGACAAGATCGTGGAGCGCGCGACCAATCCGGACCGGTTCGTTCCGATCGAAATCAAGTTGAAGTGATTGACCCACTTGCGCACATGCGGGGGTTTGTGGTATACTATCAAGGTTTTCGACCCTAAAGAAGCCACTTTAGCTCAGTAGGTAGAGCACTTCCTTGGTAAGGAAGAGGTCGTCGGTCCGATTCCGATAGGTGGCTCCAGAAGGGGAGGAGACAGAAGAAGAAAAACCAACTCACAGGAGTAAAAAATGGCTAAGGAAACATTCGATCGCGGCGGCAAGCCGCACGTGAACGTCGGCACCATCGGCCACGTCGACCACGGCAAGACCACTCTCACGGCCGCCATCACGCACGTCCAGGCGCTCAAGGGCCTCTGCTCCGAGATCAAGTACGACGAAGTCGCGAAGGCTTCCGAGTCCGCCGGCCGTCGTGACGCCACCAAGATTTTGACGATCGCCTCTTCGCACGTCGAGTACGCGACGGCCAACCGCCACTATGCGCACGTCGACTGCCCCGGCCACGCCGACTACGTGAAGAACATGATCACGGGCGCGGCGCAGATGGACGGCGCGATCCTCGTCGTTTCCGCCGTCGACGGCCCGATGCCCCAGACGCGCGAGCACGTGCTTCTCGCCCGCCAGGTCGGCGTTCCGAAGATCGTCGTGTTCCTCAACAAGTGCGACCTCGTCGACGATCCCGAGATGCTCGACCTCGTCGAGATGGAGGTTCGCGAGCTTCTTTCCAAGTACGAGTACGACGGCGACAACGCCCCCGTCATCCGTGGCGCTGCGTTCCCCGCGACCCAGGCTGCCGCGGCGACCGACGACGCCTGCAAGTGCATCGACGAGCTCATGAACGCTCTCGACACCTACATCCCCGAGCCTGTCCGCGAGCTTGACAAGCCGTTCCTCATGCCGATCGAAGACATCTTCTCGATCGAAGGCCGCGGCACCGTCGTGACCGGCCGTGTCGAGCGCGGCGTGGTCAAGGTCGGCGACGAAGTCGAGATCGTCGGTCTCAAGCCGACGGCCAAGACCGCCGTCACGGGCGTCGAGATGTTCCGCAAGCTTCTGGACCAGGGCCAGGCCGGCGACAACATCGGCACGCTTCTCCGCGGCACGAAGAAGGAGGAGGTCGCCCGCGGCCAGGTTCTGGCGAAGCCGGGTTCGATCACCCCGCACACCGAGTTCTCGGGCCAGGTCTACGTCCTGACGAAGGACGAGGGCGGCCGCCACACCGCGTTCATGAAGGGCTATCGTCCGCAGTTCTACATCCGCACGACGGACGTGACGGGCGACATCCAGCTGCCCGAGGGCGTCGAGATGGTGATGCCCGGCGACAACGTCGAGATCACCGTGAAGCTCATCGCTCCGGTCGCTCTCGAGGAGAAGATGCGCTTCGCCATCCGCGAAGGCGGCCGCACGGTCGGCGCCGGCACGGTTTCGAAGATCATCAAGTAAGAAGACGAAGTCCTGTGAGATGCCTGCCCGCGCTCCGGCCCCGAGTGGTCGGTCGGGGCGGCGGGCGGGTTCTGAAGGCTCACACAGACTGAAGGAAGAAGAAAATGCGCGATCTCGCTATTTTGGCTTGCGGCGAATGCAAGAGACGTAACTACACGACGACCCGCAACAAGAAGACGACGACGGAGCGGTTGGAGAAGGTGAAGTTCTGTCCGCACTGCCGCAAGCGCACGGCCCACAAAGAGACGAAGTAATTCGACAGCCCGGCCGTTCGATGATTTTGCACTAGGGTAGTAGCACAATGGCAGTGCAGCGGTCTCCAAAACCGCCTATGGGGGTTCGATTCCCTCCTACCCTGCCAAAACGAAAGAGCTGAAAGATGAAGCTAATCGAGAAGACGAAGGAATACTTGTCTGGCGTCGGCGGCGAGGCAAAGCGCGTGACGTGGCCGGGGAAGCGCGAGCTGTGGGAGTCGACGCTCGTCGTCATCTCGTTCATTTTCATCCTTGCCGCGACGACGCTCGTCTGCGACAAGGTGATTGAGGGGTTCCTGAAGATAGTCCACGCAGGAGCGTGAGGCTGGTTCGCGCCGAGGGTTTGAAGTCCGCTTGGGAGGTTCTGGAAAATGGAGAAGCAGTGGTTTGTCCTTCACACCCTGACCGGCCAGGAGAACAAGGCGCAGAAGTCCATCGAGGCCCGCGTTCGGCTTGAGAGGATGGAGGACTACGTCGGCAAGTGCGTGATACCGACGGAGCGTGTTACAGAGAAGAAGAACGGCAAGAAGCGCACGATAACGAAGAAGTTCTTCCCCGGGTACGTCCTCTGCGAGCTCGCCCTCTACGACGAGGCCAAGGGCGTCGACGAGAACGGGAAGAAGGCGATTTACGAGCGCACGTGGCAGTTCCTGCGCGAGACGCCCGGTGTCATCGGGTTCGTCGGCGGCGACCGCCCGCAGCCGCTCAAGCAGAGCGAAGTGGACGCGATACTTCTGGACAAGCCCTCGAGCGGTCCTGACGTCGCGCGTCCGAAGGTGAATTTCAACGTCGACGAGACGGTGAAGATAGTTGACGGCGCGTTCATGAGTTTGACGGGCCAGGTCAGCATGGTAGATCCCGACAAGGGCAAACTCAAGGTCGAGGTTCAGGTCTTCGGCCGCAAGGTCCCTGTCGACGTCGAATACTGGCAAGTCGAGAAGGTCTCGGTCGCCGAGACCTTCGAATCGGCCCAGAAGTAAGCGTCAGGTTCTGCGGTCCGCCAGCACCGGGAAAGGATCCCCGGGAGGAGCCGCACGAAAAGTCAAGGAATAAGGCAAATGGCCAAGAAGGTTACCGGAGTTGTCAAGCTCCAGATTCCCGCCGGCGCCGCGAATCCCGCGCCGCCTGTGGGCCCGGCCCTCGGTTCCGCCGGCGTGAACATCATGCAGTTCTGCAAGGAGTTCAACGCCAAGACGGCGAAGGACGCCGGCCTCGTGATCCCCGTGATCATCACGGTCTACCAGGACCGCAGCTTCTCGCTGCAGTTCAAGTCGCCGCCCGCGAGCGTGCTCCTCAAGAAGGAGGCTGGTCTCGCCAAGGGCAGCGGAGTGCCCAACAAGAACAAGGTCGGCAAGGTCACCAAGGCCCAGCTTCTCAAGATCGTCGCGATGAAGAAGGCGGACCTCAACACCGACGATCCGGA
>JAEEGH010011375.1_pt1 | contig 20206 bp, 10 predicted proteins | sample 9134181 | NCBI WGS metagenome assembly JAEEGH01 (sample SAMN16246544, study PRJNA631951) | gut metagenome | biome: gut microbiome; feature: rumen; material: DP-attached | host: Bos | place: Iran: Karaj | collected 2018-10 | reverse complement strand
CCGTCTCAACGATAACTATCGCGACTGCGATTTCGAGTATCAAGGCTGGATTCGATGACCAAGAAAGGTTACCTGTCGTTTGCCGTTCTCTTGTTCGGTATGCTGGTGTATTACGCTGGCCCTTCTGTCTATGCTGCAAAAAGGAAAGCCCGACGTGCCGCAAAACCAAAAACGGAGGACAAGCGGGTATATCTGGTTCATGCAGATGTGCTTCACTACGACCAGTATAAGAACCCTGACGCGCAAATCCTTAACGGTAAGGTGCAGTTTCGCCATAGTGGCGCCACGTTGCACTGTGACAGTGCCTATTTCTACGAAGCCAGCAATTCTTTTGAGGCTTTCGGCCATGTGAAGATGTATCAGGGCGATACGCTCTCACTTTTCAGCGATTATGCCTATTACGATGGTAACGACGAACTGGCGATGGCCCGATATAACGTGCAGTTGAAGAACCGGAAGACCACACTTTACACTGATAGCCTGAACTTCGACCGTATTTACGATAATGCCTACTTCTTTGAGGGTGGCAAGATGGTGGACGGTAATACGACACTGGTCTCCGATTGGGGTGAGTACAACACGAAGTCGAAGTTGGCCGTCTTTAACTTCAATGTGAAGATGCGTAACAAGGACATGTTCCTTACCACTGATACGCTTTATTACGATACTCGCACTTCAACGGCAGAGATTGTTGGTCCGACCGACATCACCTCGGGTAAAAGCCAGATATATTCTGAACGTGGATTTTATGACACCAAGAACGACCGTTCAAGACTACTCGATCGCTCAGTGCTGACCAATCAAGGCAAGACGCTGGTGGGCGACAGTGTAATACACGATGAAAAGACAGGTATTAGCAAGGCCTTTTACAATGTTATCTATACCGACACTGTCAATAAGAACAAGCTGACGGGCAATTTCGGAGAATACAACGACGTGACAGGCTATGCCATGTGTACCGATAGTGCTGTAGTGATGGACTTTTCGCAGCGTGACACCCTGTATATGCATGCTGATACGTTCAAGATCTTCACTTTTAATATCAATACTGACTCGGTTTACCGTAAGATACACGCGTATAATAAGGTACGCGCGTATCGAGTTGATGTTCAGGCTGTGTGCGACTCGCTGGTATACAACTCCCTCGACTCCTGCATGACGATGTATCATGATCCCATTGTGTGGAACAACAGTCAGCAATTGGTGGGCGAGCTCATCCAAGTGTTTATGAAGGATTCGGTTGTTGACCATGCCCACGTCATCAATCAGGCTTTTTCTATCGAACAGTTGCGTGATACTGCATATTATAACCAGGTTTCCTCGAAGGAAATGTTTGCTTTCTTTGAGAACGGGAATATTCATGAGGCTCAGGCCAAGGATAATGTCTATATCATTTATTATCCTGTGGACAATGCCGACAGTTCACTTGTCGGTCTGAATTATACGGAGACCACCGAACTACGGATGTTCATGGAGGATCGTAAGATGAAGAAGATTTGGATGCCGAAGGCCGAGGGTACGCTCTATCCGATGTCGCAGATACCACCCGAAAAGAAGCATCTGCCAGGTTTTGCCTGGTTCGACTACATCCGCCCGCTTTCTAAACAGGACATCTTTGTCTGGCGTGGTAAGAAGGAGGGAACTGCCCTCAAACCCACTCGTCCCAAAAACTATCCGAAGAAATGACCGACATTATCCAACTGCTTCCTGATACCGTCGCCAACCAAATTGCGGCTGGTGAAGTGATTCAGCGTCCGGCTTCCGTCATTAAGGAGTTGGTCGAGAATGCAGTGGATGCGGGAGCCAAAAACATCCATGTCATCGTACTCGATGCTGGCCGGACGTCTATTCAGGTCATCGACGATGGACGTGGCATGTCGGAGACGGATGCCCGTCTGGCTTTCGAGCGTCATGCTACGTCGAAAATCCGTAAGGCTGACGACCTGTTCGCTCTCCATACGATGGGGTTCCGCGGTGAGGCCCTGCCGTCGATAGCTGCAGTGGCACAAGTGGAACTCACTACGCGTATGGCTGATGAGGAAATCGGTACCCGTCTCTGTATTGCGGCTTCCAAGGTCGTGTCGCAGGAGCCGACATCGTGTCCTGTAGGCAGTAATTTCAAGGTTAGTAATCTATTTTATAATGTGCCAGTCCGTCGTAAGTTCCTCAAGTCGAATGCTACGGAGTTGAATAACATCTTGACGGCTTTCGAGCGCATCATCCTTGTCTATCCCGATATTGCCTTCACCCTTCATAGCAACGGTACTGAGCTGTTGAACCTGCGGGCAGGCTCGCTGCTTCAGCGTATCACCGATGTCTTTGGCAAACGGTTCAGTCAGGATTTGCTGCCGATGGAGGTCAATACGGCTATGGGTAACATTATGGGCTTTGTCGGCAAACCGGAGTCGGCCAAGAGGAAGGGTGCTCACCAGTATCTTTTCGTCAATGGGCGTTACATGAAGCATGCCTACTTCCACAAGGCTGTGCTGTCGGCTTACGAACGACTGATACCCGAGGGTACGCAACCTCCGTATTTCGTCTACTTTGAGGTGGCTCCGGCTGATATCGATGTCAATATCCACCCCACAAAGACCGAGATAAAGTTTGAGAACGAACAACCTGTCTGGCAGATTCTCATCGCAGCTGTGAAGGATGCTATCGGCCGTTTCTGCGAGGTTCCTACCATTGACTTCGACACTGAAGGCCGTCCAGACATTCCTGTATTCGATCCGCTGCTCATTGCTGTTCAGCCCCCCAAGGTTACATACAACCCTTCTTACAATCCTTTCAAATCGACGACCTCCCCAACGTCTTCTTCCGCAAACTCTCCATCCTCGTCCCCCCTTCCCTCGTATGCTTCGGCATCGTCGAAGCCCTCCCTCCCTGCCGACGAAGACTTCCTCTTCTCCGACCCTATCCCTGCTCAGTCGCTTCTGTCGGAGAAATCTCCTGTCCATTACCAGTACAAAGGCCGATACATCATGACCGCCGTCAAGTCGGGCCTGATGATAATTGACCAGTACCGTGCCTCCGTCCGCATCCTGTTTGAGAAGTACCTCGCTCAGACTGCAAACCGTACGATGGTTCCCCAAAGTGTCCTTTTTCCCGAAGCTGTGAAGTTTGCTCCTTCCGAGGTTGCTATCTTGCAGGAAATTCTTCCTCAGCTTGCTAAAATGGGATTTGAACTGGTAGACTTGGGTGGCGGCAGCTATGCCGTGAACGCCATCCCCAATGGTGTGGAAGGCGACCCTGTTGCTTTGGTGCGCAATATCGTGGCTGAGGCAGCCGAGAAGGGTGGGGCTGGAGTCTCCTCCCAGCACGAGAAACTGGCACTGACACTTGCTCGTGCAACAGCCGTTCCCTACGGACAACTGCTGTCCAACGAGGAGATGGAAGCCGTCACCAACCAACTTTTTTCTTGCTCCAATGTAAATTATACCCCTGACGGACGGGCCATCCTCTGCATTCTTCCACAAGCTGACATCGAGAACCTTTTGGGTTAAAAGCTTAAAAAAACTTAAACCAGAGAAACTTTTCTCTTTTCACTTTTCTCTTTTCACTTTTTCTTTGTACCTTTGCACCCGCTTACAAGAGAAAGGGGCGCTTAGCTCAGCTGGTTTAGAGCATCTGCCTTACAAGCAGAGGGTCGGCGGTTCGAATCCGTCAGCGCCCACGAAACATAGAGAAGTTCCGCAGCCCTGAAGCTGCGGTTTTTAATTTGCGCAAGAAAAGAATATAAAGAGCTCATTAAGTAACGGAAATGGATTTAAGTTTATTGACAGCCATCTCGCCTATTGATGGCCGCTATCGTGGAAAGACAGATGCATTGGCAGGATACTTTTCTGAATTCGCGTTGATACGCTATCGTGTTCGCGTGGAAATAGAGTATTTCATCACCCTATGCGAACTACCCCTGCCGCAGTTGGAACATTTCGACCATAGCCTTTTCGAACCCCTACGTGACATTTACAGGAACTTTACACCCGCAGATGCTCAGCGAGTGAAGGACATTGAGAAAGTGACCAACCACGACGTGAAAGCCGTTGAGTACTTCATCAAGGAACGATTTTTTGTAGACAGCGATTCTGTCGCTGCAAATTTCAAGGAGTTCATCCACTTCGGCCTCACCTCCCAAGACATCAACAACACCAGCGTCCCCTTGAGCATCAAGGAGGCTTTGGAGCAGGTTTACTATCCCGTCATCGAAGAACTCATTGAGCAGCTTCATGACTATGCCGAGGAGTGGCGTAACGTTCCCATGCTTGCCAAGACTCATGGCCAGCCTGCTTCGCCGACTCGTCTCGGTAAGGAAATCATGGTCTATGTCTACCGACTGGAGGAACAGTTGCGTTCATTGAAGGATACCCCCATCACCGCCAAGTTTGGTGGTGCCACAGGCAACTTCAATGCCCACCATGTGGCTTATCCCCAGTACGACTGGCGCGATTTCGGTAACCGTTTTGTCAGCGAGAAACTTGGCTTGGAGCGTGAGCAGTACACTACGCAAATCAGTAACTACGACTGGCTGGCTGCCATCTTTGATGCCATGAAGCGTATCAACACCATCGTCATCGATCTTGACCGTGACTTCTGGATGTATATCTCCATGGATTACTTCAAGCAGAAAATCAAGGCAGGAGAAGTAGGAAGCAGTGCGATGCCTCATAAGGTGAATCCCATTGATTACGAGAACTCGGAAGGCAATCTCGGTATGGCCAATGCCATCCTACAGTTCCTCGCCTCAAAACTCCCCGTGAGCCGTTTGCAGCGTGATCTCACCGACTCAACTGTACTCCGCAACGTCGGCGTACCCATGGGGCATGCACTCATAGCCTTCCAGTCAACACTCAAGGGACTGCGTAAGCTCATCCTCAACGAGGCCAAGCTTCAGGAAGACCTTGACAACACGTGGGCTGTCGTGGCCGAGGGTATTCAGACCATTCTCCGCCGTGAGGCATACCCCAATCCTTACGAGGCACTGAAGGCACTGACCCGTACTAATGAGAAGATGACTGCCGAGACCATTCGTCAGTTCATCGACACCTTGGAAGTCAGTGAGGCCGTGAAAGAAGAACTTCGTGCCATCACCCCTGCCACCTATACAGGAATTTAACTTATGAGCCCCATGGGCCCCATTAAAAGTATTAACAACAAACAAAAACAATAAACAGTTATGGATTTCGAGAACGAAAAGAAATTTGAAGAGAAGCCTGCAACAGAACAGAGCACTGGCAGCCGCGAAGGCTATCCACAGGCAAACAATGGTTTTCAGCGAGACTATCGTGGACGTTCACCACGTCCCCGTATTCATACAGGACAGCGTCCTTCTTATAATGGCGACCGTCCCAGTTTCAATCGTCAGGGAAATGATGAAGGCGGATTCCGTCCCGAAGGCTTTGGAGCCGGACTGCAGAGCAGCCAGCCCCGCCAGAGCGGCTATCGCGCGCGTTCCTATAATAGTAATGGGGGCTACCAGCCTCGCCAGCAGGGTGGTTACGGCTATAACAGCCGTCCCAACCAGGGGGGATATGGCCAGCCGCGTCAAGGTGGCTATCGTCCTCGCTACGGTCAGGAAGGTGATGAGCAGGGTTACCAGCCGCGTCAGGGCTACCAGTCCCGTCAGGGGGGCTATCGTCCCAATGGTGGTCAGGGTCGTCCCGGCTATGGTCAGGGTCGTCCCGCCAACCGTCCCTATAACAACTACAATGCTCCCCAGCGTTCCTTCAACAAGCGTACCCGTACTGACGACTATGATCCGAATGCAAAGTACAGCATGAAGAAGCGTATTGAGTACAAGGAGGTCAATTACGACCCCAACGAACCATTACGCCTGAACAAGTTCCTGGCCAATGCTGGCGTTTGCAGCCGTCGTGAGGCCGACGAGTTCATCCAGGCTGGAGTCGTTACCGTCAACGGTCAGGTGGTTACCGAGTTGGGTACTAAGATTCTGCGTACTGACGAAGTGCATTTCCACGACCAACTCGTCACCCTCGAGAAGAAGGTTTATGTGCTGCTTAACAAGCCGAAGGACTACGTTACTACCAGTGACGATCCCCAGCAGCGTAAAACGGTCATGGACCTCGTCAAGAATGCCTGCCCTGAGCGCATCTATCCCGTTGGTCGACTCGACCGCAACACGACGGGTGTCCTGCTGCTCACCAATGACGGCGACTTGGCTTCGAAGTTAACCCATCCGAAGTACCTCAAGAAGAAGATTTACCACGTCTATCTCGATAAGAACGTCACTGCCCACGACCTCCAGAAGATTGCTGAGGGTATTCAGCTTGAGGACGGCGAGATTAAGGCCGACGACGTCCAGTACGCTGACCCCATTGACAAGAAACAGGTAGGTATTGAAATCCACTCGGGCAAGAACCGCATTGTGCGCCGCATCTTTGAGAGCCTCGGCTATAAGGTTGCCAAGCTTGACCGTGTACAGTTTGCTGGCCTCACCAAGAAGAACCTCCGTCGTGGCGATTGGCGCTACCTCACCGAAGAGGAAGTCGACCGTCTCCGCATGGGCGCATACGAATAACCCATAAGTCTCGTAAGAAAATGAAAAGAACAAAGATAGTAGACGTACTGAAGTCTACAGATTATGGAAAAGAAGTCTGTGTGAAGGGTTGGGTACGTACCCACCGCTCTTCCAAGGCTGTTGATTTCATCGCCCTCAACGACGGTTCCACCATTAAGAATGTGCAGATTGTTGTTGACCCGACGAAGTTTGACGAAGAACTGCTGAAGCAGATTACCACTGGTTCCTGCATTTGCGCTGTTGGTATACTGGTTGAGAGTCAGGGCGCTGGACAGAGTAGCGAGATTCAGGCAACGACACTGGAGATATATGGCCTCTGCGATAACACTTATCCCATGCAGAAGAAAGGACAGTCGTTTGAAGTGATGCGCAAAAACGCCCACCTGCGTTTGCGCACCAACACTTTCGGTGCTGTCATGCGTATACGCCACAACATGGCAATGGCTATCCATACCTATTTTCATGAGCATGGCTTCTTCTATTTCCATACGCCACTCATCACAGCCAGCGACTGCGAGGGTGCCGGCAATATGTTCCAGGTGACCACCAAGAATCTGTATGACCTGAAGAAAGACGAACAGGGAAAGATTATCTACGACGATGACTTTTTCGGTGAACAGACCTCGCTCACGGTTTCTGGTCAGCTCGAAGGCGAGCTGGGCGCTACGGCACTTGGAGCCATCTATACCTTCGGCCCCACTTTCCGTGCCGAGAACAGCAATACTCCCCGTCACCTCGCTGAGTTTTGGATGATAGAGCCTGAAGTGGCCTTCCTTGATCAGGAGGAGCTGATGGATTTGGAAGAGGACTTTATTAAGTACTGCGTCCGCTGGGCGCTCGACAACTGCAAGGACGACCTGCAGTTCCTCAACCAGATGATTGACAAGACGCTTATAGCACGTCTCGAGAGTGTGCTTCAGGATAGCTTTGTCCGCCTGCCTTATACCAAGGGTATTGAGATTCTGCAGGAGGCTATGAAGAATGGTCGCAAGTTTGAGTTCCCCTGCAACTGGGGCGATGACCTTGCTTCCGAGCACGAGCGCTACCTCGTCGAAGAGCACTTCAAGAAGCCTGTCATCATGACCGATTACCCCACCGCCATCAAGGCCTTCTACATGAAGCAGAATGAGGCCAATGAGGCGAATGGGTCCATTGGATATGAAGGCTGTGTGGCGCCTGGTCCCACCATGCAAGGAACTGACGTCCTTTTCCCGCAAATCGGTGAAATCATCGGCGGCTCAGTCCGCGAGGCAAGCTACGACAAACTGATGGCTGAGATTAACCGCCGTGGCATGGAAACCGACAAGCTCTGGTGGTATCTCGACACTCGCCGCTATGGCTCCTGCCCCCACGCAGGTTTCGGACTCGGCTTCGAGCGCCTCATCCTCTTCGTCACCGGCATGCAGAACATCCGTGACGTTATCCCCTTCCCCCGTACCCCGAAGTCGGCAGAATTCTAATAGTAATAGACAATGTATAAAGAAATTTTTGCATATAAATCGAAGAAATAATGCCTAAAAGCAAGCAAAATGGCATCTTTTTAGCGTTTTTTTGAAAAAAAAATCGAAAATGTTTGCGAGATTTCAGAATTATGTCTATATTTGCACCAAAAATGTAATTCCGAGAGGGAGATACAGCGTCTAAACGTGGCCTATACTATATGAAAAGGCCTATGGTAAAAGGACGAGAAAATGTAGAGAAAAGAAGTATAACTTTATTTGTTTTTTTATTAATTTAATTTATTAATCGTATGAAAAGAACATTTTTCAGTAAACTGCTTGCAGGAGCACTGTTAGTTGCTGCTGTGAGTTCGTTCGTGTCTTGTAAAGACTACGATGACGACATCAATGATTTGCGCAATCAGATCAGTGCTAAGTCATCTGAGTTGAGCAAGGACCTGAATGACAAGATCCAGACGGTTACCAACACCATCGCCGGTCTTCAATCTCAGGTAAGTGAGATGGACAAGGCCTACAAGGCATCTGATGCTGCCTTACAGACCTTAATTTCTACTACTGCCAGCGGAACCTTGGCTGAGGCTAAGTCTTACGCTGACAACAAGGCAAGCGAGACGCTGGCTTCTGCCAAGGCTGCTGCTGAGTCTTATGCAGAGATTCAGGCTGCTCAGGCCCAGGCTGCTGCCATCGCTGCTGCTAAGGAAGCTTTGGCTCAGGCTCAGGCTGAATTGAACGCTGCTCTGGCTGAGGCTAACGCTACCATTGCTTCTCAGGGTACCACTATTACTGCTCTGCTCGAGGCTGACAAAGTTCTGACCACCGCTATTAGCGCTGCTCAGGCAAAGGCTGACGCCGCTTATGCACTGGCTGACCAGGCTAACAAGCTGGCTGAGACCAACAAGGCTAACATCGAGAAGAACGCCGACGCTATTGCTGCTCTGCAGCAGGAGCTGACCAATCTGAAGGGTAGTGCCGCTGAGATTCAGACTGTGGTGAAGCTGCAGAGTGATCTGGAGGCTATGACCGCTAAGCTGAACGAGACCGCTGCTTCTTTGGAGACCACCAAGATTACGCTGGCTTCTGTTCAGACTGACCTGGCTACGCTGAAGCAGAGTCTCGAGACTCAGACCAAGATTCTGGGCGAGAAGATTGCTGATGTGCTGACCATTGCCAATAATAACACCACAGACATTCAGGCTGCCAAGACTCAGCTGACTGAGTTGAAGAACTCCAACGAGAAGGCTATCGAGGCTATCAATGCTACGATTGCTAATCTCGATGCTACCGTTGCCGGTAACAAGGAAGACGTGACGAAGGCACTGAATGCCCTGAAGACCCTCATTCAAGAGAACAAGACCGCTATTGAGACCCTGCTCGACACTAAGATTGCCGATCTGCAGAAACTCATTGGTGCTAACGCTGACGAGATTGCAGCTAACAAGCTGGCTGCCGACAAGGCTATTGGGGAGAATGCTGCCGCTATTCTGAAGAATGCTGGTGACATCACCACGATTGCAAATGCCGTGAAGGCTTTGCAGGAGGCTTTTGGCAAAGAGACCGCTGCTACACTGAAGGCATACGCTGAGAGCGCTGCTTCTACTGCTGCTCAGGGTGCTAAGGATTATGCTGATGCTCAGGATGCTGCTGCCAAGATTGCAATCTTGGAAGCTGTGCTCGCTCTGAACTATCAGAACAAGGAAGCTGTCGAGGCTGCTATCAACACTGCTGTCGAAACTTTGGTGAAGACCTATAACCTGGCTACTCTGTATGAGACCATCTTGGCTGGTGATAATGATGCTAAGGATTATGCTGATAAAGTTGCTGCTCAGGCTCTTGCTGACGCTAAGCACTGGGCTGACGACGTTCGCACTTATCTGGACCAGAACTTCACCAACACGCAGAGTATGCAGAAGCAGATTGAGGATGCTAAGAACTCTGCCATCGCTATCGCTTACACGAAGGTTATCGAAGCTCTGCTGCACGGTACTGATAAGGAAGTTCCCACCATCGCTCAGGAAGTGAAGAAGCAGGTTGAGGCTTTCGTTGCCGCTACCACTTATACTAAGGATGAGGCTGACGAGATGGTAGGCGATGCTATCGAGGCTGCTTTGAAGGCTGCTATGACTCCTTCTGAACCCGCTGAGATGGGTAAGCCCGCCGTTCAGGCTGGTCTTATCATGGCTGCTATCGAGGCTGCTGCCGAGAAGGCTGCTAGCGATCTGGAGACTTACAAGCAGGAGCAGGCTCTCGTTGATGAGGCTCAGGATATTCGACTGAAGGACATCGAGGATTTCCTGAACAATACGCTCGAGGACAAGAGCTTCAACGGTGCAGTTGCTGCTTTGATCGCTGATGATCAGAATGTGAAGACGCTGCAGGCTAACTATGCTCAGCTGAGCGGTGAACTGGCTTCTTTGACTTCATTCGTTCAGGGTGAGGATGGTATTGCTTCAATTCTGGCTGAGCTGAAGGCTAACCACGAGCAGCTCTATGCTGACGTTGCCAACATCTCTGCTACCATCAAGAATATCAACGCTCTGTTTGCTCCTACCGCTTCTGCACGTCGTGCTGCTGAGGAGGCTGGTGGCGCAGGCCTCGTAGTTGCTACTGAGGAGCCCGTCATCGACGAGCAAGATCTCGCTACTTTCTTCAATGTCATCAAGGGTTTGATTGAGAACCAGAAGAACAACGAGGAGCTGGCCGCTACCGTTAAGGGTGAAGCTATTGCTGCCGTGAACGCTAGCCTTGGTGCTGAGATGAAGCAGATGCTGACCAGCGTAACGCTGATTCCGCAGCTCTACATTGGTGGTATTGAAGCCATTGAATTCAAGACTCTTGTATATTATCCGCGTAATGAGTATACTGGAGCCCAGGATATTTATGAGAATAACGTTGCAGTTAACGTTAAGAATGTTGCAGGTGCTGCTCAGAAGAGAATTGATAATAAGATGACCAAGGCTTATTATCGTCTGAGTCCTAATACTGTCGACGAGGAAAGCTTTGATATTAATAATCTTAGCTTTGTGTCTAATGTTGCTGAAGTCCGTTATGAATACGATACACGTGCAACGGTGGGTCCTGAAGCTAAATCATTGGTTTCTGTTTCTAAGGCTGAGTACAAGAAGAATGATGTTGACAAGGGTCACAATGTGTTGACTGTTTATCTGAAAAAGAATGATAGCCAGACCAGACTTGATAAGGATCTCAATTATGATCAGATTCGTACTGTAGCACTCCGTGTTCCTAGAACTGCTAAGTATGGTGAAGAAAACATGAAGGATGTGTTCTCTGAGTACTCTCGTATTACAGAGATTGAGTTTACTCCGCGTATTGCAGCTCTCCCATTCGATAAGAAACATTACAACTTTGGTTGGAAGCAGCATTATTCTGATTTCAATGCTATTTACAACACTTTGATTGATGCTGATGATCGTGTAACAAAGGAAGTTTACTATAAGGACGAACTTGATCTTCTGACTCTTGTAACTGGTGATTATGAGGATGGCTACAATTCAATGTATCATCAGGAGATTACAAAGGAACAGTTGAAAGAATACGGACTTGCTTTCCGTTTCTATATCCCCTCTAAGGCTTACAATGATGTTACTCACAAGACTGACCAGCAGCAGTTTGCGAAGCTGAGTAATGGAAATGGTGGTACAACTAATATTATCACCTCTAAGTTGCCAAATGGTGTGGTTGACAATGAGGCTGCTGTTGGTAAGGAGCCTATCGTATGTGTTCAGTTGAAGGATACTGTCAATAATCTTCTTGTTGACCAGCGTTATCTGAAGATTAAGTGGGTTTCTAAGAAACTTGCTGCTGTTCAGCTTGATCCTTATAGCAAAGACTTTACTCTGTCCTGCGATGATCAGACCTATGCTCTTACATGGACGGATGTGATTAACAACATTTATGGTAAGATTAAGGATGAAGATGGCAACGTTGTTGGTATGAGTCAGTCTCGCTTCGAGCAGAATTATCCTATTGCAAACATGACTTGGGATGCTGTTAATGATGATCTGTATAAGGATGACGTTAAGAAGTATGCAGGTGGCAAGACTTCGGAAATTGCACTTGGAACTAAAGCAGATGGATTGTCACCGATTTCAAGTAATACTACGAATGAGAATGGTGATGCAATCATTGTAGCTTGGACTATTTCTACTGATGAAATTGGAACGCTCGGTAGTAACGGTCGTTCGTTCAAGGTTAAGATTAATTTCAAGTCTTCTGACCCTGAAAGATATCCTGATCTCTACTTCTATTGGACTGCAAATTATAAGTTGCCGGCATATAAGGCTTATGTTGCAAAGAATACTATTAACTGGGCTACTGATGATCAGACCATTATGTGGATTTATCCTGTTCAGTATGGTACTTCTACTGCATCTGCAAAGGTTAAATATGAGTATAATTTGATGGCCAGCTTCACAAGACCTGCTGAAGGTAAGAATCTTTGGGTTGTACGTGATCTGCTTGGTAACTGCCCAGCTTGGGATATGCAGTTCTCGACAACAGACCAGCAGGATAAGCTGAATGCGCTTGGTAAGCCTCTGAGCCAGTACGATGTTGCTTATCATCGTGCACACAATACTTGGGCACAACCTCTGAAGCCTTATTCATGGCTTGATTCACAGATTAGTCCTATCGGCAAGCCGACTTACTCTTATGACGAGGTTCAGGGTGTAGGAACGACTACTGATCAGGCTACTGAGAGTGCATATCTCTTCTATAATGAGAATGGTGCACAAGTACTGAACATTGAGTGGGGTGGTTCACATCCGTCAGATTCTTGGGCTGGTGAGAAGGGTACTACTGCTGCTACTCCCGCTACTGCAACTCTTAAGGCTGTAAATAATGTTGTCTATCCGTTGTTGAACCAGCTTGATGATGACAATGAGGCTGATAAGATTACACCGAAGAAGACTCACACTAAGCTTGTGAAGATGAATGCATGGGCTAAGCTTAATCAGTGGAACTATTATGAGGTTAACAATTCTCCGTTCTATCTTGCATTTGTTGAGCCTCTCCGTGTAAATGCTAGTCTTGACGATTACTTCGTTGATAATATTGCCGGTGGCTCTAGAATCGGTGTTGCTGAAGGTCTGACGATGACTGACTTTGCAGGATACTATGTTCGTAAGGTTGCATACTCTGCTAAGGAGATTGCTGACGCCCCGAAGGTAGGTACCAAGGAGTCTTCTAAGAAGTGGGCTGCTGAATTGTATAAGTACTACGGAATTAAGAGTATTACTTGGATGACCAGTGAGGTTCGCTATGGTTTGAAGCTTGATGCAGGCCAGAACCTTATTGCTGACAATTCAATTAATGTTTCAAATGCAGTTAATGGTAAGACAGCAAGTTGGGTTGAGAATACTACAACTGGTGGTGTTAATCCTTCTGTTACTTATGATAGCGCAACCGATGAGCTCGTATTCCTGAACCTCGGTGGTCAGCACGTAGGATTCGACTACAACGTCTTTGTTCCGGTTGATGTTACCTATGAATTGGGTACTATCCGTCGCTATGTGAAGATTGTTGTACATCCTGCAGGTTACGGTTCTCGTAGATCTCGCTAATCTGTCTAACTGAATATGTAGATTCAGTAGATTGAATGTAATGAGAGTGCTCTGAATTTATTTAGAGCACTCTTTTTTCAAATTCAATATAGATAAGATGAAGAAGTTTTATTATTTGTCTTTCGCTTTGCTGGCTATTGTCTGCTTTTCGATGAGTGGTTGTCTCAACAAGTCTAAAGATGTAGATGTGCTGCCGGATTCTCTTAATATTGATCCGCGTATGGATCGAAATATGGAAAGATCTGCTGCTGATACAGCTGCTATCATGAAGATTTGTACCGACTATCTTGACCTTTTGAAAGAGGGGAAAATTGAAGATGCTGTTAATACGCTCTATAGCTATAATGACAGTGCTAATATAGTCGAGCAACTTACTACGGAGGAACGTTCGAAGGTTATTACTATGCATAAGATGTTTCCTGTGATTAACTACTCTCTCGAAAGCGTGAACTTGTATAGTGATGACGATACTGAGTTTGTCTTTATGGTTGAATTTTTCGAAAAGCCAGAAGATGATCCACGTCCTAATACAATTCGCGAGGCTTTGAGTCCAGTACGTGTAGATGGGCATTGGTATCTTACTATTGCAAATCAAATTAAAGAGTAATAAGTAAAAGCATTTTGATTATGAAATTTGTAAAATCATTAGCAGTTGCTGCATTGGCTTTGATGAGCCTTTTTGCTTCCGCTCAGTCTTACGAGGCTAAAAACGGTACAAGATATGATTTCCAGAAACATTGGTTCTTAGACGTTGAAGGCGGCGCACAGTACACGCTCGGAGAGTCGACGTTCCGTCGTTTGGTCTCTCCTAATGCGCAGTTGGGTATAGGTCGCCAGTTTGCTCCCTGGTTCGGTGCTCGTCTGCAGGCTAATGCCTGGGAGAGCCGTGGCGGCTGGAGCGGATATGTTCCCCAGGGTGGTCAGGTTGCATTTACTAAGTCTTACAAGTATAATTATGTTGCTCCAGGCATTGACGCTATGTTCAACCTGACGAACCTGATCTTAGGTTATAATCCTGTTCGTATTGTCAATGTGACAGCATTCTTGGGCGCTGGCGTTAATTTCGCTTTCGGAAATGAAGAAGTGAACGACATTGCAAAGAATCTTTCTAACACAGATGCTTATCTGCTGGAGAATCTTTGGGATGGCAGCAAAGTTCTTCCTTTCGGGCGTGGTGGCTTGCAGTTCAGCTTCAAGTTGAGCGACATGGTAAATCTTCTTATCGAGGGTAATGCTAATGTGCTCAATGACAAGTATAATTCCAAGAAGGACCATGATAACAACATGGACTGGTACTTCAATGCTGTAGCAGGTTTGCGCATTAACCTTGGCAAGCCTCATACCAAGATGGTGAAGGAGGTTATTACGATTACCGAGCCTGTTCAGGTAGAGACCAAGACTGTATATGTTACCAAGCATGATACTGTTTATGTGACTAAGCCTGAGGCTTTGCGCCGTGAGGTGTTCTTCGAAATCAACAAGTCTGAGATTCGCGCATCCGAGCAAGGTAAGGTCAAGGATGTTGCTGATTATCTGCAGAAGTATCCCAATTCAAAGGTGAGCCTTTGTGGCTATGCTGACGTGCAGACTGGTAACGATGAGATTAACGATAAGCTTGGCCTGAGTCGTGTGGAGGCTGTTAAGGATGCCCTTATTAACCAATATGGTATCTCTGCTTCACGTATCACCACCGATTCTAAGGGAGCTCGCGTCCAGCCGTTCCCCGTTAACGAGCAGAACCGAGTGACCATTTGTATTGCTGAGTGATCTCAATATATCAGGTAATCGGTTTATCCAGTTTGCCTGATGTTTTATCTGCTTTTGTTTTGAGGCTGTAAAGGAGTATACAAACCTTGCAGCCTCAAATTTTTGTTTTCTACCACGTGATATTCATGCCGATACTTGCACTTGCATTTGAATTCAGTGGGATTCCTTCTTTTGATAGTTTTCCAAAGGTATGGTCCATGCCTATGAATAAGTTATAGCCAAGGGGATGTATGTTTAATCCCCAGCCAAAACTTGTAGTAAAGCTGCTAATTGCTATATTTATACCACCATTAAGCCAGTTAAGTGGTGACCAATTAGTGCTTAAACGTGCTTCAGTCCATGAGTAATCACCGTTAATGCGAGTGGAGCTAAGAACCCCCAAGGTTAACTTTCTATAAGAGGGTAAATTATAAGAAGCTCCTATATTGACCGTGGCTCCAATACCAGTGGTACGAGAACCCTGGTCATCTCTATTTTGGACGTTGACAAAGTTTGCTATTTGGTCTAAATAGTTGTCAGACTGGTTCTCCAAAGTTCCATATTCACTTGGCCTATCGTCTCTTACAGAAGTATCGTGGAAACCATCAAATTCAAATTGGTTATAGATGTTTTGGGCTTGAATGTCATTGTGCCATTTTATTAATCCTACATCAAGCAGTGCAGCGGACACAGTCCAATCTTGATTTGCTTTAAAGATACCTCCTAAATCGAAGGCCATACCGAGTCCGTCTATACCAAACTTGTCAATTTTGACATCATTTACGCGTTGGTAGTTGCCTTTGTTTGTGTTTCTATATTGTTTGACTTCTTCTTTGAAGTTGAAGTTTTTCATTGAAACATCTATGACAGCGCCTCCTTGAACTAACCAGCGATTGTCATCTGATAAATCAGCTTTTACGTTTTCCATCCTTAAATCTGCCCGTCCGATTCCCATTAGTATTTTCATCTTGGCACCCAGACGTAATTTGTCACAAACTTTGTGTGAGTGTCCCAAACCTATCTCGAAATATGATAAAGCTTCTGCACTAATATCTCCGATTTCATAGGTCTTGTTTCCCGTATTCTTTGCAAATTCAAACAATTCGTAAGGAATTGATAATCCAAATGAAGAACGGGAATTGATATCAATGGTGTTATACCCACCAAAACCATTGAAACCTACAGAGATTAGTGCAACAGTTATATTTCCGACTATGCGATTATTGCCATTACTGAAACCTTCAAGAGCAGTACTGTTATCAATATATGGATTCATGAAAGTTGTCATACTTTTCTGATTTTCCTGTCGGGCTAATGGGTTAGGTAAAACTACTGCATTATAACCAAAATTGCCCTTAGTATTAATTGTTATGTTACCTAAAGCTGGAAAGGAGAAATAGCTGCTCTCATTGTCAAAGGCTGGATTCATCATGTGACGATACTTGTAATCATCTACGAAATATGCAGAGTTGAGATTTTGCGCATGTGTCGTTGATGTTACTATAGTTAGCAAGACTATTGGTAAATATCGAGATGTCATAGTTGTTTGTTTTTAGTTTGCATCGTATATTACTTTTCCTACTAATTCAATTCTGATATCTTTGATGACCAGAGTTTGCGTGGTCTTATTCAGTGTAATACCGCGCAGTTGCTCGTTTGATAATGCAATCAAACTAATAGTGATACCATCCAATTTGCTAAGTCCCTTTCCGGTTGTGTCGGTAATCATGATTTCAATTGGTGATTCTGTAGCACTTTCTTTACTACCTTTGGCAATCTTTTTGATTAGTTCCACTTTTAATTCATTCAAAGACTGACCATCTTTGTCAATTGGAACAGCACTCAACTCCAAATCGGCAGGAATCTTGTTGACAGCCGTAGCAGTTAGGTGTACAAAACTTTCTTTTGACAATGCTAGTTTCTCTATTTCCTTATGCCAGTCTTTGAATGTGTTGTGGTATGCGATAATGGCATTCGCTCCAAAAGCTAATGGTGCTATAAATTGATAGTAAGGATTCAAGTAGTATTCCCGTCCAGATTCGACGGTACATGTGTCTTGATTGGCTTTTACCTCTTTAGCTATGAATTCCAATTTCATTCCATTGTACATTTTGCTTATTAGTTTTGAGAGGTTATCATCTTCTATTACCTGATAATCTTTAGTATTGACACCAGGGTTATGACGGCATAGTAATATGCGTGTCTCGGTCTCAGTATATCCGTCATGAGATCCTTTTATTTGAATCATTCTCCCTGGTGTGTCAAGGGTAATTCCCTCTGGATACACGTCGGAGCGAATGACTGCTTTGACAGTTCCACCTAAAGGCATTGTGGAATGAATTCTGAGCCAGATTTGGGGATTGTCTAAGTCCAAAATCACTTCATCGTGGAGGAGGAAAGCAGGTGTTTCATTGATGGTCACAACTCCTATTTCTTCCATCTTTATCTCTGGGTCAAAGACACCATGAGCTCGGACAATATTCATGTCTTCAATGCTAATGCTGCCTGACACCTGCCCTATTTCTTCAGTTGGTATGATTATCTTGGCAATCTTCATATCTGCGAATATAGTTCCTTTTATCATGATATGACCTTCTTTGAAATCAACATAGTTTTCGTTATTGGTGTGTCCCGAAAATATGCGAGTGACCTTAAATCGCAATGTGAACTGATGGCCCGGCTGAAAGTGTGTCAGTCTAAGTCTGTTCGTATTGGTGTCAAATATCCCTCCTTCTATTGGATTCTCCCATGTCATCTGTAACAAGTTTGGCAGGTCAATCTCTAAATAATCAAAGCTGATAATTGGTTGTGGCACAGAAAGAGACACCGCAAATTCACATCCATCATCGTCATTAGCTACGTCAACATATTCCAAAGCTTTTACTGCTTCTGGAACATCATATTTGTATTCAAAAGAGGCTATTTTCCCTGAAGCGCAAATGTTATTATTCGAAATGTCAATAGTTGTTCCGGAAAAGGGAATATATTCCTCGGGTAAAGATACTTTTATGCTATCCTTATAAAAGTATGCGTCTGTGATGGAAATAGGGTCAATTGTTACCTTTGTATGGGCAACTGGACTTGGATTTTCAGATAATATATAATCTCCGTTCTCTCTTGTACTGATGATATCTGTTCCATCAATGCTAAAAATATCATCCAGCAGAATTTCTGCCGTTGAATTATTGCCTGGTAACGTTAGTTTGTCACTGCCAAAGCCTAAAGTCCAGTCAATTTCATTTAAATCGTACTCCTTGTTCATACAGTTGACAAGAAGTATAGAATAGGTAATGCTAATAAGCACTTTTACATAGAAACTTTGATTTTTCTTTTTCATAATGGCTCAAGTTATTACTAATTTATCGTCTCACGGACTCATGTTCCCATTATAATACTTATTTGATGCAAAAATACAAAAAGTTTTTCGAATATACTGTATGTGTTCGGTCTTTTTGTGAAAGTTTTACAGTCTCTCTTATGTCGCGCACTGTCGTGCCCAACACACGTGTACCGGTGGAATGGGTGATAGATGAGGGTAACCCCAGAATACCCATAGGGAAAAGTAAGTCTTCTATAGGGTAAACCAGTACCTGTGGGAACCGTAGAGTTTCAGTAGGGGAAACTCCGGGTTTACCCTAGGGAAACCTCCAGTTTACCCTAGGGAAAGTCCAAGTCAGCTTATTGTGGGTATTTGTACTGCAAAATGCTTCGAAATAGGGTGTACGGGTGTAACAATGCTTATGAATAGTAGGTGTACACCCTGTTTTTAAGGGCGTAACGGGTGTAACGAGGGTGTCACATTGGCAGTCGTGCTTGTGACAGATGTTTATGGCACGGTTTTTGCTGACAACACAACAGATAATGAATAACAAGTATAGCGCATGAAAGAGTGTCACACGGTATTGATGGAGTACCCCTATCGTCAGGAATGGCGTAGTAAATACGTAAAAATCAGTAAGATAGTCGAATGGACGAGGGACGGAAAGCACCTTCGGACGATTGAGGCTGTGCGAGGACTGAGGATGCCTCGCACGGATGGCAGTGGTATGATAACAGGGTCTTTGGCTGCTAAAGGACTGCCAAGGATTCTGCCTGCCAGGTGCCAGGAGAAGCCGGGTTATACGGGACTGGTGCTGCTGTCGTTCCGCATCAGGGAGGGTGTCGAGACGCTGGAACAGCTGCGCCACATGGTGAACCTGTGGAGCCAGACGCTGCTGTCGTTCGTCGGCAGCAGCGGCAGTTCGCTGAAAGTGCTCATCCCCTACCAGCTCACAGGCGGCGGGCTGCCTACAGACGAGGCGCAAGTGGCTTTGTTTCAGCAATATGCTTACAAACGGGCGGCGGAGTATGTGCTGGCCTCGACGGGCATCAAACCAGAAGAGGTGATACACGACGGCACAGAGAGCTTCCGGCTGTCGTCCGACCCTGACGTGTACTACAACCCTGATGCCATCCCCATCGAGATGGTCCAGCCTACGGAGCCGCTGAACGTGACGTCGGCTCGCATCATCAACCAGCCTGCAGAGGTGCCGCTCAACCCGAAGATGCTGCCCGGCTATACCCGCAGCGAGATGGATGCCACGAAGTATAGTTTCATCTGCCGTGAACTGGCCAACGGGCCCCAGTTGGACAAAGAGCCGTATCTGGCACTATTGGCTACGGAGTGCTGCAAGGCGGGCATCGACAAGGAACTGGCCATCAAGATGACTATCTCGATGGGTGCCTTCTTTCAGAAGGACATCATGGTACGTGCCGTGTTCAACGCCGCCTACGAGAAGCACCTGATGGGGGTGGCCAACCCCGTGGAGCGGTCGCTGATGCACCAGCAGCTGCTCGAGGAGTTCCTGCACCGCCGCTATATGTTCCGCCGCAACAAGGTGACCGAC
>JAEEGH010011371.1_pt1 | contig 20209 bp, 13 predicted proteins | sample 9134181 | NCBI WGS metagenome assembly JAEEGH01 (sample SAMN16246544, study PRJNA631951) | gut metagenome | biome: gut microbiome; feature: rumen; material: DP-attached | host: Bos | place: Iran: Karaj | collected 2018-10 | reverse complement strand
GAGCATCTGCGCGAGAAGGTTCTCTTCAAGCGTGAAGGTGTCAAGATTGGCTTCCTTTGCGGCATTCCATATCTCGTACATCTCAAGCGTGGTGCCGTTGAACCTGTCCGCAAGGAACTGGAGGAGCCTGTCGTCGATACGGCTGTTCCTGAACGCGTAATGCGCGGTGGATACGATCACTTCCTCGCTCGCGATCTTTTTTTCCATGCCGAAGATACAGAGGCGCGAAAGGTATTTCGGATTTACGCCTTCCACCGAAAACAGCCCGATGGCCTCGATGACCTCATCGTACATGTTGCGGAGGATCATGAGCTCTATCGCATGCGAGCGCTGGGCTGCGTTCAGGCTTGTAAGTTCAAGCCCTTTGAGATAGCTCTCGAGGAGCTCTCCTTCGTAGTTTTCGTAATAATAGCAGGCAAGGCTGTAATCGCACTCGTTCGCTATCTCTTTTTTGATCGAAGGAACGCCCGATATCTGCTTCTGCATGGTGATATAGGCTTCCTCGTCAACATGATACTGCCTGCTCTTTGCCCACATGTAGAGAAGGAGTCTCGGATTTGCCGAATCCATGTCATAGCAGACTGCGAGCATGTCGATCATGTGCAGATATCTTGTGATCTCACCGCGGTCGGCACGGCTGAAGCGGTTTCCTCTCTCGTCCATGAAATAGCATTCCGAGGACTCTGTGTAAAGGAGGACGTCTGCGCGGCCATCCTTCAGATCGTAGATGGTCTCAAGGTCTTCTTCGTCGTTTACCACGACCACCTTTTTCATTTCTTCACTGTCGGCGGTCACCAGGCAGGTGAACAGAACGTCAGGAAGGGCATCCACAAGCGCGGGATCACTCTCGAGCAGTGTGCGGCTCACAACATCCGCATAGATGGTCGAAAGATGCGTGTTGATCTTTCGTTCCTTCAGCGAATTTACGGCAAGCTGCTCCATGTTTTTGAGATATGCCCTGTAGATCGCTTTGTTCTTCTCTTTGTTGCGTATCACGTAAGCATAGAGCATTTCGAGGCTTTCTTCGTCGAGCCCCGGAGTATAGCCGAAATAGAGAAGCGCCGGCTGGGGAATATCGTCACTCAGCTCTCCTCCCATGGTATAGATAAAATATTCATAGATCCCGTCGACATTGAGCTGTGCGGCCGCTGCAGTCCTGAAATATGAATGATATCTCTTGTCGCGTTTTTTGAGGGAGATGACCTTGCGGCAGATCATCTCAAGTGTGGCATTGTCACCAAACCTTGCAAACAGCCCAATGAGCACGCGGAGCCTCAGTTCATCGTTCGGAGCGCTCTTTCTGCAGGCATAGGCGAACTGCTGAGCCACCTCGTCCGTGATCATGTCATATTTCAGCATGAAGGACACTATCCTGCACTCGTTGCCGTCGGCAGATGTGATATATTCGGGATGCGTCTTTACCAGTGCCGCCGCTTCGTAGGTGAGTACCGGGCTGTCGCAGCCTCTGCCGAACTGGGCAAGGATGCTCTCGTATCTGTATTCGGCACTCTCACCGAGTTTTCTGTCCATATAGAGAAGGATCCAGAAAAGCAGCGTATCCGAAGGATCTTCCTCATAAAAACGGCTTATCTGCTCGAGATTGCTGTCGTTTATCTCTCTGTTCCTTGCCCTGAGCGCCTCGATATACAAGAGCACAGGGTAAAACCTGGATCTTTTTCTCTGGTATTCCGTCCGCTTTAAAAGAGCGGATTCCACAAAGCCGTCATTTTTAAAGTGCCTTCCTCCCGCGGTGGCAAGATATGCACGGTAGAGTTCAAAGGATTCTTTGAGTTCCTGAAGCTCGGCGCTGTGGGAATCCTTTGTCGTAAGTTCCTTGTCGATCAGGGTGAGCACCGACTCGGTAAGCTTTACGGATTCTGTGATGAATACGGTGTTTGAAATCCTGTCAGTTCTGAAATCCAGATATCTCTGGACTATCTTTGCGCGGTATCCGTCGATATGCCGGCGGTTCATCCTTCCCGCGTCGTCATTGCTCCCGACATGGAGCGTAAAAGGCACAAGAACAGAGTGCCCCGAATTGAATATCCTGATGTTTCCGCGGTGTACTCCGGGGCCGGCTTTGGTCATGTCGGCCACCACGCGAAGTTCATATCTGCCGTTTATAAAGTCCTCATTTTCGATAACGGTGCTCTGCGGGACCAGAAAGGGCACATCTGAGGAAACGCAGAGTCTGAGCCATCCCCAGGTCCTTTTGGATATCTGGATCTTTTCCATGAGATTGTCATTTCCGACTTCCAGATCGACCTCGGATGTTCCCACAAAAAAGCCGCACTCCGTTTTCTTTTTGCAGGCGCAGAGGAATTCCTCGAGCGCAGAGCCGGGATCGGTGCTCTTTTTGAGCACATCGTAAGGCACCTTGCAGCTCTTGTCTTTTTTTATGACAGCTTCGTAAAATTCTCTGGTCATGAAGAGCCGTACCGCTTCATTCCAGTCGGTCTGCGCGAGATTTGCAAACTGGAAAACGTTTCCTATGCGGCCCACATGGCTCATGCAGGTGGTTCCCGATACGGAGACCGATACGGGTATCTGTCTTTCGCCGCAGTCGCTCACGATATTGATGAGCGATTCTTTGCGCTGTCCCTGCTCCAGATAGGTCGCGTTTATCGTGTATACGATCTCGTTTCTGGTGCCGATGAATCTGTTGTTCTGAATGGTGATGTAGGGAGAAGTGCTGTAGATGACTCCCTTCATCGAAGTGCCCTTTGAGTTCGTTATGGTGAACTCTCCGGTCTTTATCTCGCCCTCACTTACGAACACATCAAGAACATCCTGCGAAACTATCATCTCAGGCTGTTCGTATTCAAATATTCCCTTTGAAAACCGTTCTATCTTCTCTTTCAAGGAAATGCGCTCCGTAAGTGTTTATTGGCTTTGTCAGCCGATGGGCACGAGGACGAACTCGCCCGTGTCGCTGTCGTTGTAGTAGCAGTCAAGACCATCGGTGGAAATGAAGAATTCACCTCTCAGCCTTTTTTTGCCGTTTGATGTTTCAAACAGCTGTATGCTGTAGCAGTCTTTGCCGTTTATCTCATTGGTGATGACATCCGAATATTCCGCCTGATATTCCGCAGGGCCTTTTGCAAGAAGGAGGTCATCCTTGTTCATGGTGCAGAGAAGCTCGTAAGCCTGTTTTGCTGTGATCCCGCCGGTAACGGGCGGCTTTTCGGGGTCTCCCGCCGCAGCAGTATCGGGCGGGAACTTGTCAAATTCGGAAAGTGTGAGGCTGTCGTAGTAATACAGTTTTCCTGTCTGTCTGCTCACGGCCAGGAATGACGGGAATGCCTTTCCGGTTGTTTTGTCATAGATCGTGAAAAGGTAGAGGTCCGATCCGTCAACATTCAGGTCATCGTTAGTGAGAGACGCGCTGTAAAGGCTCTTGTCAATGTTCTTTTCTATAAGCGCCAGAGCCTCATCATGACTGATGCCGGCAGTTGTGGCAGGCGTCGGTGTGACTGCCTGTGTTCCGACAGGCACTCCGGTGAGCGGTATATCCTGTGTGGGTACCGCAACCATACCTGTAGGTTCGGGCGTGGGTGCCTCAGTAACAAATGCGGGTGGCGTAGGTGTTTCCGTCGGTATCGCGGTGGGCGTGTCCTTGACAGGTGTGCCGGATGTCGGCGCAGGCGTGCCGGTGTTCAGCACCATCGTCGTAGGCGTGGGCGCGTCTGTGGGCGTTACCCTGTTTTCCTTTTGAACTCTCTGTATAAGATAAATAACAAGAAGAAGGATCAGTGCCGAAAGCACCACTATCGCAAATTTCAGTCCTTCCTGCTGATTTCCCTTCTTTTTGCCTTTTTTCTTGCGGGTTGCCATATATTTACCTCCGAATTTGCGTACTAAAAAAGATGTGTACGTGCGCATACACATCTATTATACTTTTTTTGGATTAAATTGCAAACCTTTTAGCAAAAATTATAGGGGTTGGAAAAAGGGGACGTCAATCGCCGAAAACCAGATCGATAAAGGCTTTGACGTTCTCGGTATGCTTGGAATTCACCGCTACTGCGATAACGATCGGCTCGGTATATCCGTTTCCCGAAATATACTTCGATCCGTCGGCCTTGATGCCGTACGGCTGCTCGCTTCCGGGAACGATGTCGGTGTGGTCTTCGTTCATAACACCGCTGTAGACCAGCTTGTCTTTAAACCTTTCCATCTCCTTTTCGTCAAGGAGTTCCGTGACAGGCATGAAATAGCTGTTCGGAGCGAGTCCTTCAAATGCCTGCTGCGGCAAAATGATGACGTCAAACTCTCCACCCGCGAGATGCACCACAAAAAACTGCATCGAATTGTAGGGATCACTTATGAGAAACATGTTTGTATAGGCTTCGACCGTCTGCTTTTTCGTGTCGACGTTCAGGGCCTTTATCATTTCGTTCTTAAGGATCTCCGTCTCCTCCTCGCTGAGAGCAAGGTCGGAAACGCTGATGTTCAATATCTGCTCGGGCTTTGGTTTAAAAATGTTCCATCCGAGGGAAATAAGAAGCGCGGCCACGATCAGGACAACGGCGATCTTTCCGAGATAATAGCTTTTAAAAAACTCCCATTTGCCCTTAGCGTCAAGCGATGCAAACTTCTCCTTGTCCGTCATATTGTCGGTATTGTGGGCATATATCTCCGCATCGTCCTTAAGCGCAGTCTGTTTGTTTTCTATGTTCATCCGTCATGCCTTTCTGTGTTCTTTAAATGACGGCTGACGTCTGTCCTTGTCGGCAAGGATCAGGTCGTCGATCCCGAATCCCTCGGGCAAAGGCCAGTCGATCCCGATATCAGGATCATTGAAGATGATGCCGCCTTCATCATTCGGATGATAAAAATCCGTAACCTTATAGCAAAACTCCGCATAGTCCGAAAGCACGATAAAGCCGTGCGCAAAGCCCTTCGGAACAAGGAGCTGTTTTTTGTTTTCCGCTGAAAGTCTTTCCCCATACCATTTTCCGTATGTTTCAGACCCTTCACGAAGGTCCACGCACACATCGAACACTTCTCCGCTTATCACTCTGACAAGCTTGTCCTGTGGGAAATGAAGCTGGTAATGCAGGCCTCTCAAAACACCCTTTACGGATGCGGACTGGTTGTCCTGTACAAAGACAAGATCTATCCCGGCCTCTTTCATATCATTCGCATTGTATGTTTCCATGAAATAACCGCGCGCATCACTGTGCACAGCAGGTTCGATGACGCAGACGCCTTTTATGCCTCCGCAGTCATGAGTAACTTTTATCTGTCCCATATCTTCCCTCCGGTTCGATTTTAGTTTAATAACCCGCGCAGATTTTTCAAAAGCTCCTCTCTTGTCGTCGACTTTAAGATATATCCGCTGGGTTTTAACATCATGACACGTGTCACCGCTTCTTTTGTCCCGTTTCCCGTGAGGAACATGACGGGAATGTTTGCTGTGGCAGGTTCCTGTCTCAGCATCTGGAGAACCTGAGGTCCGTCCACCACGGGCATCTCATAGTCCAGAAGGACGAGATCCACCTTGTCGTCCTCCTTGACCTTGAGGAGGAAGCTTATCGCCTGCATTCCTGCGGTCACGATGTCAGCCTTGTAAAAATCTTTGATCCATTCTCTGACCATGCGCGCATAGGAGGGGTCATCGTCAACGATCAGTATCCTCTTTTTTCTTTCACCATCCTGCTTCTGGGAGTCTCTCGTAAGCTCGTCGACCATCGTTTCAAACCTGCTCATGTCTATAGGTCTGTCGATCCAGCTGAAATTGCTCATCTGAGGTATCTCTCTGAACAATCTGTTCTTCTGCCCGGGATCTCCTATAAGAAGGAGCCGTCTGCCGCATGAATTGATCACTTCGCAGGCCTTGCCGAGGCTTTTCATCCTTGCCGGCGAATCATGAACATCCGCCGGGATGTACATGATGAACAGATTTGTGCTCTCTGCCGCCCCTGCTATCCTGTCAAAATCATCGATCGTGTCCACGACATAGTCCAGATCGTTCAGTTTTTTCTCGATGCCTTTAACAATGATGCTGCTCTGAAAGATCAGGATAGTGATCCTTTTTATGTCGTCCATGTAAAACCTCCGTGAATGTGGACTTCATGTCCGTGATAGTATAATCCAACTTTGCCCCGCTGTCAAAGTCAAACTCCGATGTGCCGTTCACCCTCTGTGTCCGAGCAGTTCCGTGATAGCATCGTAATCAAATTCCGACGCCGCTTTCTTGAGCTTTGCAAACAACTCCTTGTGTTCATCGGGTATGCGGTAGTTCTTTATCTCATCAAAAACATTTTCAAGGCGCTCGCAGTCAAGATCCTCGGCGGCCGCTCCGATCTCTTCGAACACTTCGGCCATGATGGAAGCATCGGCCAGAGGCTTTCCGCTTTCATCCTCTTCCTCTTTGTCAAATACGACGCTCAGGATGTCCTTATGTTTTCTGTATGTCTCGATAAAGGGACCATGATGTTCCTGGATATAGGTAAGATCATCACTCTTTCCGGCATTCTCGAGGCGCTGCGCTTCGTCCCCGAGTTCAATGGCGCCTATGAGTCTCGCGGAACTCTTCAGGGCATGTACTTTTATCGTATAGTCTTTGATATCGCCTTCGTTATAAAAGCCTTCCAGTTCGTCGCTCTTTTCGTCTATCGACTCGTAAAACACCTTAAGGAGCGGCAGATATGCCTGCACGGAACCGCTGTTTGATATCCCGACAAGGATATTTACATCCGTACTGCCGTTGAGTGCCGACAGCCTCTCGTCCTCCCCGGGCTCGTCCGCGATGTTTTCGGACGTATCCCCGGAAAGAGTGCGGATCTTGTCCTCAGGCATATATTGTATCAGCATCTCCTCGAGTTTTTCGGCATCCACGGGTTTTGAAAGGTAGTCGTCAAAGCCTTCGGAAATGTATAACTCCTTTGCGCCCGCTATGGCATTTGCCGTGAGACACACCGCAGGCGTGCCGGTGTTAGGACATGCCGCGTTTGCTTTCATCTCGTGCAGCGTCTCTATGCCGTCCTTGTCCGGCATCATGTGGTCGAGGAAGATCATGTCATATTTCTTTTTGTTCATCATGTCAAGCGCTTCAAAGCCGTCATTCGCTGAGTCTATCCTCATGCATGTCTGCTTTAACAGGCTCTTGAACACCATGAGGTTCATGGGATTATCGTCCACGACAAGGATGTCCGCTTCGGGAGCGGTAAATCTCTCGCGATATGCCTTTCGCTGACCGACGTTTTTCTGATAGGAATCTTCCGGATCGCCTATGGGCATCCAGCTGTTCACCTTCTGCCTGACATCGAACGAAAACGTGGAACCGCTGCCGTACTCGCTTTCCACTTTAAGTTCCGAGCCCATCATCTCAAGCAGTCCCTGAGTGATGTTCATTCCGATGCCCGTGCCCTCGATGTTGCGGTTTCTCTTTTCTTCTATCCGGTCGAATCTGTTGAACAGCCTTGAAATGTCGTCAGGCTTTATTCCAATGCCGGTGTCGCTTATCGCGATCTTCAGCAGGATGCTTGAGGGATCGTCCTCTACCCTGTCAAAGCCCACCTTAAACGTTATGCCGCCTTTTTCGGTGTATTTGATGGCATTCGTGAGGATGTTTGCAATGATCTGCCTGATCCTCGTTTCATCACCGTTCAGGTGATTCGGGGTATTCGGGTCGATATCCATTTCGATCTTAAGGCCCTTGTAATCGGACCTTGCCAGCATCTGATGGTAGATCCCCTTCACCATGTCAGAAAGATCGTAATCAGCGGGCGTGATAACAAGACCTCCGGTCTCAAGCGCGGTGAAATCGAGGATGTTGTTTACAAGGCCGAGGAGAGACGCCGATGCGTTTCTTATATGCTCGGAATATGCCGTGATGTTTGGATCCGTGCTCTCTCTGAGTATCATCTCATTGATACCCATCACGGAATTTATGGGCGTGCGGATCTCGTGTGACATATTTGCGAGGAACGAGTTCTTGGCGCGTGCGGCTTCTTCCGCGACTGCTTTCTCGATCTCAAGCTCATGTACCATGGTCTTTTCGTAATAGATACAATTGGATCTGTGGTTAAAACCATTGTGTATCGCGGTGGCCATCTGCACGCAACTCTCGTATCCGCAGCAGGTGCAGTCGATCTTTCGCGATTCCGGGGTCAGTTTGTTCATACTGATGAATATCTTGTCGAGCTCCTCCTCATTCGGGGTCTCATACCTGCATTCATCAGATCTGTCGGTATAGCCTCTCATGAAATCATTAAGATCGAGGTCGGAAAACTGACTGTTAAAGCGTTCGAGGCGCTGCTCGGGCGTGTCACACTTTGACCACGCGTCACCCGCGGTCTGTTTTTTTGCGTTTTCCCTGATGTCGAGCAACGCATAAAGCGCATCATCCGTCCTTGATTTATCAGGGTTTACGGCTGTACCGCAGATACAGCCCTTTTCGCAGTTCAATGCGTCTATGAACAGGAAAGGAGTACTACCCTGTTCTATTCGGTCCTCATTCAAATGAAGCCACTCGTACAGCCTTCTCTCGCCTTCGATCTGTCTGATATAGACACTGTCGCCGAGGAACCATCTGACATTCTCGGCAAGACCTCCGGGCGTGGGATAAAAGGCACCGAGTCCGTATTCGGTCTCGCTGTCCGTGCCTTCACCTTCGATATTGTGCTCATGCACATATTTCATGAGATGCTCAAAAGTGACATTGTACTGTACAAGTCCCTTGTTGTGCGGATCTTCGATCTCAAGTTTTTTTGCTATGCAGGGGCTTATGAAAGCAAGCCTGTCGGTCATGCCCAGCTTTTTTCTTGCATAGATCGCGGCGCACATGAGCGGGCTCTGCACAGGAAAAAGCTTTGGCAATAGTTCCGGCAGATACCTTTCGATATAGCTCACGAGCGCAGGACAGGGCTGCGAGATGCCGCCGAGGAAGTCATGGTCTTTGATGTAGTTCAGATATCCCCATGTGGTGATATCGGCGCCGAAAGAAACGCTTAAGATGCGGTTCACGCCGAGCTTCTTTAAGCCGCCAAGGACACTTTTGTATTCATCCGGATAGTTTGCCTGAAATGCCGGAGCAAGGAGGAGCGAGATATTTTCACCTTTTCTCAGGTCGTCAAAAAAACGCTCCGTGTCATCCGAAAACTCACGGGCACCGTGTACGCATACATCGAGACAGCTTCCGCACGCGACGCACTTGTTGGGGTCCACGTCGATCCTTGCTTTACCGTTTTCTTCGATGGAAATGCAAGCTCCTATCGCAGAGCAGACCTTGATGCACTTGTTGCAGCCTATACAGTTGTCGTTTGTAAAAACTATGCTCCCAGCCTTCATCAGTTTTCTCCGTGTCAAAGATTCCGGCCTTTTTCCTTAAAAAGGCCATGGACAATCAATGGTATTATAACGCGAAACACTTGTGTTTTTAAGAGGGCAGGGCAATAATTAATCTTTTTTTAAGACTAAAGGAGATTTTATTTCATAAATTGAGAAGTGAAGAGCACGAGATTGCTTGACTGCCATGTCGAAAATACGTATAATCATTGCGCCGGGTTCATGAAAAAGACAGGCGCATCAGGGCGCCAAGAGGAGAAACAATGCATCACATTTTAAAAAAACGACCTGTAACCACAGGCAGAAGGATCATAAAAGGCGGTCTGGGGCTTCTGACTGCTCTCGCTATGGTCTTTTCGGGCCTTTCCGCCGCTCCCGCAGAAGTAAGGGCAGCAGAGCTCACAGGTAAGACATCAATGGAGATCACCGCCGACATGGGGCTGGGCTGGAATCTCGGAAACACTTTTGATTCCACGGGCGGAAATCTCACCAACTTAAGTTCCCTTGAGACCTCATGGGGAAATCCCAAGGTCAACGAAGCACTAATAAGCGGGATAGCAGATGCCGGATTTAAGACCATCCGCATTCCTGTAACCTGGTACAGGGCTTTCACCGACAAAAACCACACCATTTCAGAAAAATATCTGGAACGTGTGCGTGAAGTCGTAGACCTGTGCTATAAATACGACCTTTATATCATCCTAAACATACATCACGAAAACTGGCTTAACGTTGCGACACTTTCCGCAAACTATCTGAAGATCGGTGAAGAACTGGCCGACGTATGGAGTCAGATCGCCGTATATTTCGGTGACTATGACCAGCACCTCATCTTTGAGGGAATGAATGAGCCGAGACTTGCCGGCACCACTCAGGAATGGACCGGAAACGATGCGGGCTACAAGGCAGTAAACTATCTTTCCCAGGTCTTTGTAAACACAGTAAGATCCACTGCCGGAAGTTTCCCAAACAACGCCGAACGTTGTCTTGCCATACCCGGATATGCCGCATCTTCTTCAGCAGCGATCCTCGGTGCCATCTCTCTTCCCACATGGGACGGAGAACTCTGCAAAAACCTGATCGTTGAAGTTCACTGCTACAGTCCTTACGAATTCTGTCTTTCAAACAGAAGTACGTTCGACCCGGACGATTCTTCGGATACAGGCGGCATCGATTCCGCTTTCAAAGCTATTGACGAACTTTTCCTGTCAAACGGTGTTCCCGCGATCATAGACGAAGCAAGCGCAACAAACAACGGAGACAATACCGAGGCAAGGTGCAAATGGCTTGAATATATCGCAAAGCGTTCTTCGGGCTATTCCGTTCCCGTGGTCCTCTGGGACAACGGAAGCAACGGAAAATCAGGCGGCGAATGCCATTCTTACCTTGACAGGCGCACAGGAAAGCCCACCGAGCAAAAGCTCATCGATGCTTTCATAGGCGGAGCGGCATCCGTTACCGCAGGCAGCATGAGAAAAGGCCCCTCATCAGAAGGAGAGCTGAAAGGTCTCGTGATAGACGGCACTGTGATCTGGCAGAACAGATCCGGTCTTAAGAATACACAGCAGTGGGAATACAATTACATCAAAACTCCTTCAAAGCCCTCTTTTTACGGGGAAGGCGGGGAGATCGGCATCGTCTACAAGCCGGAAGGCTCGGGCGAACCGAAGATCATCCTTGACAGCTCCGCAAACAGTGCCTGGTGGATCCCTATCGATATGGCCCGCAAGGAAACAAAGGATGTGTACACCATTGCATGGTTCACCTACGCAGACATAGTAAAAGCCTGCAAAGCCAACAAAGTAAACGATCTGAAACAGCTTTCGGATTTCAGTGTAGTCGCTGCGAACGGTGACATCACGACCTACGAGATCGTTGCTGTCGGAGGTTCGAGCGATTCCGTTTCCTTCTATGCGAACGGAGTGCTCATATCCTCCGGAAACAAGCTTCCCGCAGACCCTGTATTTAAGGGCCTCAAGTTCCTCGGCTGGTACACGACAAGGACTTACGCTCCGGGAACCGAATATGTGCCCGGCTCCGGAAATGCCGATACGATTTTTGCAAAATTCGGTCTTGAAGAAAAAGAGCCTGCCGAAGTTCCTACCGCTGCCGCAACGACCTCAGCCCCTTCACCCACACAGGCCGGGAATGCGGGAGGCGTAACCCCGACAACTACGCCGACTCCTTCTGGCTCAAGCGTGCCTGTCATACCCATAGCCGCGGGCGCAGTTCTTGTTGTCGCAGTCGCTGCATTCATAGTGATAAGAGCAACAAGAAAAAAATAGAGCGATACGTTTCAGGAAAATACAAAAACGGGGCATCTCATATGAGACGCCCTGTTTTTTCATGTTGTTTTTGCCTGCCGTTATTTCATGCAGTTTTTGTATTTCAGGCTTTCAGATAGCGATCGAGTATTTGAGATAGATCAGCACCCATTCGTCATTTTTTGAGTCGTAGGCGACATTTACGATCATGTCGATGGGAATGCTCTGATTGTTGAGATACGTGGTGAGCTTGTCAATGCTCTTGAAAGAATGAAACGTATACCTTGTCTGTAACGGATTGTCTGCCATATTGTCCTCCCCGAGCGCACACGTCAGGTGCTCTCTCTTTCTTTTATTTTTCCTTCGAATACCAGATGTCTGTGCTCTCCGTCCCCCTCAAGGACATCAAACAAAAGGCCCGTGGTCTCCGAAGCCATAGTCTTTATAGGCTGTACAACGGTGGTAAGCGACGGTGTGCAATATTCGGACAGTTCGATCCCGTCAAAGCCCATCACCGAGCAGTCGTGGGGGATCGAGATGTTTTTCTCGTAAAGCGCTCTCATCGCGCCGACGGCCATTACATCCGCAACCGCAAAGATCGCGTCAAACTCCGTTCCGTCAGCTATCAGCCGTTTTGCGGCCAGATACCCGTTCTCGTAGCTGTATTCCGGGTCTTCGTCCGGAAGATACCTGACAAGCGCCTCGTCAAACGCGATGCCCGCTTCCGAAAGCGCGCGCTTGTACCCTTTCAGTCTCAGCATTCCGACGGATGTGTCGTTTGCCGCTCCCGCAAATATCGCGATGCGCCTGCGTCCTTTATCTGTCAGGAATTTGGTTGCTTTGTGGCCTTCCACCTCATCATCCACAGAAACCGAGGAATAATCCTTTTCCCGCACCTTCCGCAAAGGCGCTCCTACCGTGGATACAACATAGGGGACCTTGATATTTGCAAGTTTTTCTCCCGTGCGTGTGGCAATGCCGCCAAGAAAGATGATGCCGCAGAGCCTTTTTTCTTTTGTGAGACCGAGAGCAACGTCAGCCTCGTCCTCAGACGGATCGACATGCTGCAGGACCATGGAATATCCGTGGTCTATGATATCGGCCTCCATAACCTTTATCATATCATTAAAAAAGGGATTTGTCATGCCCTTTACAAGAACAGCGATATTCCTTCCTTCGGTCCGCTTAAGATTGCGGGCGCTGTTGTTCGGGACATAGCCGAGCTCCGCGATCTTTTGAAGGATAAGCTGCTTTTTTTCTTCGCTGATATTCGGATGATCGTTTATGGCGCGTGATACTGTGCTCACGCCCACACCGCAGGCCTTTGCGACCTCCCGGATCGTAATCTGTTCCATGTTCGTCCTCCGGCCCAAGGCCGGAGGAAGCCCCGCGGCTTTGAGCGCTATATTTGAAATGCCGCAGGCATTTCGGTCCTATTCGTCCTCCGGCTGAAAGCCGAAGGAAGCCCCGCGGCTTTGAGCGCTATATTTGGCTTTGAGCGAAAAAATGTGTGTGGAAACGTTTCCACACACATACTATCACTATTTTTTTATGTTTGCAACAGAAAAATGCCTATATCCCTTTTATGCTCCTCACGACCCTTGAAGCGCTGCAGATAAGATCCTCACGCTTAAGTTTTCCGGTGCGGAGCGCCTTCATGATATCCCTTTCGTCTGCCTTTGCGCCCGGCATCGTGAGGTCATTTCCCGCCTTTATGTTGTTGCTCGCATAAGGCGCAGGATGCTCTGCTTTTTTGCAGAATGTGCGTCCGCTCGCGATCCAGTCCGACATCACAAGTCCTTTGTAATGCAGTTCGCAGCGCAGGATGTCATTGATGAGTTCGTAGCTTTCGGAGGTATGCACGTTGTTTACAAGATTGTAACTCGTCATCAGCGCTTTGGGAGCCGCCTCTTTTATGCAGATCTCAAATCCTCTAAGATAGATCTCACGAAGCGCGCGCTCCGAAACACGTGAGTTTCCGTTGTTTCTGTTGAGTTCCTGGTTGTTGCAGAGGAAATGCTTTATAGTGACGCCTCTGCCCTTGTGCGCTTCCACGCCCTTTGAGACAGCTGCCGCGATCTTTCCGGACACAAAAGGATCCTCGGAAAAATATTCAAAATTCCTTCCGCAGCAGATGTTCCTGTGAATGTTCAACGCAGGAGCAAGCCAGAGATCCACTCCGAAGAGTTCCATTTCTTCGGCGACGAGGTTTCCGAGTCCTTCTGCAAAGTCATTGTTGAAGGACTGCGCGATCGCTGTTCCTATGGGGATGGCGGTGGTGTACTGATAATGCACTTCTCCGTGCCGTTTACGCGACGGCTTGATCAAAAGTCCCGCGGCTTTCGGCAGGAAATCGAGCATCTTTTCCATCATGGGATCGACGCTCAGATCATATGTGCCTTTTTTGTCCACCCCGTAAACCGCTTTGAGCCTGAGACCCGCAGGGCCGTCCGCCATGGTGACGGACTTATTTACAGACGGAACTGACAGACAGGTCTCTCCCGCCCCTCCGGGCACATGCTTACAGGAATCACCGACTATCGCGGCAAGTCCCGGCTCATGATGCCCCAGCGTGAGCAGCATAAGCTCGTGATCCGACAGTTGGTCAAGATCGTGGTCAATATAAACATCTTTGGCATATACTGTCTTTTCACAAGGTATCTTTGCCGCATCAATATCTATGTGGTCAAGTCTGTCCGCACCGGTCCCTGCAGTGCCGCCGTCCGCGGCATCACCGTCTTTACGCGCCTTTCGCAGTATTACCATGTCGGTAAAACCCGGGCGCCCCATCTTGTTCTCGCACTGTTTTACGACAGCGTCGGCATTAAGCCTAATACATGCCACCGCTTTTGTATTTTCGGAGGAATTACCGAGTCTTATGATGTAGTCGCCCTTTTCCAGCATGTAGCATGCTTTCTGTTCGGAAAAGGCCGCAATGCCTTTAAGGTCAAAGCAAAGCTCAATCTCTTCTGTCTGTCCGGCTGCGAGAAGCTTTGTCTTTTTAAATGCCGCGAGCTGCTTTTCCGCCTTGTCTAAAGCTCCGTCAGGCTCCGAAACATAGATCTGTGCGACTTCTTTTCCTGGGAGTGCCGATATATTTTTTATTTCTGCTTTTACAGTGATCACGGTGCCTTCCGCGGCACATGACCTGTATGATATCTCAAATTCCGAATAAGAAAGGCCGAATCCGAACGGAAACAGCGGTTTTTTGCCGGCACTGTCAAAATATCTGTATCCGACATATATCCCTTCTTTGTAATCGACATCCTGCAGTGTCCCGGAATTTTCATATGTCGGATAGGCTTCGGGGGTTGCCCAGGTCGTGGTGAGCTTTCCCGAAGGGTTCGATCTTCCGAGTATTATGTCGGGAAGGACGTTGCCGGTGACGACACCGAGCTGGGAGAGGCACAGGATATTCTTTACAGGCATGACAGGTGAAAGATCCACCACTCCGCCAACGTTCAAAACGAGCATGAAGCGGTCGTAATGCTCGTTAAGCCACATGATATCGCGTATCTCGGTCTTTGACAGATATACGTCTCCGGGGATGAGCCTGCGGTCGTTGCCCTCACCGGAATTTCTTGAAAGCACATAAAGAGCGATATCGGCATCGCTGCTTAAGGGCAGATCGTACTCGGGTTCCGCCGGAAAATACCCCATTGAAAACACTACAGGCATGTATCCCGCTGCTTTTGCGGCTTTTTTTGCTTCTTTCACATAAGCCGTGTATGCCGCTCTGCTTATTTCATCGTAGGAATCGAGCCAGTCCCCTGTGGTCACTGTAAACCCCGATTCCTTCAGTCCCTGCTCGAAATTTACAAAAAAACGCGACGCGACATCACCTGACCCCGTCCCGCCTTTAACTGTCTTCCTCGCACCGTTTCCGTACAACGCGACGGTACATGGCCCGTCGATTGGAAACGCGTTGTCACGTTTCAAAAAAAGCGTACATTCATGAGCATTCTGCCTCAAGAAATCTATGTGTTTTTTCTCGTGATCCTGTAATTGCATGATGCCTCCTTAAGCAGCGCCCGAAAGGCAGTCTGCGTGATCTTTCATCAAACAGGCGTTTTTATTTCATTCTGTATCTCTATTACCACCGTTAAAGGAATATCGCAAAGCTCAGCTATCTCCTCAGCATTTTTTCCCTTTTGCAGCATGTTGTTTACGATCCGGGTGCGGCTTTCTTTAATGCCCTTTTCTATTCCTTCCCGTATACCGTCTTCACGGCCTTCCTGTCTCAGCGATTCGTTATGCTTTTCTTCGTCAAAGTCCAATACATGCATTTTTATCACACCTGCCTTTTCTTTGATCAGAAAGTCCTCCATGACATGCTCTGCGATACAACTGTCCACAGCCTTTGTCGCCGCTTCCTCGATAGAGTAGCCCATTCTAAGGTTCTCACGAACTCTTTCGACCAATATCGCATAGTCTCTGAGCGCAACACATTTCTCCATGAGTTCCCGGTTATGGCCATAGTTTACATTCAGTACCTGTACGGTAAGTTCTAATTCCGGTAATATTGCTTCCTTCTGCCCTGTGCTATGTGGCCTCGCTTCATACTGTTTCGTTTCATGCAGAAATGAATCCGATAATTTCAATGTCTCTTTGTCCGGGATTTCTGTAGTTCCGTTATAGAAAACTACAAATTTCGGTGTAGGGACTTTTATGAGCGTCCGCCCGTAAAGATCCGCTTTCATCGCATAGCGCTTATATACATCAGCGATATAAAACAGATCTCGAAGCGGCATATTCGGATTTACTGTCGACTGATGCTCATACAAATTCACCGTTCCTGTGATCATGAAAGAAACGTCATTGTAGATCTTCATAAAGAACGCATTGTCCAGCGTATCTATGACAAGATCTTCCTCATTGGTGTAAGTTGTGCCGTTAAGGGCATTGTAGAGTTCAAGCGCGTTTTTCCTGATGCTGAAATACATCTTAAAAACGTCGGACTTATACTCTTTGTTTACCGTGCTTCCGGTCCCCCTTTCCGAAAGATCGCGGTTGTCGTAGTTTTGTTTCATTTAACCTCCTTTGAGATAAACTGCAGGAGGTCAACCCCTCTTTTGTTTTGATCTTGGAAGCCTCCTGCGTAGTTGATGGGTGTTTAAGCAGGAACTTCGTCGACTCGATCGAAACACATAGAATGGTTAGATAAATGAACTGTTCTGCTTATAGTCATTTTACCACACAAACGAGCGGCGGGCAAGAAAAAACGGCTCCGGTATAAAAAGAACAGCCTGAATACCAGACTGCTCTTCTACTTTCTTTTAATTTCATACATCATGAGAGCCGCTGCGACTCCTGCGTTCAGGCTTTCCACCTGACCCTCCATGGGGATGATGACCTTGAGGCTTGCAGCGCTGACGGCTTCAGGTGTGAGGCCGTTTCCCTCGTTTCCTATGAGGACCGCTGTCTTCTCGCCATAATCTGCGTTTGCATAATCGGATGAAGCCGAAAGATCCGTCGCCACTGTGGTAAAGCCTTTTACGTTTAAGAGTCCGACAAATCCTATGAGATCATCCACATAGATCACAGGCTTTCTGAAAAGCGCTCCCATAGTGGAGCGAACGACTTTGGGATTGTAAACATCAACGGAATCCTTTGACAGAACGACGGCATCCATGCCCGCGGCCTCGGCTGTGCGTATGATGGTCCCGAGATTTCCGGGGTCTTGGAGATTTTCCAGAAGGATCAGTTTTGATGCATTTCTCAGGATCTCTTCCACATCATGTTCCGGCATCTTTACCACAGCGATCACTCCCTGAGGCGTGACCGTTTCGGAGATCGAGCCAAACACTCCGTCAGAGACCACCTCATAAGGAATGCCCGTAAACGTTTGTCTGTCGGCAGTCTCAAGGCCTTCAAAGAAATGCTCCGAATAATAGGCGCTTATCACAAGCCCCAGTTCAATAGCCTCTTTGAACATCCTGATGCCTTCTGTGACAAAGGCCTTTTGCTCTTTACGTTCCTTTGCTTTTTTTAACAGGCTTTGAAGGTTTTTTATCTGTTGATTTGAACTCGATGTGATCATGCCTACCCTTTCGGTGTCAGACTGTCGGCCGGGTAACACGTTCTTACTGTTCTCCTGCCATTTCGGCGAGTCTCTCCGCCTGGTCTGCAGCTGTAAGTGCATCAATGAATTCCTGCAGGTCGCCGTTCATCACATCAAGAAGGTTGTACACAGTAAGGTGTATCCTGTGATCGGTGCAGCGTCCCTGAGGGAAGTTGTATGTCCTGATCTTTTCCGAGCGGTCACCCGTGCCCACCTGGCTCTTTCTGGCAGCCGCTTCGCTGTCATGAGCCTTTTCGCGCTCCAGCTCGAGGAGCTTTGCGCGAAGAACTTTCATCGCTTTGTCACGGTTTTTGAGCTGAGATTTTTCATCCTGGCAGGAGATCACTATTCCTGTGGGGATATGTGTGAGTCTTACCGCTGAGTCGGTCGTGTTGACGCACTGACCGCCGTTTCCTGAAGAACGGAAAACGTCGATACGGCAATCCTCAGGATTTATCTGCACTTCAACCTCCTCGGCTTCCGGCATGATGGCCACAGTAGCCGTGGATGTATGTATCCTGCCGCCGCTCTCTGTTACGGGTACGCGCTGTACGCGGTGAACTCCGCTCTCATATTTGAGCTTTGAATATGCGCCCTGTCCGTTTACCATGAAGACGCATTCCTTGACGCCGCCGATGCCGGATTCATTGTAGTCGATGAGATCTATCTTCCATCTCATGGCTTCCACATATTTTACATACATCCTGTATAATTCGCCCGCAAAAAGCGCAGCCTCGTCTCCGCCCGCGCCCGCTCTTATCTCTACGACAACGTTCTTGTCGTCATTCGGATCCTTGGGTATGAGGAGGATCTTAAGCTTCTGCTCGAGTTCCTCGATATTTTTTTTTGATTCGGCAAGCTCTTCCTTTGCAAGTTCTCTCATCTCTTCATCCGATTCCGAATCAAGGATATCGAGGGAATCCTGCACATTCTGCTTTTGTTTTTTGTATTCGTTGTAGGTGTCGACAAGCTCGGAAAGATCGTTCTGTTCCTTCATGAGCTTTCTGAACCTTGCCTGGTCGTTCACCACCTGTGGCGAAGCAAGCTCGGCCTGAATCTCTTCAAAACGCCTGACCAGGTCTTCAAGTTTATCAAACATGTCTGCCTCCGTATGTGCCCGCAGCCACTCTGTCAAGTCCCGCAAGGTCTTTGATGATCTTTATGTTGCAAAATCCGCTCTGTTCCATTATCGCTGAAACATCTGTGCCTTCGTCGGATCCGATCTCAAAAATAAGCAGTCCTCCGGGTTTTATGTGCATATGAGCGTCTCTGCATATCCTTCTGTAAAACAGCAGCCCGTCCGCGGAACCGTCAAGTGCCGTCATCGGCTCATGATCACGTACTTCCGGGCTTAGTTCTTCTATTTCCTTTGTTTTTATGTAAGGCGGATTGGAAACGATCACGTCAAACATTTTCGTTTCGAGTCCTTCACGCTCCAGTGCCTCGTAAAGGTCTCCGGTGCAGAAAACGATGTTCTCGCATCCGAGGCGTGAAGCATTCTCTTTTGCAAGCGCGACCGCTTCAGGTGAAGCATCTGTCCCAACGCATCGGTTCGCGCCAAGTTCCTCGGAAAGAGTGATAATGATACACCCTGTTCCCGTACAGAGGTCAAGGATAGAAACATCCCCCGGTGCTGTAGCAGTTGTTTCACAGTATCTTCTTATGAGTTTCAGGCTTTCTTCAACGACCACCTCGGTATCATACCTCGGTATCAACGTTGCCGGGCTGACTTTGAACTCTCTTCCGAAAAAGTCCTGAGTTCCCGTGATATACTGGAGCGGTATCCTCTGCGCACGTTTTCCGATTGCATCCTGAAAAACTGCGATCTCGTTTTTTTCCGGGATCTCCTCCCGTAACGCCATGAAAAAAGCGGCGCGGTCCATTCCCGTAAAATGTTCAAAAAGGCGCCAAGCATCCGTCTTTGCATCCGGAACGTTTGCCGCCGTTAATGTTTTTGTTGCGTTTTCCAACAATTCTTGGTAAGTCATCTTTAATTATCCGACTTGCTTTCCTCTTCGGGACCGGTCACACATACTTCGGGATCGTCTGAGATCTCGATCTCTGTCTTTTTGCCGTTATATTCAAACATGAAATCAAGAGCCGCAAGGATAGCGTCATCCTCATAGCTTCCGGTATCAGCCGCAGCCTGAGCCGGGGTATTTTCGGATTCCGTCCTGTCCTTCTTTTTGCTCTTCTTTGAGGTATCGCTCTCGGCACTCGGAAGCTTGATGTCAAAGAACTGCGAGATATCGATCTCAAGTGGCTTGTTGTCAGCCGGCGCCATTTTTTCGGCCTCTGCAGCCGGAGCAGGCACTTCAGCCGTCTCCGCGGCAGGTGCGGTAGCGGAAGCCGCAGCCACGTCAGCTGCTACATTTGCAGCACCTGAACTCTTGACGGTATATTCGCTTCTTTTCTCGTTTTTCTTCGAATTATCCTTGTTTTTCTTTGGCGCTTTGCCATGATATCTTGCGACAAAAGCCTCCCAGTCAAACACCGCCTCTATCGAAGCGATGGCCACCTCGAGCATGTCATCTTCAGGCTCTCTTGTGGTAAGCCTCTGCATGAGCATGCCGGGCTTTGAGAGAATGTT
>JAEEGH010011370.1_pt1 | contig 20214 bp, 12 predicted proteins | sample 9134181 | NCBI WGS metagenome assembly JAEEGH01 (sample SAMN16246544, study PRJNA631951) | gut metagenome | biome: gut microbiome; feature: rumen; material: DP-attached | host: Bos | place: Iran: Karaj | collected 2018-10 | reverse complement strand
CCAGTTGAACTTCTCGACGGTCGCCGCACTGAGGGAGCAGTACTCCGAGGATAACGTTGTGTTCACGGTCGATGCCGGAGATTTCCTTCAGGGAACTCCTACGGGACCATGACTTAGGGGGAGGGCTCAGTCCAGATCATGAATACAGTCGGCTATGATATCGGCGTTCCTGGGAACCACGAGTTCGACTTCAGTTTCGATACCCTGCTGGAGAGGGTGGATCAGCTCAACTACCCGATCATCTGCTCCAACCTCGTTTATTCGGATACGGGTAAGAACGTGTTCACAGAATACATGGTTATAGAGAAGCAGGGAGTCAAGATCGGATTCTTCGGGCTACTCAGCGAAGAGACCCCGGTCAGTACCATGGCAGGTAACCTGGGCCCTTCCGAGGTCACCGATCCCGTGGATGCGGCGAAGCGCATGGCGAACATACTGAAGAAGGAGAAGGTGGACTGCATCGTTGCCATTTGTCACATGGGAGTGGTCAAGGAGGGCTACACGACATCCGATGAACTCTGCGCACAGGTCTCCGGAATCGACATCTGTATCGACAGCCACAGTCACACGGAGATGGAGGACGGGAAGGTCTGCGACGGGAGCATAGAGCTCGTCAAGAGCAATACCGCGATCGCCAGCACAGGGTGCAACCTGAAGAACGTGGGAGTGATCACTGTTGATGCGGGAAAGATCAGCGCCAAGCTGTACCGCGGACCGGCTCTGGAGTACAAGACCACCTCAGATGTCGTGAAACAGGTTGAGGACGAGGTTGACAGGAAGATGGCAGGTGTGGTCGGCCACACAGCGATCCTCCTGGACGGAGAGCGCAATAACGTCAGGAACAACGAGACGAACCTAGGAGACCTCATCACAGATGCAATGCGCCTGGCCACCGATTCTACTGTGGCGATAATCAACGGCGGTGGCATCCGTTCATCAATACAGGCCGGGGACATCACTTTAGGAGACGTATTCGATGTAATGCCGTTCCAGAATTTCACCTGCATTCTGAATGTGCCAGGTTCTGCTTTGTGGGATGAGATGGAGTTCTCGTTGGCCCTCAAAGGATCATCTAAGGGCGGATATCTGCAGTACTCGGGAATGACCGTGACCTATGATCCCAGTGCAGCCGATAACCAGAAGGTCAAGTCCATCAAGATCAACGGTGAGGAGATCGACAAGATTGCCACTTACAAGATTGCGACCATTGACTTCATTGCGACCGGAGGGGACGGCAACAGTTACCTTGTCGGATATCCGAAGCAGATAGACGCCACAGTGGAATCAATCTTCATCGACTATCTGGCGGAGATCGGGACGGTCACGGATTCGATGATAGAGGGTAACAGGCTCATAGAGGCTTGAGAACCCGCATCCGTAATCGGCGGTTACCGCTCGTGATGGCCTCAGGTCAGCACAAATTAATACGATTCCAGCGCTACTTCCCTGCATGAAGGTCGGATTCGACAACGACATGTACCTAAAGACCCAGTCCGAGAAAATCAGGGAACGCATCAAGCATTTCGGTGGCAAACTGTATCTCGAGTTCGGCGGCAAGCTTTTCGATGACTACCACGCATCCCGTGTCCTTCCCGGTTTCATGCCCGACAGTAAGATCAGGATGCTCATGGAGTTCGGACAGGATGCCGAGGCCATCATAGTCATCAACGCGGAGGACATCGTCAAGAAGAAGATCAGGAAGGACTTCAGCGTCGGATACGATTCGGAGGTCTTCAGACTCGTGGACATGTTCCTGGACAGGGGCATCGGGGTCTGCGGACTGGTCATCACGCATTTCAACGGACAGGCGGAGGCCGAGGCGTTCCAGAGGAAGGCCGAGTCGAACGGCCTCAAGGTCTACAGGCACTATCTGATCGACGGATACCCGTCCAATGTCGACCTCATAGCATCGGACGACGGTTTCGGAAAGGACGAGTTCGTACCCACTACCAAACCTCTGGTGGTCGTCACCGCACCCGGTCCAGGAAGCGGAAAGATGGCAGTGTGTCTTTCTCAGCTGTATAATGAGAAGAAGAGGGGTGTGTCCGCAGGATACGCGAAGTTCGAGACCTTCCCGATTTGGAACATCCCGCTGAAGCATCCGGTGAACATCGCCTATGAGGCCGCAACGGTGGATCTGGCGGATGTGAACATGATCGACCCGTATCATCTGGATGCGTACGGAGTGACCACTGTTAACTACAACAGGGATATCGAGATCTTCCCGGTCGTCAACGCAATACTGGAAGGGGTTCTGGGAGCTTCTCCGTACAAGTCCCCTACAGACATGGGTGTGAACATGGCGGGGAACTGTATCGTGGATGACGAGGTCGTCAGGAAAGCTGCGAACTACGAGATCATCAGACGTTACTACTCGACCCTGAGGGACCGCAGGGAGGGAAGGGCCTCTGCCGAGACACTTCTGAAATCCGAGATCTACATGAAGAATGCCGACATCACTCCCGAGTACCGTAAGACGGTGGCAACCGTCAAGAAAGTCATGACCGAGACTGAAAGGCCGGTGGTCGCCGCAGAGCTCGATGACGGAAGTGTCGTCACAGGAAAGGCGACGCCTTTGACAACTGCATCGTCCTCTTTGCTGCTCAATATGCTGAAGGAGCTTGCCGGTATAGACGACTCCGTGATGCTGATCTCCAAGGAGGTCATCGAGTCCGTCCATAACCTGAAGGTCAACAATCTGGGTTACAAGAACCCCCGTATGCACCTTGATGAGATGCTGATAGCATTGTCCATCATCGCCAGGACGGATGAGAATGCCGCAAAGGCGTTCGCGATGCTGCCCAAGCTCAGAGGATGCGATGTGCATTCATCCGTAATCCTCTCAGCTGTGGACGAGGGCGTTTACAAGAAGCTCGGAATGAGCACATCGTCGGAGCCCGAGCATCAGACGAAATGTCTCTTCCACGAGAGTTTCTGAATCAGTAAATAGAAAAGACGGCAGGGGGAGAACCCCCCTGCCATCAGAACAGTTTGAAAACGTTCTCGGAGTATCCGAGCATGTCCTCGACAGGCATTCCTGCCATCAGGAGGGCCTGGTCCAGCATGATCGACGCCATGGACTTTGCCTTGTCCTTATCGTCCTCGTACGCCTTCTTCAGGGATTCGAAAGCGGGGTGGTTCGGATTGATCTCCAGGACACGCTTGGCTTTGACCCCCTGCTCGGGCGATCCCGGGATGTTCGCGAAGTACTTCTCCATCTCGAAGGACACATCGCCCTCAGAGCTCAGACAGACCGCGTGAGTCTTCAGCTTCCTGGAGAGCACGACGTTGTCCACCTTGTCTCCCAGGGATTCTTTGATGAACTGCAGAAGGTCCTTGGATTCCTCTTCCTTCGCTTCGGCCTCTTTCTTCTCCTCTTCGGTTCCGAGGTCCAGGTCGTTGCTGTTGATGTCGCAGAATTCCTTCTCGTTGTAGTTCCTGAGGGTCCTGAGCGTGAACTCATCCAGTTCCTCGGTCAGACAGATGATGTCATAGCCCTTGTCGCGTACCTGCTCTGCCTGAGGCAGCTGTTTGGCCCTTGCGACGCTCTCTGCTGTGGCGTAGTAGATCTTCTCCTGGCCTTCCTTCATGTCGGCAACGTACTCGCCGAGCGTGATGGGCTTGTCCTTCTCCATCGAGTGGAACATGATCAGGTCCTTGAGCAGGTCGGCCTTGGCTCCCCAGCCTTCGACGATACCGTATTTGAGCTGAGGTCCGAAGTTCTTGTGGAACGATTCATACGTCTCCCTGTCCTCTTTGAGTATCCTCTCGAGGTCGTTCTTGATCTTCTTCTCGAGGTTGCTCCTGATCATCGAGAGCTGACGGTCGTGCTGCAGCATCTCCCTGGAGATGTTCAGAGAGAGGTCGGGTGAATCGACGACTCCCTTCACGAACCTGAAGCAATCTGGCAGCAGATCCTTGCACTTGTCCATGATCATGACTCCGGACGAGTACAGCTGGAGTCCGGGTTCGAACTCCCTGCTGTAGAAGTTGTAGGGCGCTACCTTGGGGATGAACAGCATCGCCTTGTAGCTGACGGTTCCCTCAGCATTCACGCGGATGACCGATATAGGTTCCTCGTAATCGTGGAACTTTTCTTTGTAGAATGCCTTGCAGTCCTCATCGGTGACCGAGGCCTTATCCCTCTGCCAGATCGGCACCATGCTGTTGACGACGGTATCCTCCAGATGAGTCTTCCACTCCTTCTTGGGAGTGCCATCCTCGTTCTTCTCGCCGGTCTCCTCCATCTCTCCCTTCTCGAGGGTCATGTGGATAGGCCAGCGGACATAGTCCGAGTACTTCTTGATGAGGTCCTCGATGGTGTATTCGCTGAGGTAGTTGCTGAACGTCTCGTTCTCGTCATCCTCGCGGATGTGCATGATGACATCGGTTCCGTAGGAGTCCCTCTCGCATTCCTTGATGGTGTATCCGTCGGCACCTTCGCTGGTCCATTTCCAGGCCTGGTCCTCTCCGTACTTCTTGGAGATGACGGTGACCTTATCTGAAACGAGGAACGAGGAATAGAAACCGACACCGAATTGTCCGATGATGTCGATGTCTTTACCTTCTTCAATTTCCTTCTTGAAGTCCAGGGAGCCGCTGTGTGCGATGACTCCGAGGTTTGCGTCCATGTCATCCTTGGACATTCCTATTCCGTTGTCCGAGACTGTGACCGTTCCCGCTTCCTTGTCGATCTTGACGTCGATGCGGAAGTCCTCCCTTGCCACGGGCACGTCCGATTCTGTGATGGATTTGTAATGGAGCTTGTCGATCGCATCAGATGCGTTGGAGATGATCTCCCTCAGGAAGATCTCCCTGTGGGTGTATATCGAGTTGATCATCAGATCGAGAAGCTGCTTGGATTCTGCCTTGAATTGTTTCTTTGCCATTTCAAGAACCCTCTGATTCGTTATTAGGGTGAATGAGTGTTAGAACTTCTATAAAATAGTTATGAAATGGGATTCGATTGTCCCGGAGGTTGAAATTAGACAGTTCCAGGAATGCCGCAGATTCTTGTTTATCTACGAGGGTAAGAGTTCTATAAGCAGACTGATATGTCTTGGTGCTCGGAGGAATAGAATGGTATTGGGATTGGGCATAGACACCGGCGGAACATACACCGATTCTGTCGTCATCGACACGGAGACGAAGGAGATAATATGTCGCTCTAAGGCCCTCACCACCCGTGACGATCTCATCAAGGGTATCGTGGCCTCGCTCAAAGGTCTGTCGAAGACCGACGGAATCTCTATTGTATCGCTTTCCTCAACTCTGGCGACGAATTCCATCGTGGAAGGCAAGAGCTGCCGTGTCGGGCTCATTGTCCTCGGAAAGAAGTTCGGCCACACCGTGAACATAGCGAACTACGCTTACATAGACGCACAGCTGGACCTCAAAGGAAGGACCGTCAAGAAGCTCAATATGGAAGAGGCCAAGGCCGCGGTGGAATCTATGCGCGGGAAGGTCGACGTTCTAGCAATCGTAGGGTACATGAGTGTCCGCAACCCCAGCCATGAGGAGACCGTCAAAGGGCTCGCCGAAAGGATGTTGGGCATACCTGTGGTATGCGCCCACGATCTCACTTCGAAATTGGGTTTCGAACAGAGGGCGAACACTGCCATCATCAATGCTGGGCTTATCCCTACTATCATAGACCTCATCAAAGCTGTGACGAAGGCCCTCGAGGACATGGGGATCAAAGCCCCTCTGATGATAGTCAAGGGCGATGGCTCGATCATGAATTCCGCCACAGCAATCAAGAGGCCTATCGAGACCATCATGTCAGGTCCCGCATCCAGTCTCACCAGCGCCATGGTCTTCACAGGTATCCACGATGCCCTCATAGCGGATATCGGAGGAACCACTACCGACCTTGGAATCATTCACGGAGGTTTCGTCCGCACATTGGACACAGGTGCTCTGGTGGGCGGTCACAGGACAAGGGTCCGTGCAGCAGACGTTAGCACATACGGAATGGGCGGGGACAGCCGCATATCCGTGGAGAAATCCAAGCTCGTGCTCTCAACTATCAGGATAATCCCGATATGCATAGCGGCATCTAAATGGCCGCAGGTCAAGGAGTGGATTTCGAATCTGAAATCCCTGGATGCATCGCCTACGGACACTATATCCGATTGCGAATTGTACACAAGGGCATCCAATATGGAATTGTCATATCTCACCGAGTACGACAGGAGATTCCTCAAGCTCATCGAGGAGAGACCATATTCCGTCAGAGAGGCCTCAGAGGTATTGGAGATACCTTTTGATAGATTCTGCCTCAGGGACCTGGAGTCAGAAGGATACGTGACCCGTATCGGTGTCACGCCGACCGATATCCTGGCCGCAGAGGGGACTTACAATGAGTACGATACAGGATCTTCCAGAAAGGCGGTCGAGCTTTTATCGAAGAAGGCCGAGCTTGATACGGATGTCTTCATTCAGAGGGCCAAGGAGGCGATCGTTCAGAAGATCTGCAGATGTGTGATGGATCACATGATCAGGGCGGAGACAGGAAAGGACGAGCTGTCCAAATCCGATCATGCGATGATAGAGGAGACCCTCCGCGATACCAAGGGATACGACGTGGGATTCAGGTTGAAGATGCCCATCGTGGGTATCGGAGCACCTGTAGGGGCATGGCTGCCAAAGGTAGCAGAGACCCTGAGCACAGAGTTGATCCTTCCCGAGAACTATGATGTCGGTAATGCAATCGGAGCCATCTCCAGTTCTGTGACCGAGGTCGTCGAGCTGTGGGTCCGTGCTGCTTTCCAGGACTTCTCGGAAGATCCGGAGTGTACCGTGTACAACGGGGAGACGGCCTTCGAATTCTCCGACAAGGAAGAGGCTCTGGAATTCGCCATCGAGGAGGCGACGAGGATCGCTACGGCAAGGGCGATAGAGTCCGGAGCGGCCGAAGTTTCCATCGAGAAGAAGATAGATCAGACGCTCATCGATGTAGAGGGTAACGGGAAGAAGGTCTTCCGCGGAGCAACTGTCATCGTCAGGGCTTCGGGCAAGCCTATGATGCATTGGTTCGACTAATCGAATATCTTATTTACGAACAGACTTTCGGCGGCATAGGTAATATGAGATTGTCCGATGGCGTGTTGGTGGCTTTGATAATCATGCTGAGCATGTTCGCTCCGCTGGCCACCGATATGTTCCTGCCGGCGTTGGACGAGATGATCGAGTACTTCGGTACCGACGAATCCACGTTCAGCATGGCCCTTTACATGTTCATGCTCTTCCTGGCGATAGGCATTCTTTTCCTTGGCCCGGTCAGCGATAAGTACGGAAGGAGATCGGTATTGCTCGGTTCCCTCGCACTGTTCATCGTGGCAAGTTTCCTCTGCAGCACGGTGGATTCGATAGAGCTCATGATCGTATGCAGGATACTTCAGGCGATAGGTGCCGGGGGTGCCATGACATGCGCTGTTGCCCTCATCAGGGATTGTTTCGACGGAAAGAGGAGGACAAAGGTCCTGATGATCGTAGCGGTCATCGGGGTCCTCGGCCCGGTCATCGCTCCGGTATTGGGGCAGACTCTGATATGGGTGCTGGATTGGAGAGCAACGTTCTGGGCACCAGCTGTAGTCGCAGGAATCTGTGCTCTGATATCACTGACGATCCCGGCGGACATTCCTAAGGAGAGATACAAGGGCTCCATAACAGGTGCGGTAGCGACGATGATCCCGATCCTCAAGAACGGCGATTTCAGAAGATTCGCCATCATGATGAACATGGTGGCGTTCTGTATCCTAGCTTATGTGTCCGTTTCCGAATACATCTACAAGGAGAAGGGATTCGATGTAGGGGACGCTTATTCATTCTATCTGGCCGGAGCGATGATCACAGGAGTTCTTCTCATGCTGGTCATCGAGAGGTTCCATCTAAGCAACAAGGCACACCTTGTCGTGATGTTCGCACTTGCCCTCACAGCTGTGGTGATCCTTTGGACTGTAGGAGGAGAAGGCCCTATGATATTCTTCTGCGGTATCGTTCCGATCATCGCATGTTCCTCTGTCGCGCGTTCGTTCGGTTTCAACATCCTCCTGGCGCAGGATGTGGGGAACTCGGGTGCGATATCCTCCGTTCTGAACTTCGTTCATTTCATGTTCGCCACGGCAGGAATGGTCGTAGTGGTCCATCTTCCATTCTCTAATTACATCGAGAGTGTGGCCTTCTGCTTCACGCTGTTCCTGATAGTATACGGCGTCCTTTGGGCGATAATGCTGGTAAGGGGAACAACACTGAAAGGCTTAGAGTAAAAGGAAAAAGGGGCTATCGCCCCGTTTTATGATCAGATTACACCCATGTCGGTGAGCTTCTCAGGGAGATAGGTGCCTGTCGCGTACTCCAGACCGTATTTGGCCAGAGCCTGCTGTTCAGCCTTCTTACCCATATGGAGCATGGCCTGGATCTCGTTCACCCAGTACTCGTCCGCGAACCTGGGGTCCGAGAGCTCTGCGTTCAGAGCGCCGATGTCCTTGTCCGAGAGCTTGTCGGTGGGTAGGTCGTAGTTCAGGATATCGGAAGGTGTGATTCCTATGAACTGTGCCGTGGGGGTCGCAAGGTACTCAGAGATGTGAGCGGTCTTGATAGCTCCGTATGCGACCGATGCGTAGATCCTGAAAGACCATGGGTCTCCGTCGGTGAACACGGTGACGGGGAGGTTGAACTCCTCGTTGAGCCTCTTGATCAGGCGCCTGGTGGACCTCGCGGGCTGTCCTGAGAGGTGGACCAGTGCACAGTTGTACTGTTCGGGGAACCCGTTCTCGATGAGACGGGCGAACATTCCTCCTGTCTCGATCGCCATAATGAACTTGACGTTCCCGGGTTTAATCTGGAAGGTGTCGTTCTCGACCTTGTACGGGACCGCGAATCCGGTCTCGGGGACATCGTCGATACAGTTGTTTGTCTTCCATGTTCCCTTGGTGGTGATCGTCGTGAAGTTCAGGTCTCCGTAGACGTGCGCTCCGGATTCCTCGGGACGGAGTTTGAAGTCCTCCCTCATGCACCCGGTGATCGTCTCCAGATCCTCTGCCAGAAGGTTGCTCTCATCCTGTGTGTGGAATTTGGCGTTATGCCATCCTTCTGAGATGTAGTACATCTCCCTTAAGGTGGACGATTTCCCTTCTCTGATCATCTCGTTGATGAAATCGGTGGTGTATGCGGTCCTGAGCATGGAGACCGCTCCCTGGACCGTCTTCGCGGTACGCGCAGTCTTAAGGTCTCCGTATGTCCAGACATTGTGCCTGGAATCGAATTCGATGTTCTTCTTGGACCTCATGGGGAGGTTCATAGAGGGGATATCTCCTCTGTCGAGCTGATCGTAGATGTTCGATATGACGTCGGTCAGACTGTCCAACGCTACCTTCTGTCTGTCATTCATCGTCAAGGTCTTCCGCCTCCTGTGTATCCTCTTCGTCCTCGGGGACAAGGTCGTCCTCCGATGTCTGGACTATGTCCAGTCCCTTTATTCCCCAGTCTCCCGGGAGCATCTCCGCGCCCATGACTATCACGGGGTTCAGTCCGGAGAAGTAAATGTCGTCCGCATCGAAGGTGTCCGCCATCTCTCCTGTGAGCTCGAACGAGACCTTGGTGGATGTCGATGGTGCGAGATCCTTGATCTCCCAGTTTGCCTTTCCCTCGTCGTTCATGTCCAGGAAGTAGTCTCCTGAGAAGAGGGATAGGTTGACGGCCTCTTTCGGGACCTGTGCGTGCAGCCTTATGCTGCGCGGCTGAGTGGTGTAGTTGTAAACGGTGTATGTGATCGTGCGGAGCTTCTTGTTCTGTTTCTTGACCTCGGGCTCCACCCAGACAACGTTCATGATCTTCGTGATGGTCCTGCTGAGGTCAGGCACAGGTTTGTTGAGGTGGGTAGCGACCTTCGTTGCCATGTCCGGGAGGATCTCCTGGACGATCTCGAATTTGGCATGGGTCTTGTTCTTCCTCTCCTGCTTGTTCAGGTGGCTCTTGAGGTTCCTGGCGCACAGCCTCAGTGCGAGTCCTATCTCACTGGAAAGCTCCGGGAACGATGCGACAGCCTCTTTTCCTTCAGATGTGAACGGGACCTTCGTGGATGCGACATGGACCAGGATGATGGCGGGTCCATATGGGATTCCCTTTCCTCCCCTCTGTTCCAATCCGTATCTTCTCCAGTCCATCTCGGAGATGGCCTTCGTGATCGCACAGTCTCCCTGCTTGAATAGAAGAGGCACACGGTTGGCGAATCTGTATATCTGGACCTGGCTGTCCGCAGGGATGTCTCCTCCGTAGACGATACCGGCCTCTACGACGAACGGGTTTCCGTTCACCGCTTTGGGCGCACGGGTGACGGGTGTCGCATAGTATTCGGGTCTGAGACCGTCCAGAACGTGCATCAGTCCCTTCTTGATCAGGGTGTCGCCGATAGGCGAGAGACAATCCGTCGGAGGGGCCATGATCTTGACCTTCGTGATGGCGTCGAGAATCGCGATCGCCTCCTCTCTGGTCAGCTTATCGGGTTTTTTCCCTCCGTCCACTCCGGAAATCTCGAATATCTCGCTGGCCAGCCTGTCGGTGATCCTGGAGAAGTCGCTCTTCATGAACGCTTTCAGGGTCTTCTGCTGAGTCTTGCCGGCGTATTTGATCAGGTCTCCGATCTCCATCCCTTCCGGATGGGGCTTGATCTCCTTCGGTCTCGGAGGCATGATGTCCGTTGCCCTCTCGAACACTGTCTTGGTGTTATCGGGGTCGTAGAATGTGATTTGGGCATGGGGGTTGACGATCGCAGTCTCCTTCAGGTACTCGAAGATCGACTGCTTTCCGGTGATGTACCTTCCTTTGGTGGTGTACTCGATGCGGGTTCCGTGCTCCTTGCCTTCCCATGTGAATGCCTTATCGTTGGTGATGACAGGTCTGTTGGTCTTCGTGTCGATGAAGATGTCCATCTGCCAAGCGACCTCGTCCTCGCCCTCGATCTTGGACATGGCATGTGCTGGCTTTCCTGTGGTGATGTTACCGTACATGATGGTGGCGGAGATTCCTATTCCCTGCTGTCCCCTGGACTGTCTGAGGGCGTGGAATCTGGATCCGTAGAGGAGCCTTCCGAAGACGTTCGGCATGGCCTTATGCGTGATACCTGTTCCGTTATCCTCGATGGAGACTCTGTAATCCTCGTCGTTGAGCCTTTCGATCCTGACGGTGATCTCCGGAAGGATGTTGGCTTCCTCACAGTTGTCCAGTGAGTTATCAACGGCTTCCTTGATTCCCATGAGGAGGGATTTCGATCTTGAGTCGAAACCAAGGATCTGCTTGTTCTTCTCGAAGAACTCGGTGACAGAGATCTCCTGCTGTTTCGATTCCAACTTATGTGCCGTCGCAGTCTTCTTTTCTGCGGGCTTATCTTTAACGTCTTTGTCTGAGGGCATCCGCTGGAGTCATGAGTTTTCTCCGTTTTAACGGTTGCGCGATAACGGTCGCTCGGCTTGGTCAGAATTGGTGTTAAAATGGATAAAAGCCCCCTGTTGCCAGGGGGTTTGAAGTTTCATTCCTCGTCTTCGTCGAATTCTGCACCGCAGTAGGGGCATCTCTTCGCGTTGGCGGGGACCTCTTTTCCGCACTCGGAGCACTCGAAGGTCTCGCTGGACGAATCGACTGTTCCGTCAGCATGCTGGATGACGGTCTCCTCGCCCTCGTCGAACTTGGCTCCGCACTTGGGGCAGACCTTTGCATCGATGGGGACCTCGGTTCCGCACTCGGAGCACTCGAAGAAGTCCTTCTTGTGGAGCACCTTGACATCCTCGGGGACCTCGATGGGTGCACCGCACTTCCTGCAGGTGATCTCACCGGGCAGGACCATGGTTCCGCACTCCTTGCACTTGCTGTATCCCTCAGGATAGAGCCTTCCCTCGGCCTCCATCTTGTCGCGTGCCTTCCTGGCGCTGCGTCTCATGATCTCGGAGAAGATCAGCATGACGAAGTACATCAGACCGACCAGGAGCATGGTGTATCCCGCTCCCATGAAGTTCTTCTGCATCATGTCGCCGCTGGATACTCCCGTGTCGAACTGGAATCTGTAGAACTGTTTGTAGGTCTCTCCTCCGTCATCGGAGACTCCGACGAACAGAACGACATAGTCATTGGGGACGACCTGCGGCGTGGCCGTATACTTGCCGTCGCTATAGGTCATACCAGTCTCGTAGACAAAAGCTGAACTGTTGATCGCAGTACCGTAGGCGATCATTGTTACGGTGGAGGTCTCTACCTTCAGATCGAGATCGGACCTTGATGATTCGACGGTCATGACACCGGTCGAGACGTTGTAGTAGACATCCTTGATGTCACTGTCGCCTCCTGTGACCTTAACCTCTACGGTCGTGGCCGATCCCATGTATGCGAATGTACCGATCAGAAGCATGGCCACTATGAATACAGCCCCTATGATCGCTTTGATCTTGGGAGATGCCACACCAGTGATGTGCGGGACCATGTACAGTACGACTGCTATGACGAGGAACCCGATGCAGCTCAAAGCCAGATTCAGGCATGTCAGAACAGCCGCACCGGCGAATCCTCCGGCAATGGCCAGCCATTGTTTTTGTGTAAGTCCTTTGAACTCCTCGATCAAGGAGACCTTGGACTCTGCGTTTTCTGTCATTGGCCCACGGTATCGCGCGCGTTGATATAAGGATACCTTTAAACGGTGATTGTCCTACGTATGGACATGACCATACTATTGACGGGCTGTCCATTCTGCAGTTCCAACTTCATGCTGCTCAACACCGAGCTCTCGAAAGGCGAGTGCGTGGTGTGCGGTAAGGACCAGAAGTTCACACCAGAACAGATTTCCGAGGCAGAGACCAACAGGGACAGGCTGTCAGAGAAATACCTCAGTCGCCTGGAGAAGGCCTATAACGACAGGGATCAGGCCAAGATGGCATCCCTTGCAGAAGAGGTGGCCAATGCTGGCATCTCGTCATGGTATGCGTGGTTCTGCGTGGGATGGTCCGACTTACAGGAAGGTAAGATCGGTTCTGCCTTCGATGATTTCAAACTCGCGGCATTGTTCATCGAGGAAGAGGATTTCGACGAGTTCTACGAGCTCGCGATGGATGCTGTCCTTGATTCGATAGAGAAGGCGGCAAAAGAGGATAAGAATTGGAGCACGGAGGACACAACTCTGGTAGACTTCACAGGAACATTGTTCGAACGCTTCGAGCATCTGTGCGAGATGGATTTCATGTGCGACCTGATGCTCAGGCTCGGAACCCTGTCCGATTCCCTCGAATCCGCCGGCATGGGTGCATCCCTGATCAAGGAGATCATGATGATCATCATGGACTACATGTCGGGCAACACCTACGTCGTTGACCATCAGACCCTTCTCAACAATGCTAAATCATCGATCGATTCGATCGATGCCCAGATGCAGACCATGGCCCAGGACGGGTCCATGGCACCCAACATCGTGAAGATTTGGGGTCCCGGTTTCAGTGAGTTCGTGCAGATGCTACTGGACGGAGAGGACGCCATGGCAGCGACATATTCCGATGAGGAGTTGCTCACGCTGTGCGACTACTGGGGGGTCAACGATTACGAGGACGTGTTCGGCCTTCTCCAGAACGCTTTTGAGTTCCATCTCGGCTATATCATGTCGGGCAAGCGCAACAAGGGCATCCTGAAGAAGAGGGACAAGGCTCTCAAGGACTATCAGGAGGCTTTCAAGAGACCGCTGGTCGAAGGAATCGCATCGGATGCCGAAACAGGCGATCTGGACTACGACAGGATATGTCCGGACTGCGGAAAGTATCTCAAGGCCGACGAGAACGGTCTGATGACCTGCGAATGCGGTTTCAAGAGCAGGATCGTCACGGATGATATCGACAGCCTTCCGGAGAATGTGCCCGAGCTCATCATGATAGGAAGGAAGGCATTCCAGGACAGGGATCCGAGAATGCTCAACAACGTGGGGGAGAGGATCCTGGAGTTCGAGGAGGGCAATTGGTACGGATTCTTCGCATTGGCGGAATCATGTCTTCTCGATCAGCAGCTGTGCGAGGCCATAATGCTGCTGGCGCAGGCCTGCGAGCATCTCCCCGAAAAGGACAGGAAGGAGTTCCGCGACGGAGCGGTCGAGGAGCTGGGAAGAGCATTGACGGAGATCACCGATCCAGATCAGAACATGGTCTCGATATTCGCCACCACATTCTACGAGGCCCTCGACAACTCCCCTGCGAAGGAATGCGGAATACCGATGGCCCTGATGCGCAGGATGGCAAAGGGAGAATACGACACATCGCTTAAGGGTCTGACCGCGACACTGATGATCGACCCGACGCTCAACCATGAGATCCATTCCAACACCAGTCTGAGATACCTCAAATCCGTCTCCGAGGAAATCCTCGTTCTCCTTGATCGCGTGGATGAAGGTATGAACGGCATCAAGAAGGACGAATCCGGAATGAAGGACGATGTAATGACATACTCCAAGACCATGCACGACCTTCTGTCGTACACGATCGCGGGTATCGACGGCCGTATAGGTTCCTCAAGCGAGGAGAAGGTCGGATACATGGCCGGCCAGTGGGCGGCCGATAAGGAATCTTATGACGGGCTGGCAGACGGTCTGTTCGAGGCGTTCTGCTTCGATTCCGATGCTGCGTATAAGCCCAATTCCAATGCTATAATGAAGTCCAAGCATGGCATCGACCGCTATCTGGATGCCTACATGAGGACTAAGTCAATTTGAAATAGGGGTTTACCATCAGAGCGTATGTCATATGGCGACCATCGAGGAGCAGATCAAGGAGTTGGAGGAGCAGATCTCCAAGACCAAATACAACAAGGCTACCGAAGGTCACATTGGTAAACTCAAGGCGAAGATTGCACGTCTCAACGAGGAAGAGGAGAAGAGGCGTGCGTCTAAGGGCGGGAACACCAAAGGATTCTACGTCAAGAAGGCAGGTAACGCCACAGTTGCATTGGTGGGATTCCCCTCAGTGGGAAAGTCCACTCTTCTCAATCAGCTCACCGGTGCCAAATCCGAGGTCGGAGCATACCACTTCACCACTCTGGACGTCGTTCCCGGAGTCATGGTGTACAACCATGCCAAGATTCAGATCCTGGACATGCCTGGACTCATCAAGGACGCTTCCCGCGGTAAGGGAAGGGGAAGGGAGGTCATCGCAGCAGCAAGGTCAGCTGACGTCATCCTCCTGGTGGTCGACATTTTCAATCCAAACATGAACGTTCTGTTCAAGGAGTTGTACAACGCGGCCATCCGTCTCAACCAGACCAAGCCCGATGTGGTCATCACTCGTTCGGATCAGGGAGGAATCCTTGTCAAGCCAACGGTGAAGCTCACCAAGATCACGCCAGAGATCATCAAGGATATGACCGCAGCATACGGGCACATCAACGCTACAGTAGTTGTCCGTGAGGACATCGATGTCGAACAGATGCTGGATGTGCTGGCGGGCAACAGAGTCTACATCAAGGCCATCATGGCGATCAACAAGGTCGATCTCGCCAAGCCCGGACAGCTCGAGGAAGTCCTCGAGATGCACAAGCAGTTCCGCTGTGTCCCTGTATCTGCAGCAACGGGATACGGCATGGAGGAACTGAAACAGGCCATGTATGACACCATCGACATGATACGCATCTATCTGAAGCCTCAGGGTCAGGAAGCGGATCTGGATGTTCCCCTCATCGTCAAGCGCGGGAACACCGTGGGAGATGTCTGTGAGTTGATCCACAGGGATTTCAAGAACAATTTCAGATACGCCATGATCTGGGGGGACAGTGCAAAGTTCCCTGGCCAGACCGTCGGATTGGACCACAAGGTGATGGACAAGGATATTCTGTGCATCATCGTGAAAAGGACCTGATTTCTATTATTTTTGATGTCTTTGAAACAGGTCAGTTTGATTCAATAATGTAAAGGCGGAGCCCGTCTTTCGACGGACTCCGGTTTATGCATCACTCTTCGGAGCGGTTCTCGAGATCGTATTTCTTCAAGGAGTATGCGACGACTGCCAGTACAACCGATACGGCGGCCATGATCAGCACCACGAACATGAATCCGTCGTTTAGCGAGTCGGCCATGTACGTGATGTTGTCGGACATATGCTTCGCGATCTCGGTCAGGACCTGGTCCGCTGTGGAGATGTCGATGATCCCGGGCACATAGTTCTCGCGGATGACGCTGTTTATGTACGAACCGACCACCGCATTACCTACAATGATTCCGATCATACGCACCGCCATCAGATTTCCTGTGTGCTGCCCCATATCCTTCTTGGGAATCACACGCTGCAAGGAGATGATGATCTCTGTGACGATCATTCCCAGTCCGAATCCGAACATGAATAGGGAGAATCCGAACCAGAATTCGCTCTCGGAAGCGAAGAAATGCGTTATCACCAAAGCGATGGCTACGAAGACAGCTCCCGTTGTTACCCACGGTTTCACCCCGGTCTTGGTAACCATCCTGCAGCCTAGCAGCGAGGGTATTCCGGCACCGAGGATGAGCAGGACGAAGTTGAAGCTTGCCTCGTAGATATCGAAGTTAAAGTAGGTCAGATACAGCTTGAAGTAATACTGGATGAGTCCGAGTCCGCACATACTGAACAGGAACATTAGGACTATCAGTTTTTTCTCGAAGCTGCTAATGCCGACAGGGATGGTCGGGTTCTCGGACCTCTTGGAATGCCATAATGTGATGATCAGGACCGCGATGATGGCGGCTATCATGACATATGACGGGATGCTAAGAAGGTTGTAATCTACGTCGACCGACTGTGTGTAGTAAGCCGCCAATCCGAACAGGATCGTGACAAGTAGCAGGTTGATTTTGTCCAAAGGCGTCTCTGATCCATTGTCCTCAGGCAGAAGCCTCCAGGCCATCAGAGTACCGATGAGCATCAGCACGGCAAGGAGTATGAATCCGGCCCTCCAATTGAAGTTGTCCGTTAGGAAGTATCCTGCGGCGGATGCGAAAAGGGATCCGATGGCGAATGCCGCTGTCATGAGCTCATGGCATTTGCCTCTTTCATCCAGTCCATAGTACCTTCCTACTGCGGTGAACCCGAGCCCCAGCACGATTCCTCCTCCGATTCCCTGGAGGAATCTGAATGCTATGAGCATCTCTACGTTGACGGATACGATGGAGAGGATGGAGCCCAGTATGAAGATTATCGGACCTACGAGAAGTACACGTTTGACTCCCCAACGGTCTGTGAGCTTAGCACCTAGAGGGATGACGGCCACTTCCGAAATGATGTATGCGGGGATCAAGCGCACAACGTTGTCGGATTCGGGTAGGTCTGCGACGCTCCATGATATTCCGAACCTCATGAACATCCATCCGGCGGCTATGCAGAGCATACATATCGCCAGACCCCACATGCCTATCGCGCGGTTCCTTGCTTCGACGGTCATGTTCATATCTTACCCCTCCACATGAGGATCGTGGCAGCGCATGCTGCAATCACGATTATGACAGCCAGGACGATGAAGACGAGCGGGACGTCCGTCTCGTACTTCTCGTTCATGATATTGATTTCATTCACTGCATTCTGAATCGTACTGCATTCTTCCTGTTTCTTCTGATCATCGGTGATGTCGGGCATCTCTACGTATCCGAGTCCGATGATGATCAGTGCGGCCTTGATGATTCCCTTGGCCTCTTTGGAGATGAGGCTATCAGGGATCAGATCTATGATCTTCCCTGCTTCGAACGAGTAGCCTTCCAAAGGATAGCTGATGTCGACCGTGGTATCGTTTCTCTTGACCTTGAACAATACATAGGGGTTTCCCAGTTCATCGGTCTTGTTCGATGCAGTGACGTCGCCTGTGAATGTGATGTCATGGACCGTCTTTCCAGTCAGGGATTTGATCGTGTCGAAGATATCCAGTTTCCTGTCCGTAGAGGTCAGGATGTTCAGGATCAGCTCAGGTATGGCCTTGGATATCTTTCCGCCTTCTCCGATGACCTTTTTGATCAAGGGCCAAAGGTCGTTGACGAGATCGGACGAGACGACGGACCTCTCCACATGCTCCGTGATCATGGGGTTGCATGTCCACTCACCATCGCCCAGGACCTTCAGGTCGTCGATGTCCAGTGTAATCTGGAAGTCTCCGTAGACGTTGCTGAGTGAATGATATTTCTCATAGTCGATGGTGATGCCGACGAGGTTATCGTCATCGTCCGTGAGGTCTGCAATCTTCATGTCGCCGTCAACTTCCGTGTACAGCATGGGGAAGAACGCGATGTATGCGTCCTCCATCTCTCCGGTCTCTGTGTTGATATCGGTAACCAGTGCTAGGTCCAAGGTCATTCCCAGAACGATCTCGTTGCTGATCTTGTGATCCTCTGTGCTGCCGTCGATGAACACTCTCTTGAGGAAATCCTCGGCGCTCTCCCCGTCGTTGACGAGATATGTGCCTGCAGCCGGGAATTTTCCTTCCGCCACCAGATCGACGGACAAGGTGAAGTATCCCGATAGCCTGTCGACGATGGTCCTGTGTCCATCTTCATCATGGATGTCCCTCGTCATTGCGAACTTCGATTCCAGTTCCGGGTCAAAGGTGACATTATAGTCCATAGTCTTCGCAAGATCCTCGACAAGCTCCTTCAGGGTCTTCCCCGTGATGAGTTTGAGGATCTCATCGATCTCGCTAAGGTCGATCCCGGTGGTCGCACCATATATCTGGTCGTTACCTGCACCATCTCCGTCAGCCTCCGTCAGCGGGAGTCCGGAGAATAGCATGATCGCCACAATCGAGACTGCTAAGGCAGCCTTTTCATAATTCATAGGTTGCAATACAATCCCGTTAATAATAACGCGCGTCACGATGGTCAAGGATTGAGAATCATTCTCGTTACCTGTCTGTCCGTGAACATAGTCATCAGGAATATGGATGCCGCCCCGATTATGTGTCCGAACACCAGGGCCCATGCGACGGCTGTCAGCTCAGGCTGCTGGATGGCGATATAGAAGAACGTTATCAGGACCGCGTTCCTCCAGAGGGCAATTATCAGGGAGCGGTTCGGGTGACCCATGGCCTGCATATAGCCCGAGCACAAGGGGGTGAAGGCGAAGAATCCGATGTAAAGGCACATCACTCTGAGCATATCCACCATCTCGGGTCTGTTGTCCAGCATCTCGCCGGAATACGAGAAGATGTAGAGGAACTGTTCGGGGAAGAGCTCGACTATCGCTGCAAGAATCACCACAATGAGGATACCTCTTGTAAATGCAAATCTGAACGATTCCCTCATGCGCTTGGCGTCCTTCTGTCCCAATGCAGATGATGCCACGGGGACCAATGCGGATCCGATCGCTATAGCAGGAATCACGATCAGGTTCATCAGATTGTCAGGGACCGAATACACGGTGAGTGCATGGGAGCCTGCGGCCGCCATGAGCACGATGTAGTTCAGGACGGCGTCCATGAAGTACATCACTGTGTACTCCAGCATCTGTGGGATTCCTGCGACCATCAGCATGCGCATGCATTCTCCGTCGTAACGGAGATTCTGTCTGGAGATAGGCAGATAGGTCCTCTTTCCGATTATCAGAAGCGTACCGATGATGGCCGATGCTATTGTAGCGATGACTGTGGCCACCGCAGCACCCTGAAGCCCCATGTCCAACAGGTAGATGAGAATCGGATCCAGGACAATGTTGACCACTGCCTGGACGGCCATGAGCATCATGGAATACTGGGTGGCGCCCTGGCCGTTGAGTATGCCCCCGACCACACCGTTGTAGATGATCAGTATCGTGAATATTGAGTATGGGAGCATGTAGTCGCAGGCCAGCGGCAGGATGTTCTCCTTGCCTATCAAAGAAAGAAGTCCATCCTGTCCGAATATGAGGATGGGTGTCATGACTATTCCGAACACGATGGTGAAAATCACTGCCTGGACCGCTGAGCTGGATGCCTTTGATTTGTTGTCTGCGCCGATCATCCTGGAGATCACGGCCGACACCCCTACTCCGAATCCGCTTCCGAGTCCGACTATGGTCATATAGACCGGCATGACCAGAGCGATTGCGGACATGGCATCATCACCGAGCCCGGAGCACCAAGCACGGTCGGCAAGGACGTTGATCTGAGAGACCAGCAGGGATATCACTATAGGAATCGCTAAAGTGACGATAGCCTTCCTGGGGTTCCCCAGCAATATTGATACCCTCCCCTCCGCGGTCATGCTTTCTACAT
>JAEEGH010011364.1_pt1 | contig 20223 bp, 17 predicted proteins | sample 9134181 | NCBI WGS metagenome assembly JAEEGH01 (sample SAMN16246544, study PRJNA631951) | gut metagenome | biome: gut microbiome; feature: rumen; material: DP-attached | host: Bos | place: Iran: Karaj | collected 2018-10 | reverse complement strand
AGATCAATGGGATTAAAATTGTTCCACCTAGACCAATATGTAGAGTTTTTGAAATATCCAATAGAATCTTCCACGCTCAAAAAAGCTCCGAGTGAAAGTTCTGCATCATGTTTTAACCATTGAAAACCAATTGGATCTGTTCTATGGTAAACAGTACTTACATTATTCACCACATTGATCCATGACAAAGGGCTGTCCATGTCAGCAGTGTATAGAGTGATGAGAATATAATCGATCAGATTTTCTTCATCGAGAAGGATAGGAAAATTAGGATTATGGGTTCCATCTGCATTCATGCCTTTCACTATCCAGTAATTGTTTTCATGCGATCCTGTAAAACCTTGTTTCGCATATTGATAGAATTGATTATAGGCTTCGTTTGTTCCGTCTTTCACCTCAATAATGCGTTGACTGGAGGATTTAAGAGCATCCCATTCATCGGGATCTCCTCCCTGATATGAAGAAGCAAAGTCTGCTTCCGCACGTTCCATAGTTTGATACAGTCCCCAATAGACACCATTGATATATAAATGATAATAGCGGCTTCGTGTGTATAGTCTACCCATATCTCTTTGCGTGTCACGGGAGAAGACTTCTCGGATAAAAGTGTTTTGCCATGGAGCATCTACATTGGATGACCAGGCATTATTTTGTTCCGCGCGTAAATCAACTTTTGAAAAAGAGCTTGCACCTTCAGTTCCAAAAAGTGGGTAATTAAGATCACCATCATATTTAGAACCAAAAATGAAGCGCAGTGATTTTTTAGGAGAAGAACGCCCTACGGCACCTCTGATTCTGATTCCTGCATTAATTTCAAATCCTTCTCCTCCGTTGGGATCTATGAGTTCAATTGATGCAGGACGTTCCCATGCTTCTCCCGATTGGGAATAATTATCAAAAATACCGCTAGAACCATATAAATTAGAACGATCTGTGGTTAAAGAAATTGTGGGGATTTCTTGAAGCCCTTCTTTCAAGCGATTCTTATAATTGGTATTGTTTACAATAGCACGCCTCATTGTATTTTGTTTCAAAACATCATCTATAAATATCCATGTGCGACTTCTGACTGTAGATGGAAGATATCCATCTTTTATTGCTACGGTTCTTAGGACGGTAGTAGATGCAATCCTCAAAGGGGAGGTGTAGCGAAATGATTCAGCTGTCGGTGTATTCCCATCTAAAGTGTAAAATATTTGAGCATCAGAATCTTCACAGCTTAATGCAATAAAAAAAGGAGATGTACAAAAACCATGTTCCCGATTGAATTCCACAGATGTGACTCTGCCGTGTAAGGTTGTAGAGACACCATTAGGTCTTCTTGGGGTTGGTGATTCAAAATACCCATATACAGGCAGTGAGTCAGCGGAATAATTGCCGATAACACCGTAGGATATATCAGTATATTGTTCAGGATAATTAGGAGAAATTTCATCTTCAATTTCTCCATCCGGATTAACTAGGGCAAGATATTCTCCACTTTTACTTAAACTAAAGTTAGCGTGCCACTCCCCATTAACAAGAGGAATATCAGAGCCACTGGCATATATAAGGAAAAAATTGTTGGCTCTTATGAGAATATTTCCAGATTTTGGGAATTGGAATTTTGTGAGCTGTTGAGGGGAGTCTGTCAAACACCAACCAGCTAAATTGATATCATGATCTGTCAGATTTCTCAGTTCGATCCAATCTTCGGCATTTCCATTAGCGGCAGTTAATGTGCTTTTGTTTGATGCACAAAATTCATTGATCTGGATCATTTTTTCTGCAAAAGCAGCCATATATGATGCAAATAGAATCAGAAGTGCTAATGCATATTTAATAATAACATTTAAGTTGTGCATATTCCTAATTTTATAAATAGATAATTTTAATAGCAGCACAGCTGCACAATAATATAACATAGCACAAAAATGTACCTATGTCTCAAATTAAAAAAAGACGCAGATAAGTTGTGACTAGTCTGCGTTTGATAAATAATTACAGTTCAGTATCAAGCGGATCACTTTCTAAGAACCCTTGTAGCTGACGAATGCGCGTAGGATGACGCATTTTACGAAGGGCTTTAGCTTCAATTTGCCGGATGCGTTCACGCGTTACTTTGAAACGTTTTCCAACTTCTTCAAGAGTTCTGGAATAGCCATCTCCCAAGCCAAAACGAAGCTCAAGCACTTTGCGTTCACGTTCAGTAAGTGTGGTTAATACATCCCCAAGCCGTTCTTTTAATAAACTATAACTCGTTACGTCAGACGGATTTTCAGCTGATTTATCCTCTAAGAAATCTCCGAAATTGGTATCTTCGCTGTCACCAACTGGTGATTGAAGTGAAATAGGTTGTTGAGCCATTCTAAGAACCGTACGTACACGATCTACATCCATGGAAAGCTCTTCTGCGATTTCCTCTGGAGTTGGCTCTCTGCCAAAATCTTGTAAAAGTTTCTTTTGAGCTCTCATCAGTTTATTGAGAGTTTCGATCATGTGGACAGGAATACGAATGGTTCTGGCTTGATCAGCGATGGAACGGGTAATGGCTTGACGAATCCACCAAGTGGCATATGTACTGAACTTGTAGCCGCGACGATATTCAAATTTTTCTACCGCCTTCATCAATCCCATATTGCCCTCCTGAATTAAATCAAGAAAGGAGAGACCTCTGTTAGTATGCTTTTTAGCAATAGAGATTACAAGACGAAGATTTGCTTCAATCATTTCAGTTTTAGCCTGATGAGCTTTTGCCGAATACTCGCGGAGAAGTTTATGTTTTACCAAAAAATCAGACTCCTTCATCCGGACAAAGCGCTCTAACTCTGCTAACTCTTTTTGTTTGGCTTTGATGATCCCTGCGGTAGTGGAAGTAATGGTACTATTTTTCTCTAAAGAATTAAGAGTTCGGCGTAAAGATTGAAACTTTTCAAAGATATTGGATGCCATTTGCGCCATTTCATCAATAACTTTTTGCTTAAAGAAGAATTTGGGAAGCATCTTCTTCAGCTTTATATGAGCATCATTAAATTCTTTTTGTAATTTTATATAGCGTTTTGAGGTAGGAGGTTCTTTGCTGACAGCTAGGTTTTCGTAGCACTTGCTAACTTTATCATCTTGCTCAAGAACGGATTTTATGAGGCGCTTCAATGTGCGGGCATAAGAATCCCTGCTTTCAACTAATTTTCGATCTTGTACCATACGATCGAAGGAAGATTCATCTTCAACGATTCCTCCTGGAGAAAGTGCCATTGTTGCCATTTTGTCTTGTAATTGGACAACACGGTCAAATCTTTCTCTTGGGACTTCAGCTACGAGTTTTTCAGCAAGAGTAACATGCTCCTTTGCTGTAAAACCCATGTTGTAAATAATATCTTTAACCTGATTTTCTGCATCCTCTATTCTCTTGCTGATGTCAACTTCCTGATCTCTATCTAATAAAGGAACTTGTCCCATTTGTTTCAGATACATACGGACAGGATCATCCAGAATGTCTTGATCTGCTTTTAGTTTGTCCTCATCTTCATCAGATACATCTTGTTTTGAAGGTGTAAGTTCTTCGGCTTCTTCAATTTCAACGCCTAGTTTTTTTAATTCAACACAAACATAATCAAGGTCATCGGCCGGGGCATCTGGAAGAACTTCAATAATATCATCGTAACTTATAAAACCATCTTCTTGGTTACGCCTTACCAGCTCTCTAATTTTCTCTGCCAAAAACTGATTGTTTTGTTCTTCTGATTTGTTTACTTTTTCTTCAGTAATCGGTGTGACAGTTATCTTACTCTTGGTACTTGTCTTTTGTTTTGTCAGTTTTGCATCTGAACTTTTTGGAGTGACTGTTTTAGGGGAGGATACGGTTTTGGAAGTAACAGCTCCCACAGACTTTGTTGTTTGCGTTTTTACAGGTTCGTCAGGAACTTTTGTTTTCGCTTTATTTTTGACCTTGGTGGTTTTAGATGTTGCCTGGAAATCTGTTTGTTTTGTCTTGGTTAACCTTTTTTTTAAGAAGCTGATTTCCTCGACTTTTACATCGCTCGCAACAGTGGTCTTTGTTGTTTTTTTGATTTTAGCTGGAGCCGCAGTAGTTTTTTGTTTTGCTGTAGAAGAAATGTTTTTCTTACTCTTTTTATCTACAGTATCTTTCTTGGCAGACAATTTTCGCTTCAAAGAAGGAGATGCCTGTTTTTTTGTACTACTGATAGAAGATGCAGCCTGCTTGGAAGGTGTATCTTTAATAGGATTCTTTTTAGATTTGGAATTAGAATTAGATGCCATATTAACTCTGCACTAAAACAGAAAATGAAAAATAGCACAAAAGTGATGTATTTTCAAGATAATCTGAATAAAAATTTTGAATTTATAAAATTTTAAATAATGAGAATTTTCTGATATAAATATTTAATTTTCAATCTATTAAAGGATAATTATATGAAAATAGTGAAATCTTTAAGAATATTGGTTATAATCAACGTGTTTATATTAGGAGAGATAATATTGCTTTTGCAGTACTCCTATAAAACTTATTTCGCATAGAGATAAATAATGGATTATTAACTGATTGAAATTATATAATCTATTTAATTAGAAATTGTTATATATGGTTCGTCCTGTTGAAAAGAAAGATCGGTCTATTTTTTTAGAATTGATGGCGGAATTTTGGAATACTCCAGCGGTTCATACAAAAATTCCTTCTGTATATCATGAGAAAACTTTTGATCTTATTATGAAGGGTACTCCTTATCTTGCTGCTTATCTCATATCATACAATGAAACTGTTGTAGGATATGGTCTTCTGAGTTTTACTTATTCTAATGAGGCTGGGGGCATGGTGGTTTGGGTGGAGGAAGTATATATTCGCGAAGCTTATCGAGGAAGAGGTTTAGGAAACGAATATCTTCGTTTTATCTCAGACAAATATCGAGAAACAGCGGCTTGGCTTCGTTTGGAAATTTCGCCTGAAAATAACAGAGCAAAGAAACTTTATGAAAAGTTTGACTACCGACCAATGCCATATCATCCCTATTATAAAGTACTTTAATCCCAAATTAACCATGACTATTTGGGGTTAATCCTTTATTCTTATGCCAAGAAGTCACTACCTAGTTTTCAGCGCGCTTATTTTTGAGGCAAAGCGACGCTGCATAGGGTAACATAATAGTTTGACAGAGGAAAGGAGAGTTTTTAGCATATCCGTGTTTTGTTGCTTCGAGTTAATTCAGCTTGGGCAATGTATGTGAATAATAGTGAATATAATAAAAACTATGGACTATAAGACATATTTTAGAGATTATCCAACAGAGGATGGGCGTTTCGGAGAGTTTGGTGGATCTTATCTTCCGCCAGAGCTTGTTCCTGCGTTCAAAGAAATATATGATGCCTACATGGCTATCTGCCATTCCGCACAGTTTATTAGTGAGTTAAGGAGGATTCGTAAAGAATTCCAAGGAAGACCAACTCCTGTTTATCATTGTGAACGCCTTTCTAGAAAAATTGGTACTTGTCAAATATATCTCAAGCGTGAAGACCTGAACCATACTGGTGCACATAAACTGAATCATTGCATGGGTGAGGGACTTCTTGCTAAGTATTTGGGGAAAAAACGCTTGATAGCTGAGACAGGTGCTGGTCAGCATGGAGTGGCTTTAGCGACAGCAGCCGCCTATTTTGGATTAGAATGTGAAATACACATGGGAGAAGTTGATATTGCTAAACAAGCTCCTAATGTTGCTCGCATGAAGATATTAGGAGCCAAAGTAGTTCCTGTAACATTTGGCCTGAAAACGCTCAAGGAAGCAGTAGATTCTGCTTTCATGTCCTATGCTAAAAATTATAAAGATTCAATTTATTGCATAGGTTCTGTGGTGGGCCCTCATCCATTCCCATTGATGGTAAGAGATTTTCAGATGTGTGTTGGTATAGAAGCTCGAGAGCAATTCTTAGAAATGACAGGAATTCTGCCTGATATAGTATGTGCTTGTGTCGGTGGAGGAAGTAATGCTGCGGGTATGTTCTCCGGTTTCTTGAATGATCCTGTCGAGATATGTGGAGTTGAGCCTCTTGGAAGGGGCACTGAATTAGGACAGCATGCAGCATCTATGACTTATGGAACAAAGGGGAATATACATGGTTTTGATTCAATTGTCCTTCAAAATCCAGATGGAAGTCCTGCTCCTGTATATTCGATTGCCAGTGGTTTAGATTATCCTGGTGTTGGACCGGAGCATGCCTTTTGGAAAGAAAAGGGCAGAGTCAATTATGTGACAGCATCAGATGAGGAAGCTATAGATGCGTTTTTCAAACTCTCTCGGTATGAAGGGATCATTCCTGCACTGGAATCCTCACATGCTATAGCGTATGCTCTGAAACGTGCAAAAGAATGCAGAAAAGGAGGGGCCATATTAGTCAATTGCAGTGGAAGAGGAGATAAGGATATTGACTATGTTATTGAAAAATATGGTTTCGGAGAAGAGCATAGATTTCCTGATGATAAATAATTAGTTATTTTTGAGATGTCAGAAGACTTGTGTCAGGGCATAATATTACGGGTTTACCATTACTCTGACACAAGTCTAATTGTTCATACACTTACCGATCATTTAGGACTTATTTCGTTTATTGCAAAGGGGGCTAAGCGGTTAAAATCACCTTTTGCCGGAAAGCTAGATATTTTCTATCACTGCCAGTTTGAGCTTGTATTAAGCAAAAGAAACGATTTGCACACACTAAAAGAAGTTCAATTAGTTAGTTCTCATCCTCTAATTACGCAAAATTATGATCTCTTTTGTGCCGCAACAGAATGCACGAAAACTATTGAAAAGGTTTTAGAACGAGGTGCTTCTGCTCCAGAATTATTTAATTTATTCTGTGATTATTTAAAATATATCCCTTCACATTTATCGTTAGGACTGGGAAATATTATTTTTAATATCCGATTATTGGTTCTTTTAGGTAACTTTCCTCAGTTTGCGCAAATGCATATCAGCCAAGATGTAATGCAGTTAATTTTTGAAATACTAAATAAAAATTGGAGTATGCTTTTGGAAAAAGTTCCTCAGGAAAAAGATCTGCAATTTTTAAATATTGTATCTCAGAGAGAAATTACACGTTACCTGCAGTAGCGATCGTCCCTGCACCCAGAATAGTATCAGCATCATAGAATACCACAATTTGTCCAGGGGTTATGGCTGTTTGTGAGGATTTAAAAATAACACGTACCTGATCTCCATTTTCTTTTATCAAGGTTGCTGGTGCGGCTTTATGGCGTTGTCGAATCTGTGCAGTAATGTGAATAGGATGATCGGGACATGCTGGTAGAGTCACCCAGTTGAGATTTCTGGCTGTTAGAGCATTCGCATATAAGTCTTCTTTTGTTCCTAACGTGATGGTATTATTCTGGGGATTGATATTTATTACATAGAATGGAATGCCACCTCCAATTCCAATGCCTTTTCGTTGTCCGATTGTGTAATAGATAATTCCTTTGTGTTTACCTAAAATCTTTCCTTCTTTATTTACAAAGCACCCTGGTTTTGATTCATTTTGATTAAAAAGAGCAGAATAATTATCGCATGCTATGAAATCCTGACTTTCTTGGCGTTCAATCAAATCTAGCCAGTTGAGTTTTTTTGCGATTTGTTTGATTTCGCTTTTAGAAAAATCACCAAGTGGAAATATTAATTTAGCAAGTTGTTTTTGAGTAAGATAGGAGATAAAGTATGATTGATCTTTTATATTATCTTTTCCTCTTAGAATGGAGTAGCGATTATTAGTATTAAGGGAAATTCTGGCATAATGTCCGGTCGCGAATTTATCAAACACGAGACCTCGTTTAGCAGCATATTCCTGTAAGAAGCCAAACTTCATTTTCTGATTACAATGTACACAAGGGTTTGGCGTGTGACCTGCAAGATATTCATTTCGGAAGTAATCAATGACAAATTGTTGATATTCATTGGCAAGATTGAAGCAGTAATGAGGGATTTCTAATCTTTCAGCTGCTTTTTTTGCTGCTTCAATATTGTAGATTTCCTTTGGACCAAAGCATCCAGATTTCGTTGTTTCAGGGATTGGAATGCGTCCATCATAGATACACATGGTCGCTCCAATGACATTCCAACCTTCTTTTTTGAGAAGCCAAGCGGCTACAGAAGAATCAATTCCGCCACTTAGACCTATTAGCACTGTCCCTTTAGCTTGCATCGTCAATGGAATGCTAATTTTTGTAACTCCTCAAAAAGCAACACGTAATTTGCTATATGTATGAATTTATCAGGATTAGTTAAAGAAAATATACCATAACCATTTCCATATGCGGGACCATTCATTACACACAGATTAGATCGATTGTGTGAAATTTGTTCCTGTGCTTTTTTTAATAAATCAGATTTTGAGCCAGTTGTTTCATATTTCCAGCCGACAATGTACGCAGATGGAAAGAGTGATCTTAAATGTTCTAATATTTTAGGAGTGGGAATAAGTTCTGCAAAAAGTGGATTGTTATTCCTTGTTGAAAATTTGGTGGAAAGCCGTCTTTCCATAGTTCCATCCGGTAATTTTTCATATACATTTCCAAACGAAAAATCACTGACTGCGGCAATATGGAAAATAACACATGGATCATTTGTAGAAAGATCTTGGAACTTACGAAGTAAAGTTTCAGTCGTTGAAAATGTTTGGATATTTATATTCTCTTTAATATCTGGAATAGGATATGTCGCTGTTTCGCTTCTTAGTAGAGAAATTTTGATTGATGGAATATCCTCTGCAAGGCGGAGAGCTAATTTTGTACCTAATGAACCTGTTGAAGAATTTGTCAATCTTCTTACTTTATCTAAAGGTTCATACGTTGCTCCTGCAGAAATAATGCAATGTACCATATCGTGATACTTAAAGAGGGTGTAAAAACACCCTCAAATCTCAGGTCTTGAAATCTATTTTTGCTTGCCGGGGAATTTACCAGGAACCCATATATCATATCCATTTAGTCCACACTCTTCGATCATTTGAAGAGCATAAGCAAGATGATCTCCTAAATTGGTAGACGTATTGTTAGTTCCAAATGTAAACTTTAGCCCTGCTGCTTTAGCTTTTTTTATAAATTCTGCTTTTGGTAATTTCAAATCACAGTTGATCTCTATAGCAACATTGTTTTTCTTAGCAGCAGCAATTACCCGATCTATACGTTCTGTTGTCCAGAGTTTGTCGTAATCCTGTGCGATAGATGCTGGAAGATAGGTTGGGTTTACATAGATGTCAATAGGTTCTGTCATAATGGATTCTATCCTGTTGACCAGCATATCCATGAATTCTTGAGGTTCGTCCACAAAGGTTTCTTCCGGTATCCATAGACGCATACGGCGACCTTTGTCATCCGTAATTGTCATTGAATCTGTAAAAATGTAGTCAAATTGGGAGCGAACTTCTTTTGAAAACATATTTACCCATTCCCGACCTTCAGCTTGCATTCCTAAAAAAACAGGTTCATTTCTCATGCACTTTAGATACTGTAAAGCACCAAAGTCATTCGTAATGGGGAATTTCATGCCGCAATTAACAGCAACTCCCATATTGACACCTGTTGAATGCATATAGTTTTTGACAAAATCGAGATTCAAATCTCCTTTGGGATGGATATGCAAATCGAGCAGGGGAATGCCGGAGGCAGATATTTTATCAAATTTCTTTTGTTTTTCACTAGGTTCAGCAGCCCATACAACTTCTTTGGCAGGGAGTGTTTTTACTGCAATTCTACGGTAAAGGACATGGCTTTTTGGGTCATGGCATTGAAGTGCAAATGTACCTGCTTTCAGTTTTGAAGCAGAGGCTGGTTCTATATAATCAACAACCGGGATCCTGTTTACTTCCACTTGTACATGATTGCCTTGCACTGTGATATCCATATCAAACCATTGATTGTCAAAGGCTAATGGTTTATAGATGTTACGGACATTATAAAGGCTTCCAGTCTTTTTATGTTCATAATTTTTACCATTAAGCGGCTGAGAATTGTTGACCTGCACTTCATAACCGATAGACGGCCATCCTGATTCCTGGTATTGAGTTGCTATGAAGACACCACTGTTAGCACCAGGAAAAGCTTTAGCCTCGACATGGAGAATGTAATTTTCAAATTTACCTTCATTCACATTTCCCATATAAAATAGATGGGATCTAGGACCATCAGTGTAGAACATTCCATCAACAAGCTTCCAAGAATCACTATTTTCCTGGGTAACTTTCCAACCATCCATTGTTTTACCATCGAGGAGTTCTACATAACCATTCTCTTTTGTATAGTTGTATTTAGGGTCACGGCACAATAGTTCATCAATGACTTTTCCAACTTCTGCCGAAGGCATTTTTTCAATAAGATAGCGATGGTTTCCTTTAGCATAGGGTATCCATTCGTTTTCCCCGTAACCGATCGTAGCATGCATGATGCATTTCCCGGGTTCTGATAAAGTCCAGTAGTTGTTGGTTCCTCTTACTGCGTACAACACTGTTGTCAGATCCCAGCTTTCGCGATTGATGTTTTCTTTGCCATTCCAGTACCATTCATACCCCATGCGGGATGGACATGTTTTCGGTTTTGATTTCAGCGCATTAGCTGTAAAAATCTTGACGCCGATTTCAAAGCCGCTGAAAACGACTGGAGTAGGCCAGTCATTAATAGCTCTGATAGAAGCCTCAGTATCCATCATCACATTATATTCACGACCACGATTAGGGAATGTGGCTCCCATACATACCCATTCTAATACTTTTTGTTTTACAAGTTGTTCACCATTAAGCGGACTCCACTCATCAGGATTTGAGTTTAGCAAGTTTTTCAGATTTGTTAAGAAGCCAACTGTAACGATTTTGACACTCTGATCTGGCTGTTCTGCCAAGATTTTTCTATAAAGCGTGGTTGCGTTGGGTGCGTCGCTGCTTTTCTGAAGATTATGAGGAAAAGTCTCTGCCATTTTTTGTGCATAATTGGAAGGGATTTTTTGCCCATTATCATTTGGGTAGCTTCTTTTGAAGCCATATACATTTCCGATAGGAATGTTGGGCCGACCATAATAGGTATTGATAACATCGATGCAAGGCCCCACATATTCATGAGGTGCAGAAATCATGCAGGCAAGTATTTCTGCTTCACCAGCATCTGCTAATGCATGAAGTATTGAAAGAGCCCCAACATCATCCACATCTTCTGCCATGTCCGTGTCAAAGATAATTTTGACAGGTGCTGCGCAAGTTGATGCAATAAAGCTGTATGCGCACAAAAATCCGACAGAAAAAGCGGTTGTGATCTTTTTGTAATTCATAGTTTGATATTATAGACTATTATTTTATTTAGTTAGCACACGATAGTAACGTGTATTATTCAATAAGCTGTCAGTGAACTCTACTTTTCTTTCATTCCCAGAATCAACTTCTTCCCATAATGTCCAACCTGTTTCGCTATTGTCAGAAACTTGAACTTCGTATGCATTATTAGCTAATGCAGTAAATGAAATCTGTATCGTATCATTGAGGAGAAGAGCTGTGATTTCCACTGGTGTCTTGACTTTTGGTTCACGAGGATTCGTTCCGTTCAAATAATGTTGAAGGTTTGTGATACCATCTCCATTAGCATCTTCATTCGCGTCAGCGGGGTTGAATGGATCAAATTGATAATACAGTTCCCAGTCATCCGGCATTAAGTCAGAATCTTGATCTGTAATCCCTATGGAAGAATGTTTTCCTGCCGTAGTCATATTGACAGTATCAGTTCCTGGGAATACATTCCAATTTGCAGATTGATCACCATAAAGGAATGCGTTTACTCTTTGAAGACTACGTCCGGTACCTTTAGCATTTGTTGGCCATGGTGCAGTAGCACTATATGTGACGCTATCTTCTATATAGTAAGGCACAAGTCCAGGAGCTCCGCTATCTTTTCCTTCCGGTTTGTCCGGGAAGAGCAGTTCAACGGTTTCTCCATCGTTGGAAAGTTTTCCTGAATAAGGTCCATACATGATAACATCATCCGGAACATTAAATTTCTGGCGAAAACTTGTAGCTGTACTGCTTGAAGGGTTGAAAGAGACAATCAAGGCATAAGAACCTGCTCCAAGTTTCATTTCTTTAGGAAAAGTGTAATCAATGGCATTGGCCATCTTTGGTGGATTTTCCGGATATCCCGGATAGAACATTTCCACTTCTTCGTCAGTAATGTTGAAGATTTCAATAAATTCATCTTCTGTAGGTTCTGTTGCGCCTGCGGGTTTGTAGTGAATTTCATTAATTACAATAGGTCCGATTTTAACAGGAGCATTGGTTGCATCCATTGTGGGGTATTCTCCGAATGGATAACGGATAACTCCGTCGCTGTTTACCATGCGGATAAATGAAAAATTATTGGGCGCAGCACCAAAATGGATCTGACTGCGATAGCCGGTTTGTCTTCCATTGGTTACTTGAGTTAAATAAGTATCATCTCCTTCATAGGAGTTTAAACGGAATGGAGTTTGGCAATTAGGATTATTTTCATCATCGAATTCAAAATCTGTAACAACAAGAAAACCACCCGGCTGAATCACGGTTCCTGCTGGAAAGATGTATTTCATAAAGTCTTTGTTGCTGTCACTTAATCCCCAACCAGATATGTCTACCGCAGACTGTGAAATATTTTGCAATTCAATAAAATCCGGTGGTGTATCCGGATAATCCGTATGTGACAAGATTTCACTGATTACAACGGTTTGAAGTTCTTGATAATTGCTGGTACCCGGAGTTCCAGAATTGGGCTGTTTCAGAATTGTATTTCCACCATCAGGAGTACGACCATAAGCTTCATTGTCAGCCATATCTGGGTATTCAAACTGGTTGATGGTGCTGTTGGAGGATTTCATGATGGCAATATTATCCGCTTCTTTGCCCAGCTTGAAATTTACATGATTTTTCCCTGCGGTAGTGTCCTGGTCTGCGTAATAGACTAAGTAGGCATCTGAACCTGTTCCAATAAATGTAAGTGCCGGAATAGGGAACATAAGTGGATCTTTCTTAGGTTTCCTGGTTAAATAATATCCCCCAATATCTACTGGATAAGAACCTGAATTATATAGTTCAAACCAATCGGGATCGGAGGCTGCGCTCACTTCATTGATTTTGATGGATGCAATCGTTCCCATGGTCTGGGCTTGATTTGCGTTTCCTGCAGTTGGAATACATAGTACAAAGTTACCCGTTCCATCGCCAATGCGACCAATAGAATAGTCTGTTACCTGTGGGCCAAAGTCTATTGTGTCTATTGGAGATGTACCAGAAGAAGCATATAGTTTAAGAGTGGCACCTGCAGCCGGAATATTAAAACCAGTATTTTGTATGGAACTTTTTTCTCCAGAATCGCATGCGATCATATAATAACCTTTAGGTGAAATAGTTGCCCCCTCAGGAAATGTGAAATTTTTTGAAGTACCATCACTATTTGATAGGTTGATTCGCACCCCAGTCAAGTCGGCAGAATTGCTGGTATCTGTGTTATAAAGTTCAATCCAATCACTTGTTGAGTCATTGATAGGATAAGACTCATTACTGGCTAATATTTCGTTGAAAACGATGTTTGCCTGAATTGTCGCACATCCAAGCAGGATGCTAACAGTCGTTGCCCCAAAAAGAAATCTATTGCTATTCATAAGCACACATTTAAGATAGCGTAATTTAACTGTTTCGTCCAATCTTGTTTTAAATTTCTGTGAAAAACTTTGGATAATGTTGCTTTTGAGTTTAAATCATTTTGTTTTTTATGTATAGTTACCTGCGTGAGGAATTTATCCTCTCAAAATTTCCTCAAAAGAGATGCAAATTTGTTTATTAAAATCTAAAATTCACCGGGCTGTGGTGACTGGTTCTAGTTTAAATTACGAAGGAAGTATGACTATAGACTCTGATTTTATGCAAAAGGTGGGATTGCTGCCTTATGAAAAGATACTCTGTAGTAATTTGGCAAATGGCTCACGTTTTGAAACTTATGCAATTCCAGGCGAGCCCGGATCTAAATCTATCATTCTCAACGGAGCAACAGCACATCTTGGAAAAAAAGGAGATAGGATTACTATTATGAATTTTGCATTAGCAGATCAAGATGAAGCAGCAACTTGGACTCCAAAAGTTATTCTCCTTGATGAGAATAATGATATTGTGAGTGAAAGAGGAATATAGCAGTAATCACAAAGTTTTTTCAATGATACAGTTTACTACAGAGGAACTTGCTAAGTATTTAAATGCAACAGTAGAAGGAGATAAGAATCTCATATTGACTGGCTTTGCGCCTGCAGGGATGGCAACCGAAGGACAATTGACCTTCGCGGAAAATGAGGATTATCTCCAGAAAGCGGATCAAAGCCAGGCATCTGCGATACTTTTGGATGGACAGGCGATATCAACTTCCGGCAAAACGATTATTCGGGTTAAAAGTGCAAGAGTTGCTTTTGCACGAGTGATGCAACTATTTTTTCCTGAACCAGTTTTCGAGCCAGGCATTCATCCTACATCTGTGGTAGAAACTGGTGCTGAAATAGATCCTACAGCGCATATTGCGCCATATTGTCACATTGGTACGGGGGCTAAAATTGGTGCAAATGTTGTGATAGGTGATGCTTGTCAAGTGGGGGACAATGTCAGCATTGAAGAAAAAACGCGTATTTTTCCGCGTGTAACTCTTTATCCCGGTGTCAAAATTGGTAAAAGAGTTAGAATTCATTCGGGGACTGTAATTGGTTCTGATGGATTTGGATATGTTATGGACCAAGGAGTGCATGTGAAGATTCCTCAGATCGGTACGGTGATTATCCATGACGATGTCGAAATTGGCGCCAACGTCACAATTGATCGTGGTGCCATGGATGCGACAGAAATCGGACGGGGTACAAAAATTGATAACCTTGTAATGATTGCCCATAATGTTAAGATTGGAGAAAACTGTATAGTCATTTCCCAGGTAGGCATTGCAGGCAGTACGAAATTAGGAAATTATGTGGTTCTAGCTGGTCAGTCTGGTATTGCTGGACATCTGTCAATTGGCAACCAAGTCACTGTGGGGGCAAAGGCCGGAGTAATGAACGATATACCCGATGGACAAATGTGGCTAGGAGCGCCGGCGATGCCTCATAAAGATGCCAAGAGAATCATGATCTCTTGGACAATGGTTCCGGATGCGTTAAAACGCCTTAGAACTCTCGAAAAGGAAATAGAGAATCTGAAACATTAGGATGGTACTAACGTTCTTGCCTAATTTCTATGAAGGATTGCGGATATGCCGTTATAATGGCTTTCGCTATAGCAGTAATTTCCTCAGGATCAATGTGCAGAAACAAAAGATGGATCTTTACTGTTTAGGGCAAGATAAATGTTATCATCTCAGAAAAACATACCTTATATCGACAAGTGTTTTTGGAGCAGGTTGTTTACAAAATAGCAAAAAAACACCCCTAGGGCTCCACCGAATTGCTCGTAAAATAGGGGGAGGATATCCACAAGGAACTATTTTTAAAGGGCGCATTCCTGTAAAATCAAAAGGTGCATTTCTTTATACATGGCGAGGAATGCCAAAAGCGAAGATCTCAAACCGTATTCTTTGGTTAGAAGGTTTGGAATTTGGGAAAAATAAGGGTGCCGATTTAGATACTTTTAAAAGATATGTTTATATCCATGGAGTAGGGGATGAATTGACCTTAGGTAAACCAGCTTCCTCTGGATGTATTCATGTTGCGGGAGCAGACTTGTTCCCTCTATATGAAAGATGTAATGAAGGTGATTTAGTTTGGATTGAAGAAAGGTAGGGAGGATTTATGAAAGCGGAAGCAATCATTGTGGCAGCAGGCCAAGGGAAAAGAATGGGAGGGAAAATAGATAAAATTTTTCTGGAAGTTGCGGGAACTCCAATTATTGTCCATACATGGCGGCGCTTTGAGGCAATTGATGATATCCAAAAGATTATTTTTGTGATCCGCGCTGAATTAGAAAATGATTTCAGAGCTTTGATTGATCGATATGGACTAAAGAAACAATTTCTGCTTGTTGAAGGCGGGGAAGAAAGACAGGACTCTGTTTGGAATGGGTTATCCGCATTATCTCCAGAATGTGAAATTGTTACAATACAAGATGGCGCTCGGCCTTGTACCCCGACAGAGATTATAAAGAAGGCAATGTTAATTGCTCAGGGAAATGGGGCTGCTGTACTAGCTCAGAAAGTTACAGATACCATAAAGGTTTCATCCGATGGTCGTTGTGTGGATCAAACTTTAGATCGCTCATTGCTATGGTCTGTTCAAACACCACAAGTTTTTAGACCACAAGTGATTAAAAAAGCAATTCAAACTGCAATAGATAAAGGCTTAAAATTAACAGATGATACTGCTGCGTGTGAGTTGATTGATCAAAAGGTTTTTTTGGTTGAGTGTCCGATGCCTAATCCCAAAGCAACTACTCCTGGTGATCTTCCTTATATTGAAATGATTTTAAATCGTTTCTAACAGATTCATTAGATGAACTTTTTAAGGGAGTTTCTTAAAGAATTAGATGATCCGATGCCGTTGCCAAAATGGCTGGAATGGGGGCGCATTCCTATTGCGCAGGCATTTATTCTCTCTTTAATGTTTCATTTTATTTTTATTATAGGATGGGAATGTGCTTTTCAAATAGGGATGGTATCTTCACGTCCGGCGAGTGTACTAAGAGAAATGCTTACTCCGGAAGAGAACCTTTCGGATCAATCAGAATGGACACAAGAACAAGAGGTTCCGCTTATGTTTATAGAGGTGGATCCGATAGAGGAAATCGAACCTCCGCCAAATGCAAAGTATTATTCAGATAAGAGTACTCTAGCAGGAAATCCAGATCCGGTTGTTATCAGTGAAGAGAATCCTCAGATTGATGGAGAAGAACAGGAAATGATGAGGACTTTGGAAAAACTTCATGAAGAGCCCCAAGAGATGATTCCTATTCAGGAGGTAAAAGGTGAAACGATTGAGCAGGAGGATGTTCCAACTCAGTCTGATAAACCTTTATTTGCTACCAAACCTGCGGATTTAGGAGTTGGTAAAGAAGGAAACACACCAAGACCTCGTACATTGAATGAGGCTCGTAGAAAGATTAATTTGATTGGAACACCTACAAAGCAAAAAGGTGGTGTGAAAAGACATTCTTTAGAAGTTCAGTTGGATGTCAAGGGAACTCCATTTGGTGATTATGATGCTGCATTTATTGCAGCGGTACAAAAACGCTGGGATGCTCTTATTGAACAATCAGGGATGGTTACTGCATCTGGTAAAGTTGTAATTGTTTTCAAACTTCATTACGATGGTCGTATAACAGATATTCAGGAGGTTTATTCATCAGTTAGTTCTCTTCAAGCATTATTATGTCAACGTGCAATTCTTGATCCTTCGCCATATAGTCCATGGCCAAGTGAATTAAGACAAGCAGTGCAAGGTAATGTAAGAGATGTTAAATTTACTTTTTATTACAGATAATAACAGATTATAGGAAAACACAATGATTAATTTTTTTGTAAAAGGCGGATTCATGATGGTTCCAATGCTGTTTGTATCCATAGCAGCTGTAGCCTTTATGATTGAACGGGGATTAGCACTTAGACGAGAGAAAATTCTTCCACAAAGCGTTCTTGAAAAGCTTCAGCTTTATCAAACAACTGGGAATTTAACAGAACTGCAAAAATGTTGTCAATCGAATGCAACTCCACTTGAACGTTTGATAAATTGTGCTTTATCACATCAAAAAGAATCTCGCAAAGAAAATCAAGATGCTATTGAAAACCAAGCACGAAAGGAGGTTGTCTTGTTAGAACGTTGGCTGGTTTTTCTGGAAATTATTGTAGGGATTGCACCATTGATGGGATTACTTGGAACTTTACATGGTATGATTACATTGTTTGGAGGTCTGGGTGCAAACTTTGGTGCTGCAGATCCTGCTTTAATTGCTGCCGGAATTTCAGTAACGCTGAATGTTACTTTTACAGGGTTAGCAATAGCTGTTCCATCTTTGGTTGCTTGGAGTTATTATAGCCGGCGAGTAGAAGTACTGACGATGGAGCTTGAAACTTTATTAAGTGAATTTATTCAGAAAATGTATCAAGTTCAGAAGTAAACCATTATGCGTTTTAAAGTAGCAAAACAGCGGAAAACACCTCCAATTATCATCATTGCGCTGGTGGATGTTCTTGTCGTGTTGTTGATTTTTCTTGTCGTGACAACGACATTCAAAACGCATCCCGCATTTAAGATGGCATTACCGGAATCGCAGACAGCTCAACAGGGAAACAATACTGTGACTAATATTATTATAAATGTTCCCCGAGGTACAAATATTTTCTTTGTAGGGGCAGAACCTTATGATGATATAAAACTCACAGAATATTTAACACAAAGAACAAAACTAACTCCAGATATTGGGGTTTCAATACGAGCGGATAATGATGCCCCATTTGGTCAGATCGTAAAGTTAATGGATGTCCTTAAAAATTCGAATGTTCGCAATGATCGTATAAATGCTTTTGCAAAACCAATTGGCAAAAAGGATTAATTTGTTGATTTGAAATTTTCAATGATTTTGACGGCACTTTGAATCAATTCCAGACAGGAGTGATAAGATTCACTTGATTTTAATTCGCGGCAAAGTAATGAACCATGTATGGATTTAAATTGTTCTGCCGCCATATTCATCAACTTATAATTATCTCTTTTGCTTTTCCCTGCGCTCAATAAACCATCACTTTTTAAGTAACTCAGAACAGCAAACATTGCTGTTACAGCACCACAGGTTTCTTTCATCCCCATTCCACCCCCAAACCCCTCAGAAAGTTTGAATGCTGTTTTTTCATCGATTCCCAGGAGGTTAGAATATGCACAGAGGATAGATTGTGCACAGTTATAGTGGGATTTATAGTTTTGTGTGGCACTTTCCAAATAATCCATGATATTTCAATAGTTATTCTGTTACACAATCTAGTTTGAGATCGACCTCTACATAGTTGAGATTATTTTCACGTTTGTAGAGGAGTTTGCCAAATTTCTGAACAAGCCATATGCCAAGTCCACCCGGAGTTCGTTCTTCAATAGATCCTGATGTTTTAGGTTGTGGTGCTTCTATGGGATTAAACTCATGCCCATCATCGATAAGCACTATTTTTAAAATGGTACTAGTCAATGATAACTTTAATTGTATGAGATGCTTATCATCATCATCATAGCCATACTTAAGAATGTTAGTTCCCATTTCTTCAATAATGAAACGTGTCAAATAAAGCGTATGAGGGCTAACACCTCTTGCTGTAAGCCAATCAATGGATTCTTCAATTGTACTATTTAAATCTGGCAGAGTGTTTGAAAACGGCTTTTCAATGTAATCCAATATTTCATCCATGATGTATAAAATTAATTATTTGTTTTTTGTCTGGAAGAGGATTCTATACGGAAATTAACTAATCCAGTTTCAGTATCCTTTATGTACTCTTCTAGTTTTAAAAGATTCTGTTCTAAATCAATTGTAATAAAATTGTTAGAGACCTTTATCGGGAAAAGTAAGTCATTCATAAACGGAAGATAATATAATCCGTTTTGCGGATTTATTTGCCAATCGATTCCTAATAGATTTTCTGTGACAAGACCAAAACTTTTTGCTGGAACAATGTCCCCGTTTGCCGCTTTAAGTACAAACCATTCTGATCCTATTGGATGAATAGCTTTTTCAATATGGAGCAAATCATCAGTCAAGCAAACTTTTGCATAGGGTAACCACTCCGCAGATGGCTCAGAAGTAGCTGCTAATATAGTATATTCAACGCCATCATGAACATCCCATTGAAGTGATATGGTTTCAGGATCCTGTGAAGAGGGTGAATATGAGTATGTAGTGGCAGATTCATCGTTGTCGGCACTTTCTCTTAATGCCAGCAAAACATGGGATTCTGTCTGTTTGGCAGGATCCCCAGAGTCGGTGGCTCTAAAGTGCAATGTAGTGAATTGACTGTTATTAAATTGAGTTAAACTGACAGGGCGCCATTTGAACTCACCATCTTTATAATTGGCTCCCTCTGGTAACGGGGAAAGAAGTTCTAATTTTACAGTTTGAACAGGGATGTCAGAATCTTTTGTTTGGATTTTGAATTTTATCTCTTGATTCAGATGTATTGCTGAGATAGGCGGAATAATGATTTTTTGCTCATAATTCACTTCCAATACATCAAGAAGC
>JAEEGH010011362.1_pt1 | contig 20229 bp, 18 predicted proteins | sample 9134181 | NCBI WGS metagenome assembly JAEEGH01 (sample SAMN16246544, study PRJNA631951) | gut metagenome | biome: gut microbiome; feature: rumen; material: DP-attached | host: Bos | place: Iran: Karaj | collected 2018-10 | reverse complement strand
GGGTTCGACTTCTTTAAACTCGACTTTCTTTACGCTGCCAGCCTGCGGCGCCTTCACGGAAAAACGCACGCAGAAACGGCGGAATTCGCTTACGGCCTGCTGCGCGAGGAGCTGGGCGACCGGCTGATCCTCGGCTGCGGCGCGACGCTGTCCAACGCGTTCGAGCGCTTCGATTACTGCCGCATCGGGCCGGACGTCTCGCTGCGGTTCGACGACGTGCCGTACATGCGCATTTTCCATCCGGAGCGCATCTCCACGAAAGTGACCCTGCAGAACACGATCTACCGCTACGCGCTCGACGGACACATGTTCGGCAACGACCCGGACGTGTTCCTGCTGCGGGACGACAACATCCGGCTGTCGGAAGGCCAGCGCAGAAGCCTGACGGTGATCAACGCGCTGTTCGGTTCTTTGCTGATGACGTCGGACGACATCGGATCGTACGACAAAGAGAAAAAAGCGATACTGGAAGAGGCGCTGCAGCTGTTCCGCGAAGGAAACGTGCTGGACTGCCGCAGAAAGGACAGATCCATCCAGATCACGTACGAGCTGCAGGGGAAACAGCGCCGGCTGTACTATGAGTTCAACCGGGGCATCCTGAGAGAAGAATAAGGGGAAACGCTATGAAAGACCGTACCGTTATCATTTTCGGCAATCAGATCGACGCGAAGACCGTCCGCCAGGCGGTCAAGTCGAAAGCCAAGTTCATCAGGAAATACGGAGACGATTCCGCGGCGGATTACCGCTTTGCGGCGGAGGACATCCCGGCGCTGGATTTCATCGGCGCGAAGAAACTCGTGTTCTCCGAAACGGAGCAGCCCCTGACGGACAACCCGCTCGTCGTGGGGAATATCCGCATGGGCTTCGGCCACTACCGCATCAGCATCGCCATGGCGTCCTGCGCGAGAGCGCTGGGCTACACGCCGTACTGGCTGGATCTGGCCGGATTCGACGCGACCGGCTCCAAGATGATACGTTCGCAGAACGATCTGTATTCGCTGGGGTCCCGCATCTCCCAGAAGTCGAGACTGTTCAACAAGCTCGTCTGGGAACCCATGAACAGCGAGGGCTTCCGCCAGCTGACCTATAACGCGAAGGACCAGAAGAACGCGGAGCTGCTCGTGCCCATCCTGAAGAGCCTGCCGAAGGACGTGCCGTACATCGCGACCCACGTCTGGCCCAGCCAGGCCGCCGTGCACGCCGGCATGACCCACGTGGTGAACGCGATCCCAGACAACTGGCCCATGGCGCTGCACCTGTCCGAAGGCGCGGTCCACACGGTACAGACCCCGTTCGCGTATCTGGGTTACAAGATGATGAACGGCTTCGCGAAAACGCCGCTGAAAGGGATCCCGGAGAAGGATCTGAAGATGGTGGGACGCTACGTGGATCACGAACTGCTCGTAAACCTGGAAGAGGACAACGCGAAGAGGATCGCGCGGGCGGAAAACGGAAAGCCCATGCGCTTCCTGCTGACCGTCGGCGGGGCAGGGGCCGGTTTCGACCAGTTCCTCGCCATGGTGAAGCACCTCATCCCCTGCGTGAACGAGGGCAAAGCCGCTGTCTATATCAATTTCGGCGATCACGAAAACGTATACGAGAAGATGCAGAACGCGCTGGGCGGCGTGCCTGTCCGCAAGTTCTTCAACGATTACGATGGGCTGAAGGCCTATGCGCAGACGCTGCGCGAAAACGACGCGGAGGGCATCACCGCCATCTGCGACAAGGATATCTTCAAGGCGGTCTACGCCACGAATCTGCTGATGCCCGAATGCGACGTGCTGATCACGAAGCCTTCGGAACTGGCGTATTATCCGATCCCGAAACTGTTCATGAAGCATATCGGCGGCCACGAGGTCTACGGAGCGGTCAGTTCGCAGGAGATCGGCGACGGCACGTTCGAGTGCGGGACGGCGAAGAAGGCAAACGCGATGATCGACAGGCTGCTGTCCGATCCCGAACTGTTCTGCCATCTGTGCCGCAGGATCGATACGCTGAAGTCGCAGGGATATTACGACGGCGCCTACGAATGCGTGCGTCTGGCGGCGAAAGGGTACGCGGACTGAAACGATGAGCAAAGAACGGTTTCTCGAACAATTCGGCGCTGAACCGGAGTTCTGCATCGAGGTCCCCGGACGGACGGAACTGGGCGGCAACCACACGGACCACCAGCACGGCAGGGTGATCGCCTCGCCTGTGGATCTGAAGATGCGGGCGTGGGTAAGGAAAAGGGAAGACGGTACCGTAAGGGTCTGGTCCGAAGGCTACGGTGCTTTTACGATCTTCCTGTCCGAACAGGATCCGGATCCGGAAGCGTACGGCACGCCCGAAGCCATCGTCCGCGGGGTGTGCGCGGCGTTTGCTTCGCATGGGCTGAAAGGGTTCGACGCTGCGATCGAATCGGACGTTCCCGCGGGATCCGGGCTGTCGAGTTCCGCCGCTTTCGAGATCCTGCTGGGCAGGATCTGCTGCAGACTCTGCGGCGAGGAAAAGAGCGGGACGGAGCTGGCGCAGCTGGGTCAGCGCGTGGAAAACGTGTATTTCGGCAAGCCCTGCGGCCTGATGGACCAGATGGCCTGCGCGGCGGACGGCATCCTCGCCATAGACTTCGCGGACCCGTCGCATCCCAAAGCCAGGGAACTGAAGTTCAGTTTCCTGGAACATGGATATCACCTGTGCCTGGTGAAATGCGGCGCGGGTCACGAGGACATGACGGAGGACTACGCGGCGATCACGCGCGAACTTGCCGCGGTGTGCGCCTGCTTCGGGAAAAAGGTCCTGCGGGAAGTGCCGGAAGAGGCGTTTTTCCGGAATATCGCAGATGTGCGGCAGCGCTGCGGCGACAGGGCCGTGCTGCGGGCGATGCACGTGTACGCGGAGAACAGAAGGGTCACGGAGATGGCGGACGCCCTGGAAAGCGGGGACATGGACCGCTATCTGCAGCTGGTAAAGGCTTCCGGCAGATCGTCCCGGGATCTGCTGCAGAACATCGTGCCGGGCGGTCCGTCCGGCCGGCAGGACATGGCTTTCGCGCTCGCCATGGCGGAGAAGGCTTTGGATGGGCGGGGCGCCGTGCGCGTGCACGGCGGCGGCTTCGCCGGTACGATCCAGGCTTACGTGCCCGCGGATCTGCAGGAAAGCTTCCGGAAAGAGATGGAGAGGGTGCTCGGAGAAGGCTGCTGCATCGATCTGAATATCTGAACGCAATAAAAAACAGCCGGCATGCTGCTATGCCGGCTGTTCTTCTGTCTCTACGATGATGTAATTTTCGAGCAGGTCGATCTTTTTGACCTTCGCCTCGAGGCGGCGGGTGATGCCCATGATGTCCGTCAGGACGAGGGCGTCTCCTTCGAACCTGACGTCCGCGATGTTGCGCAGCAGCAGGTTGTCCGCGTCGGGGCTTTTTTCATAGACGTTCGAAAGGCACATGGTCTATCCCTCCAGCAGCTTTAAAGCCGCTTCGATCTTCTTGTTGCTCTCTTCGATATCGGTCACGGCCTGATGCAGAAGATCTGCGGCTTCGCCTTCGCATCCGTGGGCGAGATCGTGGAGCTCCTCAGCGTGGTGCGCGTTGTGCTGCACCATGTATTTCAGCAGCGCCAGACGCTCTTCTGCCGATACTTCCTGTCCGTGCGCGTGGGAATGATCGTGGCTGTGCATACAATGACCTCCTGAAGAACAAAACTCTTCTAAAAAACAATGGATTTTGACTTTCTTAAAATTGATTTATACACAGGTTTCCTATAAAATTATAACATAGGATTTTTGTACCCATAAGTTATTATACGCTTTTTTTGACGTTTTTATATCGTGTGAAGGAGATGAGTGGATGCGAGACTTAAAACACCTGATCTATTTCGAGGATCTTCTGCAGGAGGCTCACAACGAGCTTGTCCGCAAGGGCAAGGAAGACGGTAATCTTGCCCTCGGTTACACCTGCTATTTCATGCCGGAAGTGCTTCTGGACCTTCCCGGCTGTTTTTCCGTTCGTTTAAGAGCGCCCCGCTGCGTTTCTCCCGATATGGCGACGTATTATATGTCCGGCCGCACCTGTCATTACGGCCGGTCTTTGTTTGAGAGAGCGCTGGAAGGCGGCTTCAATTTCCTCGACGCGCAGCTGGCGACGGAGACCTGCACGGTCACGTGCCGCTTCCAGGAGCATCTGAAAGCGATGCCGGAAGTCATCAACAACATGAACTTCAAGGTGGAGTTTTCCGACGTCCCGTTCAAAAAGAATGAGAACAGCATCGATCATTACGAGAAACAGCTGAAGGCGCACGTTCTCGACTTTCTGAAGAACAACTACGGCGTGGACACGTCCGACGAAGCGCTGCTGAAGACCATCGAAGAGCACAACGAGATGTGCCGGATCATCCGGGAGATCGGCGACTTCCGCAAACTGGACGAACCTACCATCACCGGCTACGAATTCGCGGTCATCAACCTGGTGTCCATGACCTGTCCGAAATACCTGATCATGGACAAACTGAAAGAGACGCTGGAAGAGCTGAAGACCCGCGAACCGGACCAGCGCAAGACGTACCGCTGCAAGGTCGTCCTGGCCGGTTCCGAGAACGACGACCCGGAATTCACGAAGCTGATCGAGAGCTGCGGCGCCCTCGTCGTCTGCGACCGCTACTGCTACGGCGCGGTCGAAGCGAGAGTTCCCATCGAGATCCGGGAAGGCGAGACCCCGCTGCGCGCCATCGCCCGCCACTATCTTCTGACGAGCCAGTGCACGCGCTTCATGGAACAGGAAGAGATGCGCCACCGCAAGAAGTTCATCGCGGAACTGGCGAAGGAATACAAAGCGGACGGCATCATCGTCGCGTCCAATAAGTTCTGCGAATACTGGAGCTACGAGCGCATGATCGACACCATCGTGCTGCCCAGAGACTACGGATACCCGGTCTGCTCCATCGAAAAAGAATACATCAACTCCGCTTCGGGTCAGCTGCGCACGCGCTTCCAGGCCTTCGTGGAGAGCATCGAGATCAAGAAACTGCAGGAGGCCTCCAAATGAAGAAGCCCGATTGGAACAAGCTGAAAGAAAAGCTGAAGAAGACTGACCCCAAAAAGCTGGCCAGAGATTTCCTCTACGGCAAACCGCACGGCGAGAGGCGCCTCGGTGACCTGTACGAACCCAAGACCGGGCTGTATAAGCACAGAGAGTGGAGGGGCGTCAAGGACACGTTCTATTACTTCAACAACATCTGGCTGTACAACTACGGCATGATCATCGCTGACATCATGAAATACGGCGGGTTGGTGACGTTCGCGAAGGGCGTCTGGCGTTACCGCTGGGTCGGCCAGTCCTATCTGCCCGTCATGCACTGGTTCGACAGAGGCCTGGAAGGCGTAAGGGGAGAAGCGCTGCGCGCGTCCGCCTGGCATTACAGAGCCATGGTGAACCAATCCATCGAGCAGTTTATGCGCATGTTCTCCGCGGACCAGAATATTGGCGGCAGCAAAGCGCTGTACGATAAGACCATCGCCCACGACGAGACGGTCTGGGGCGGCGTATTCTATCCGTACAGAGACCAGCTCGACGACGTTCCTCTGCAGATGATCCCGTATTTCGTCACCTGTCACGCCAATAACCACACGGTTCTGAACTACATCGACGCCACGCAGTCCCTGGGTCTGCCCGGCGACCCGTGCCCGATGTGCCAGGCGGAATGCGGCCTGATGATCCTGGACGACGAGCCCGATTTCTATCCGGCTTTCATCACGACGAACGAAGCCTGCGACGGTTCCGTCGCCACGTCGGTCATCCAGGACTGGATGATCAACAAGCCTCTGTACGCCATGCCGCAGCCCATGCAGTTCGACGACCCCCTGGTGCAGGAACACTGCGCGAAGGAGATCGAAGGAGCGTTCCGCTTCATCGAAGAGCAGATGGGCGTGGAATTCCACTGGTCCGAGCTCGTCAAGCACGTCGAAGAGCAGAACGAGCTGCAGCGTTTCGAGTGGGAGAAGTGGGACGTCGCGGCCAACACGTCGTATTATCCCATCACCGGCACGGCGCAGGCGCTGTACCGCATCTACCAGAGCCAGCGCGGCAACCGGAAGATCTGGCACGACACCGATAAGCGGGTCCGCAAGATCCTCGAAAAGTGCGTCGAGCAGAAGATCGATACGTTCCCGCTGACGCGCCACAGGGTCATCGCCTGGTCCTGCGCGCCTCTGTATTATTCCCACTGGTGCACGTGGGCTTACAACTGCTGGGGCCTGAACTGCATTATCAACATGGACTCCCTGATGTTCGACATGACCATCCGCACCGATACCTACGACAACATGCTGCTCGATTTCGCCCGCTATCACGAATGGGCGCCCATGCGCAGAATGGCCGTCGGCGGCCTGAAGCACATCTTCGAGCTGTGGGAGAACATGGAGAAGTTCCACTGCGACATGGTCATGATGTACGACCAGCTGCAGTGCAAGGGCATGCAGGGCGTTCACGGCCTGTTCGAGGACGAGTTCCGCGCCCGCGACATCCACGCGATCTGGATGCCCCACGCGCTGCCTGATAAGCGCACGGTCTCCAGAGAAGAGATCCGCCGCATCATCAACGACTACATGTTCACCGTCATGCAGGAAGAACCGCTCGACCCGTCGCTGCTGGAGTTCGACGACTCCGAGAGCTGGTAAAGGAAGGAACGCGCTATGAAAAAAGCACTGAAAATACTCGCCAAGATCGCCGCGATCGGCGGAGCCGTCTACGCGGCGCTGTTCGCCGTCTTCTATTTCGACCTGGACGGCAAGGCGATCTTCAAATTCGTGGAACCCACTCTGGTCAAGCATTACGACAACATGCCGCGGCGTGACCCGCTCACGAGACCTTACGGAGAAGAACCCACGAACGAATAATGGAAAAGAAAGAATTCAAAGCCGAATCGAGAAGACTGCTCGACCTGATGGTCAACTCGATCTACACGAATAAGGAGATCTTCCTGCGGGAGATCATCTCCAACGCGTCCGACGCCATCGACAAACTGTGCCTGATGGCGCTCACGGATCCGTCCATCGGCCTGCGCCGCAGCGATTTCGAGATCGACCTCGCCATCGATAAGGAAAAGCGGACGCTTACGGTGTCGGACAACGGCATCGGCATGAGCGCCGAAGAACTGGAACAGAACCTGGGCACCATCGCGTTCTCCGGCAGCGCGGGTTTTCGCGAACAGCTGAAGACAGAAGCGCCGGAAAACGCGTCCGAAGCCGACATCATCGGCCAGTTCGGCGTGGGGTTCTACTCCGCGTTCATGGTATCCGATCACATCGACGTCGTCAGCAGAAAGTACGGCGAAACGGAAGCCCACCGCTGGAGTTCCGGCGGGGCGGACGGGTTCACGATCGAACCCGCGCAGCGCGAGACCCAGGGCACGGACGTCATTATGCACATCCGTCCCGACGGGGAGGAAAAGGACGAATACAGCCGCTACGTGCGGGAGTACCCGGTATATAAACTGGTGAAGAAGTATTCGGATTACGTCCGTTTCCCCATCAAAATGCTGCTGCCGCGTCCGAAAGAGATGGAAGGCAGCACGCCGGAAGATCCGAAGTTCGAAGAAGAGTGGGTCTTCGAAACGCTCAACTCCATGGTGCCTCTCTGGAAGCGCCGCAAGACGGAGGTGGAGCCCGAGGAGTACGACCGCTTCTATACCGAGAATTTCAACGATAAGAACGTGCCGCAGAAAGTCCTGCCCATCTCCGTGGACGGAAGGGTCAGTTACGACGCGCTGCTGTATATTCCCTCGAAGGCGCCGGAGGATTACTATTCCGACGAGTTCCGTCCCGGCCTGGCGCTGTACAGCTCCGGCATCCTGATCATGGAACGCTGCGAAGAGCTGCTGCCGGACTATTTCAACTTCGTCCGCGGCGTCGTGGATTCCCCGGATCTGTCGCTGAACATCTCCCGCGAGATGCTGCAGCACGACCGGCAGCTGAAGCTGATCGGCGAACATCTGGAGAAGAAGGTGAAGGGCGAGCTGGAGAAGATGCTCAAGGACGACCGCAAGGCCTACGAGCGCTTCTTCAAAAACTTCGGACGCCAGCTGAAGCTGTGCGCGCTGGAGGATTACGGCGCGAAGCAGGAACAGCTGCAGGATCTGCTGCTGTTCTGGTCCAGCACGGAAAAGGGGCTGACGCTGCTGAGCGAATACGTCTCCCGGATGAAGCCGGACCAGAAATACATCTACTACGCCTCCGGCGATACCATCGAAGCCATCGACCGCCTGCCGCAGACGGAAGTGCTGAAGGACGGCGGGTACGAGATCCTGTACTTCAGCGACAAGATGGACGAATTCGTGGCTGACATGTTCCGCAAATACGCGGACAAGCCGTTCCGCTCCGTCCTGGACGGAGACCTGGGCCTGGCGCCTGCGGAAAAGAAAGACGAGGCGCTGTATAAGGAGGGGCTGGACTTCATCAAGAAGACGCTGGGTGAAAAAGTCGACGAAGTCGTCTCGTCCTCCCGCCTGAAGTCCCATCCCGTGTGCCTGTCCAGCGGCGACGGCATCACGTTCGAGATGGAACGCTATTTCAAGGCCGTCGGCCAGGATATGCCCGTCAAGGCGAAGCGCATTCTGGAGGTCAATACAGATCACCCGGCGTTCGCCGCGATCGACCGCACGATGACCGCGAATCCGGATAAGGCCGCGAAGTACTGCGAAGTGCTGTACAACCAGGCGCTTCTGATCGCGGGGCTTCCCATCGAAGACCCGTCCGCCTATACGGATCTGCTGTGCAGCCTGTGGTAAAAGGAGCAACTATGAGCGATAAAACGACTATCATAGCCGTCTCGGGCAAGGGCGGCGTCGGAAAGACTTCTCTGTCCGCCGCGTTCGTCCGCCTGCTGACGGAAGAAAAACCGGACGCGAAGATCCTGGCGATCGACGCGGACCCGGCCATCGGTCTTTCCACGGCTCTGGGCGTCGAAGTGACCCAGACGCTGGACGATATCCGCAAGAGCATCGTCACCAGCGTGGAGGACGGCCGTCCCAAGGAAGCCATCGAGATGCTGTCCGAAGCGCGCTTCCGCATCATCGATTCCCTGATCGAAGAGAAAGCGTTCTCGTTCCTGGCCATCGGAAGACCGGAAGGCGCAGGCTGCTACTGCAAGGTGAACGCCTATCTGAAGGAAGTCATCAGCCTGCTGGCCGGCGATTTCGACTACGTGGTCATCGACGGCGAAGCCGGCATCGAACAGATCAACCGGCGCGTCATGGAGAAGGTGACCCACCTCATCCTCGTCACCGATCCCTCCCGCAAGGGAACGCAGGTGGCGGAGACCATCAAGCGGGTGGCCGACGAGATGGTGATGTACGAGAAATGCGGCGTCATCATCAACCGCGTAGGCGATCCGGACGTGCTGCCCTACGTGCACGTGGAAGGCGTGCCGCTGCTGGCGGCCATCCCTGACGACAAGGCCCACGCCGGCAACGACATCCGGGGACTCAGCGTATTCGAGCTGCCCGGGGATGCTCCTGTGATGCAGGGCGCCCGGCAGGCTCTTGAAAAACTGGAAATACTGTAACTCAGGAAGGAGGGTTTGCATTTGAAAGATCTGAAGCATCTGATCTACTTTGAAAACCTGCTGGAGAATGCGGACAACGAACTCGTCGAACAGGCGAAGGCCGAAGGAGGCCTCGCCATCGGCTACACCTGTTACCACATTCCCGAGGTGCTTCTCAACGTAGGCGACTGCTTCTCCGTCCGTCTGCGCGCTCCGCGCACGGGATCCATCGACATCGCGACGTATTACATGTCCAACTACACCTGCGAATTCGCAAGAGCGCTGGTGGAGCGGGGCATCGAGGGAGGCTTCAATTTCCTCGACGGTCTGGCGGGCGTGGACGCCTGTTCCATGATGAACCGGTTCTACGAGCATTTCGAGATCCTGAAGATGAACGAGAAGCCAAACTTTTTCGTGACCCATACGGATATGCCGTATAAGATCGAGGATTATACGGTGCGTTCCTACGTCAAGCAGATGCAGATACGCCTTCTGGACGTGATGCATCAAAGCTACGGCGTAGACGTGTCCGACGCCGCGATCCGCAAGGCGGTCGAAGAACACAACGAAGTCTGCCGCATCATTCAGGAGATGGCGCAGATGCGCAAGGCCGACAATCCTGTCATCACGGGCTACGAGTTCCACATCATCAACCTCGTCAGCTACACCTGCCCGAAGCGGCTCATCCTTCCTTACCTGCGCGAAACGCTGGAAGAACTGAAGACGCGCGAACCGGACGTCAAGCCGCCGTACCGCGCCAGAGTCGCCATCGTCGGCTCCGAGATCGACGATCCGGGCTTTACGAAGCTGCTGGAGGAATGCGGCGCGCTCGTCGTATCCGACCGGTACTGCTTCGGGTCGACGCCCGGCCGGGAAGTCCTGGAACTGAAGGACGACGAACCCGCGCTCGAGCAGATCTGCCGCCGCTATATGGAACTGTCCGAATGCGCGCGCTACATCTCCGACGAGAAGGTCGCCCAGCGCAGAGAGACGGCGGACCGCCTCGCCAGGGAATACCGGGCGGACGGCATCATCTACGAGCAGATGAAGTACTGCGATTTCTGGGGCTTCGAGCGGGCGCTCGTCAGCCACATCATGAGCGAAGAGAAGGGCTGGCCCGTGCTGTCCATCGACAGAGTCTACAACGCGAAAGCGTCCGGACAGCTGCGCACGCGCTTCCAGGCTTTCGTGGAATCTCTGGAGATCAAACGCATCCAGAAAGGAGGGAGAAGCTAAATGGCCGACATCATGAACGCGATCGGCAGAACGCTGGATCTGGCAAACGACCTGCCGCCTATCCATATGCCGGACGTCAAGCTGCCGAAGGTCGATCTGCCTAAGGTGAAACTGCCTAAAGTGGATCTTCCGAAAGTCGAACTGCCGAAGGCGGAAACGGTAAAGAAGAAATTCGCCGGCATCTCCCTGCCGAAGTTCGAAAAGAAAGTAAAATATCCGAATCCGGCCTTCTTCAAAGCCAAGGACAACATGGACTGGAAGGCGCAGGGCGAAAACCTGAAGGAAGTCGGCGGCATCATCCTGCAGCTGTTCAAGGAGTGCGACTGGAAGGAATTCGTGCTGCGTCAGAAGAACGGCATCGCCGCGGACTTCGCCCGCATCAAGAGCGAGTGCGACGCGTTTGCCGCCATGACCCCGGAAGAGAGAAAGGACATCTTCCTCCACGGCGAAAAGCAGCTGGGCAAGCTGTACCGCAGCGGCTGCATGGCCACCGTCAGAAGAGAGTGGAGAGGCGCGAAGGATACCGCTTACGACTTCTACGAATGGCTGCACATGTGGGGCATGCTGCTGGGCACGTTCTCCAAGGACCTCGTACCTGCGCTGAACGCCACGTTCCACTACCGCTGGATGATCAGCTACATGTGCTGCGTGGGCTTCATGGATAAAAATACGCTGGGCCAGAAGGGCAGCGCTCTGAGGATGAGCCACCTGATGATCTACGACATCTTCCGCTACGTGGCGGAGAACCTGGTGTTCCTGGCCAAGTGCGACGCGAAGAACGGCAACAGCGCCGAGCTGAACAAGAAGGTCGTCCTGTTCGACGAGATGACCATGGGTCAGATCATGGCGGGCTTCCCGGATCTTCTGGGCATTCCGTACCAGCTGATGCCGGTGTTCCTCGTCTCCGAGATCGACCAGCTGACCTGCGTTCCCTACATCGACGCGGTCGAATCCTTCGGTCTGCCCGCGGATACCTGCCCGGTGCCGTCCTCCGAATGCGGCGCGCTGGTGCTGGACGCTCTGCCCCATATGGGCGCGTGCTTCATTTCCAGCTCCATGCCCTGCGACGGTTCCGTCATGGCTTCGTCCTATATGGCCCGCCGCTTCCCGGATCTGCCGGTGTTCCACCTGACGTTCCCGGTCCGTTACGAATACGAAGAGACCGTGGCAGACGCAGCGGAAGACATCAAGGCATGCATCCGGTTCGTGGAAGAGAAGACCGGCGCCAAGTGGAACTGGGACGCCTACTTCCGGAACATGAAGCGGTTCAACGAAGAGACGAAGTACGAGCTGGAGAAGTGGGAGGTCAACAAGACTCCCTATCCGCAGATCATCGGCCCGGCTTACGAGCTGTTCCGCAAGTGGAACTACGAGATGGACGGCGGATCCGATCCGCGCGTTCCCAAGACGTTCCGCAAGGTCGACAAGATCATGAAGCAGGCCTACGAGCGCAGAGAAGAGGCGTGGCGCGGCAAGATGAAGTACCGCGGCATCGTCTGGAGCTGCCCGGCGCACTACTACGCCAATTTCAGCAACTGGATCGCCAACTGCTGGGGCGTGGATATCCTCGTCGAGATGGAGAGCCTCAACTTCACAAAGCCTCTGGAGACCGAGGACAAGGAACTGGCGCTGCAGGATCTGGCCAGACTGTACGAACGCATGGTCATGAGACGCCACACGAACGGCGGCTACCGCAACGTCGTGGACGAACTGTGGCGGCAGTGCGAAGCCTGGAACGTGGAGCTCATCATCATGTACCAGAACGTGGCGTGCAAGAACATGTCCACGCTGCAGGGCATTCTGGACGAACAGGCCAGAGACAAGGGCTATCACATGATCTGGATCGAGCACGATCTGATGGATCCGCGGACCGTATCCCGCAAGTCCATGCGCGCGAAGGTCAACGAATATATGAGAACTGTCATGAAGGCAGAACCCGTCGATCCGTCCCTCGTGGAGTTCGACGACGAAAACGCTATGTAAGGAGGATCTCCGGACGGAGTCCCTATCAGAAGATAAGAAAAGGAGAAAACGAACATGAAATATTTTGGCGGATGCGACGTAGGTTCCACCTATACCAAGGCAGTTATCCTCGATGAGAACGGCAATATCTGCGCGGATACTACGATCAAGAGCAAGATCAACGCGGAAGCTTCCGCGAAGCTCGCGATGGAAGAGGTCCTGAACAAGGTCGGACTGAAGTCCTCCGAAGAACTGGAATACCTGATCGGTACCGGCTACGGCCGCAACAAGGTCCCCTTCGCGGACGAGAACATCTCCGAGATCTCCTGCCACGCCATGGGCGTCCACGTGACCGATCCCAGCGTCAAGGCGATCATCGATATCGGCGGCCAGGACGTCAAGGGCATCAGCGTCGATACCGACGGCACAGTCAAGAACTTCGCCATGAACGACAAGTGCGCGGCAGGCACCGGCCGCTTCTACGAAGCCATGGCCAGAGGTTTCGAGATGACCCTTCCCGAATTCTCCAACCTGTCCCTGACCGCGAAGAACGTCATCCCCATCACCGCGCAGTGCACGGTATTCGCGGAATCTGAAGTCATCACCCTCGTAGGCGAGGGCAAGCCCATGGACGAGATCGCTGCCGGCATCCAGATGGCTGTCGCCAAGAGATGCTTCGTCATGGCCAAGAAGGCCGGCGCGACCGACAGCATCACGCTGACCGGCGGCTGCGCAAAGAACGCGGGCCTGAAGCAGGCGATCGAACACGTTCTGAAGCTGAAGGTCATCGACCTGAAGACCGACCCGCAGCTGATGGGCGCGCTGGGCGCAGCGGAATATGCCCGCCAGAAGGGTCTTGCCAAACTGCAGTAAAGGAGCGATCCTATGACATTTCTTGAAAGAAGAGCATTAAAGAAGGCCAAACAGAAGAAAAAGGCGCGCAGAAAGGCCGCACTGAAGGCCTGCGGCGCCGTTCTGAAAGTATTGGGCGCGGTCACGGGCGTGCTGTTCATCGTGTACTTCTGGAACCTGGATCAGAAGCTTCTGGGCTGGTCCTACGTTCAGGTGAACAAGATCTTCGACCGCAAGGACGCGGACATCAAGTTCTAAGATGCAGCTGTACGATCCCATCATCCGGGAAACGCTCGCGGCTCTGTCCGCCCGGCCTGCCAGAAGCTACGCATACGCGCAGAGCAGGGCCTGGAAGGACAACGGAGCGAGCGAACTCGTGATGCAGCGCGACGCGGCGTACGAGCTCGGCGGAGACGATAAACCCGCCGTAAACTTCTCCTGCGTCACGACCGATGCGTCCTTCGTGGACAAAGACGAGATCGTGGTGATCGGAAAGGACCTGGGCGACATCGCATCCTCTGTGCCTTTCGCCCGCCTGGCGTTCGTCCTCATCGACGACATCAAGGCGGAAGAAGGGGACACGGAGCCCCTGTTCCGGGCCATCCAGGACATCGATTTCGTGAAGTACCACGTATTCCCGGAAGGCTATATGGTGCGCACGTCCGCGGAGAACAACCGCGAACAGGTGCGCATCAGCAAGAAAGCGAAAGCCGCCGGCATCAGTTTCGAGCGCGTCGGCTGCGATTATATCGCGCAGTACAAGCGCGACCCGAATATCCGCGCGGTCAAACTGGTGTTCGTCACCGACCCCGCCCTGGACTATAAAAAACTGGCGCAGGACGCGAAGACGGTGCACGATATCACGCTGACGCTTTCCAAGATCCTGGAGGGCATGCCGGCAGACTGCAATTCCTGCAATCTCAAGCCGATCTGCGACGAGGTGGAGGGCATGAAAGAACTGCACTTCGGCCAGAACAAAGCGGAATTCAGAAGTTAAGGAGAAAGCTTATGGAGAAGAAATACGAACCCCTATTTACACCGTGGAAGATCGGCAACGTGGAGATCAAGAACAGGATCGTGCAGCCTTCCATGGGCGGAACGTCCCTGTTCGGCTGGCTGGAACCCTGCCATTTCGACAGGGAGGCGGCTTACCACATCCTGAACCGCGCGCAGAACAACGTGGGCCTGGTGCTGCCGGGCATGCAGTGCGTGCGCGACACCATGGGCAAGCGCTGGCTGCATACGAACAAGCAGATGTTCAAGGATCTGGCCAAGTGGATGCCTGAATTCAGCGCGACCGGTTCCAAGCTGTTCGTACAGCTGGCAGGCGGCTTCGGCCGTTCCATGGCGATCAACCAGATGATGGTCGACATGCTGGAAAAACCCGCGTTCGGCAAGGTCGCGAAGCCTTTCCTGGACGTGGAATACTGCTGCGCCTCCGCGTCGGAGACGCCGAACCGCTGGTATCCGTCCCTGAAGTCCCGTCCGATGACCCTGGACGAGATCCACGAGATGGTCGACGCGTTCGGAAAGACCGCTTATCTGCTGCAGCAGGCAGGCGTGGACGGCGTCGAGATCCACGCGGTGCACGAAGGCTATCTGCTCGACCAGTTCACCATCGCGAACTGGAACTACCGCACCGACGAATACGGCGGCTCCTTCGAGAACCGCTACCGCTTCCCGGTGGAGATCGTCCAGGCGATCAAGAAGCAGTGCGGAGACGATTTCCCCGTATCCCTGCGCTACTCCGTCGTTTCCAAGACGAAGGGCTTCGGCGAAGGCGCCGTTCCCGGCGAGGAATTCGAGGAATTCGGCCGCAACATGGAAGAATCCGAAAAGGCCATCAAGTACCTCGGCGACGCGGGCTACGACATGTTCAACTGCGACAACGGCACGTACGACGCCTGGTACTGGGCGCATCCGCCGGTATACATGCCGCATAACTGCAACCTGCCCGAAGTCGAGCACATCAAGCAGTTTACCGACAAGCCTGTCGTCTGCGCAGGCAAAATGACCATGGACGTAGCGGCGGAAGAGATCGCTGCCGGCCGTCTGGACGCCGTAGGCGTCGCCCGCCAGAACCTCGTCGACCCCGAATGGGTCAACAAGCTGATGGAAGGCAGAGAAGAGGACATCAAGCCCTGCATCAACTGCCACAACGCCTGCTTCTCGTTCAGCAAGTCCAAGAGCACGCCGAACATGCAGAGCCTCGACGACTCCCTGCATCTGGCGCGCTGCGCGCTCACCCCGTCCACGATGCAGCACAACAAGTACAAGATCGTGCCGACGAAGCACCCGAAGAAGGTCGCGATCATCGGCGGCGGCATCGGCGGTATGGAAGCCGCTCTCGTGCTGAAGAAGCGCGGCCACGAGCCCGTGATCTTCGAGAAGAGCGACAAGTTGGGCGGCATGTACATCTACGCTTCCGAGATGTCCTTCAAGGAAGCGGACAAGGCGCTGCTGAGATGGTACGACAGAGAACTGAAGAAGTACGACATCGAAGTGCGCTACAACATGGAGATCAACGCGCCGCAGACGCTGCGCCGCGAGTTCGACGAAGTGCTGGTCGCAACCGGTGCCGCGCCGAAGACCCTGCCCGTCAAGGGCTTCCACAAGTGCCTGACTTTCAAGGAACTGCTCCTGAAGGAGAAAGACCCCGGCGACAGGATCGTGTTCTTCGGCGGCGGCCAGTCCTCCTGCGAAGCGGCTTACGAAATGGTGCTGCAGGGCAAACATCCCATGATCGTGGAATTCGCGGACGACCTGATCGTCACGCCGGGCACCTGCCTCGCGAACTCCTCGTTCCTGAGGGATATGCTGAAGTTCAAGAACGTTCCCGTCTATCTGGAGCACACCATCACCGAGATCGGCGACGGTTACGTGATGGTCAAGCCCAATAACGGCGAAGCGTTCAAGCTGGAATGCGACAGCGTCGTTTCCGGCATCGGTTTCGTACCGGCGCCCGTCGCCGCGGACGACAGAAAGGTGAAGCGCATCGGCACCTGCGAGAAGTGGGGCAACCTGCGCGACGTCATCTGGTCCGCCTGGGACGTCTGCATGAAGATCTGATAAGGAGATCCATGAATATCCTGATCCTGAACGGCTCGCCGAAAGGCGAAAACAGCGTGACGCTGCAGACGATGCGGTATCTCCGGGAGCGTTTTCCGGGCCATGCGTACCGCGAACTGCACGTTTCGCAGAGAATACGTTCGATCGAGAAAGACTTTTCCGCTGCCAGAGAAGCGCTTCTGGCAGCGGATCTTCTCGTGTTCTGCTATCCTGTCTATACCTTTCTCGTGCCGGCGCAGCTGCACCGGTTTATCGAACTGATCAAAGCAAGCGGCGTGGATCTGCAGGGCAAATATGCCACGCAGGTCAGCACGTCGAAACATTTTTACGACACGACGGCGCACGAATTCATCCGGCAGAACTGCGAAGACCTGGGGCTGCGCGTCATCCCGGGGCTTTCTGCGGATATGGAGGATCTGCTGAAGGAAAAAGGGCAGAACGAGGCGGAGAGTTTCTTCCGCTATGCGCTCTGGTCGGCCGGTGACGCTTCGATCCGGCAGCCTGCGGCGCAGAAAAACCGCCGCGTCGCGATCGTGGCGGATCTTGCGGAAGGGACGGAGCAGCTTGCGGACATGATCGAACGCTTCCAAGCGGTCTGCCCGTATCCCTGCGACGTGGTGGATCTGCAGCAGTTCCCGTTCTCCGGGGGCTGTCTGGGGTGTTTCCACTGCGCGGCGGACGGTACGTGCGTGTATAAAGATGGCTTCGATACGTTCCTGCGCGAGAAGATCCAGACGGCAGACGCGACCGTATACGCGTTCGCGGTCAGGGATCATTCGATGGGTTACAGAATGAAGTTGTATGACGACCGGCAGTTCTGCAACGGTCACCGCACCGTGACCATGGGAAAACCGGTCGGTTACCTGGTGCAGGGCAGCCTGGACAGGGAAGCGAGCCTGCGGCAGTTGATCGAAGCGAGAGCGCAGGTCGGCGGTAACCATCTGGCCGGCATCGCGTGCAGCGAAGACGGGGGAGACGCGCCGGTCGAGCAGCTTTCCCGGCAGCTCGTCTACGCGGTGGAGAACGATCTGCAGCTGCCTCCGAACTTCTATGGCGTCGGCGGCATGAAGATCTTCCGCGACCTGATCTATCAGATGCAGGGCTTGATGAAGGAAGACCACAAATTCTATAAAGAGCACGGCTTCTACGACGATTTCCCGCAGAAGCGAAAAGGCACCATTCTGGGCATGTACCTGGTGGGCGCCATGATGCATAATAAGAAACTGAGCAAGAAGATCGGCAGCAACATGACAAAAGGCATGCTGATGCCCTATGAAAAGGTCCTGAAGAAGGGCAGGAAACTCAGGAAACAGCGTTAGCGACATGAAGAACGTTACAGAACGAACCTACAGGGCGATCTACCGGCTGCTGGACCGGGTCAGCCCCCTGGATACGGACTGCGGCGCGCTCTGCGGCGCCGCCTGCTGCACCTCCGCCTACGAAGACGGGGAGGAGATGGGCATTTTTCTGCTGCCCGGGGAAGAGGCGCTGCACAGTCCGGACGACGAATGGCTGGACTGGTCCGAAGAATCCGCGGAGGAACTGGGTTTTCCGGATTCCTGGCCGGAGACCGTCAACTTTGTGCACTGCAAGACGCCGCCGCATTGCCCGCGGGAAAAACGGCCCATCCAATGCCGCAGTTTTCCGCTGACGCCCCATCTGAACGAAGACGGTGAGATGAGCCTGGTCTACAACGACCTGGATCTGCCGTACCGGTGTCCGCTCATCGACGAACAGACGCCTTTGAACGACAGTTTCGTGCAGGCGACGGAGACCGTCTGGAAACACCTGATCCGCGATCCGCGCATCCGCGATCTCGTGCGGGAGGATTCCGCCGCGCGGGAAGAGGCTATCCTGCAGCTGCAGGAGATGCTGGGCAAATTCTGAGACAGGAGAAACAAACATGAAAGTCTATAAGGGAAATATACTGACTGTAAACGCGAACGATGACGTGTTTCAGTTCCTCGTGGAGGACCGCGGCCGCATCGTCTTTGTGGGCGATACGCTGCCCGGCGAGTTTCTGAATGCGCCGATGGAGGACCTGGGTGAAAAAGCGCTCATTCCGGCATTCTGCGACACCCATCAGCACTTCGCGTCGTTTTCGATCTTCAACGCGGGGCTGAACGTGATGGAGGCGGATTCCAACGAGCAGATCATCAAGATGGCCAAGGATTTCTATCTGCGCTCGAAGTCCAAGACGTTGGTGGCGTTCGGCGCCTCTCCGTATTCCGTCAGGGAACGCCGGCTGCTTTCCCGGGAAGAACTGGACAGCGTCTGCCCGGACAAGCCGTTTTTCATGGTCAAATACGACGGCCACGCCTGCGTCGTGAACTCCGTGCTGCTGGAGAAGGTGAAGGACGCCTGCAGCAAGCTGCGCGGCTATCATCCCGACACCGGCGAGATGAACCAGGAAGCGTTTTTCGCCGTATCGGACTATATCACGAACTCCGTGGCGATCCCCGAACTGGTGAAGAGCATGCAGAAAGCCGTGGATTTCGAAGCGGGGCGGGGCATCGGCATGGTGCATACGGTCTCCGGCGTCGGATTCCCCGGCGACCTGGACATCAGCCTGGAGAAATGGTTCGCGAAGTCTGTAAAATCGGGCTTTCAGATCCGCGTATTCCCGCAGTCCATGGATATCTCCGCTGCGACGAAGCGCAAGCTGCCCCGCATCGGCGGGTGCTTCCGCTGCGCGCTGGACGGCTGCTTCGGGTCACAGGACGCGGCGCTGTACGAGCCCTATGCCAACGATCCGTCCAACCGGGGCGTGCTGTATTACACGGACGAGCAGGTGATCGAATTCTGCAAGGCGGCCAACCGGGCCGGCCTGCAGATCGAAATGCACGCCATCGGCGACCGGGCGTTCGATCAGGCCTGCAAAGGGATCAAGGCCGCGCTGGACGACTTTCCCAGAGAGGATCACCGCCACGGCATTATCCACGCCTGCCTGACGACGGAATGGGGCAGACACGTGTGCATGGATTACCATATCCAGCTGCCCATGCAGGTCGCGTTCGACAACTGGGCGCAGGAACCGGCGGAATATATCGAAGAGATCCTGGGCAGGGAAAGGGCGGCCAGTCTGAACCCCGCGAGAACGTTCACGGACTTGGGCTGCGTCGTTTCCTTCAGCTCCGACGGCCCGTGCACGGCGCCGGATCCCATCGTATGGATCGATAAGGCTGTGAACTACAGCAATCCGGAGCTTCGCATGACCGTCCGGGAAGCTCTTCGCATGTCCACGTACAACGGTTACTGGACGACGTTCGACGAGAAGGAGAGAGGCTCTCTGGAAGCCGGCAAGATCGCCGACATGGCAGTGCTTTCCGCCGATCCGTACGAGACGCCTGCCTCTGAACTGAAGCATCTGAAGGTGGAGCAGACCATCCTGGGCGGAAAACCTTACGCAAAACAAAAAGGCGGGTTTATACCCACCGTTTTGAAGGGCGTCTTCGGAAGCGGAAACTTCTAGACGATCCCGATCTGACATTCGATATTCAGAGAGCCGTCTTCCAGGAAAGTCTGGAAGAGGTAGGTATCTCCGTCTTTGCAGCGCCGCAGCGTGATCTCCGATCCCAGTGGCGCTTCTTTTG
>JAEEGH010011358.1_pt1 | contig 20231 bp, 19 predicted proteins | sample 9134181 | NCBI WGS metagenome assembly JAEEGH01 (sample SAMN16246544, study PRJNA631951) | gut metagenome | biome: gut microbiome; feature: rumen; material: DP-attached | host: Bos | place: Iran: Karaj | collected 2018-10 | reverse complement strand
AAATTCCGCTTAGATGCAGGTGTTTGGCATGCGTCTGAAGTGACAGCAGATACTGGAATTGGCAGAACTATTGAAACATTGTTGGGAATAGAAATGAATAGTTCGAAGCTTGCCGATTATAAAGGAATTGAGATAAAGAGTCATCGCGAAAAGCGTAAAACTCAAAAGAATGTATTGTTTACTCAAACCCCGGATTGGAATCTTTCAAGATTTAAGTCTGGAATCCAAATAGTAAATAAATATGGTTATCCATATAGTCCGGATTGGCTTACCCTTCAAAACACACTTTCTTGTGACAAGCCCAATAGCCAAAATATGCAACTAAATGTCGACCAAATCAAAGCGCTGCTTGAAATGAAATATATTACAGATCGGCAGAATGAGGATATTGCTGTTTGGAGATTGATTAAACTACATGAACGACTAGCGACCAAACATCATGAAACGTTTTGGGTAGAAGTCAAGAATCAAATCGTAGATAATAAAGAATATTTCTGTTATTCCTTCATTGAACATACTAAAAATCCAATTCTTTCACAGTTTGACATACTACTTGAACAGAGTTTGATTACTCTTGATATTATGTTACATCGACCAGATAAACATGGTGATACGTATAGTTTCAAAATAAAAAAGAAAGCTATGCCATTATTATTTCCAGAAAGTACAATATATAATCTATTAAATACAGATAGCGACAATCTTGACATATTCGAAGAACCTATTAATCAAATGGTAGCTCAAGAAAAATCATTATTCAAGGATGATGACTTTTCCTAATCAGCAAATAATAAAACTCGTGACCGCCAAAGGTAGCCACGAGAACGGATGAAGTGTTCTGTGATTTTCGTGCAGCATCCCTAGCCAGTAGTAAAAGACTACCACAATGCGAGAAATCGTGCAGTCACCCGACTATTGCAAATCATCGGGGAAGGGTTTCGTACAGGCGCGGTCGAAGGGCGAGCTTTCGTACAGCTTGGGTACTTCCGTTTTGACGCTGCAAAGATAAAGAGAATTACCGACCTACACAACGAACTATTGTGCAGGTCGGTAATTTTATTCTATATTTTCTGCTATTTCGAATATTTTGGATGGCTTTACACCTAAAGCATTCGATATCTTTTCCAATATATTTATCGATAAATTCCTCTTTCCATTCTCGATGTCGCTCAAATATCGAAATGTAATTTTTGCTTTTATTGCAAGATTATACTGCGATATGCCTTGCTCCTTGCGAAGCTGAACGATAGCCAAACCTGTTTTCTGATGAATGTCCATAGTCAAATAACAATAATTTTGTTTGATGCTGCAAATATAATAAGAAATATTGAAAAATGGGCCATCGCTATCAAGAATTATTAAATTCAATACAATTTTAAGCCAATTATTTGCAGAAATATTTGATTTTTATTAATTTTGCACCATCTATTATTATAAAATAGAAAGAATACAAGAACTCAATTAACAACATCACCCATTGACCAAGCAAGATCTACTCTCCCTCTGCCACTATTATCGAGGAGAGGTCAAATGTCCATTTGATAGCGAAACTGAGCGATCACAGGGGTTGTTCTGGATGTTCGAGGAGATGTTTGTTCGTCACTCGCTGAACGTCCCTACCTTCTTGTAGGACCTCATAGCGAATATGATAAAATTGATTGTTCAACTATATAATTGACAATTATGAGCAAGATTACGAAAGAACAATATGAGCTGGCGTTAGCTCGTATAGAAGAATTACTGCCAATGGTTGATGAGAATACCCCTCTTACTGATCGGAATGCTGTTGAACTCTCGTTGATGTCTGATATTGTCATCGATTACGAGAAAGAACATTGCCCAATAGAAAAGGCAACATAATCTGATAGCTTAGGAATGAAAAAGCAAGTCGCAATCCAGTCGGCTTGCTTTTTTTGTCATCTATTCGGATTAATTGGTTAATTTTGCAAAGTAAGTATTCGCTGATGGCAGCGGTTTAATTGTGCCACCCAAAACGGTTTCAAATGTACCACCCTTACAAGATCTTTTATTGGGCACAAAGGCAGGGATTCTCTGCAAGTAACTGTGTCAATATTGGAGTTTTTTTAATCTCTTTTTCCCTCCATTTTATCTATAAACGTCTCATAGATGAGCGGATATGCTTCACTTGCATCGAAAGTAATGCCTGGACGTAAGAGGGATTGCATATCATCAGTAAACTCTGGATCTTCCATCTTTTCCTGCATATTGTTGACGAACTGCTTATAAGAAGGAGCCTTGCCTACAACAAATTCCATATATTTCCTATAGCAAAGCAGGACTTTATCAATATCAACTTCCTTACGTTGTAGAGCAATATGTAGGTCAAAGAGGTCACGACCCTTCTTCCTTTGATAAAGTGCACGAAGTTTTGTTCCCAATAATTCCTCAAAATGATAAGTGGTCAGTTCAGCTTCGCCTGTAAACCAAGAGTTTTCCACTCTGAAGGGGAATTTTGTCAAACCTAGAACATTGAAATGCTCAAAACAGTTGATTTCAACCTTTAGTCGAATCTGGACAGTAGGTGGAATTTCCGACTCAATTCGGAACAACATTGTATTATTATAACGCTTCTGCTTGGTTACTCTATCCGGCAACCAATCAAGAACTTCTCCCAAACGGAACATAATTGGCTTGATAGGTCCAGGATTAATCTGAACCAAATCAATGTCCTCACTATAACGCGGCTGGGGCGAAAGATAGAGTTTATGTAAGGCCGTTCCTCCTCGAAACGCCAGCTGCGATGCCAAAAACTCATCCCCAAAAATGGCAACTAAGGCACGACATATAATCAAGTCCTGCTCAATCTGGGCATTATCAATCCATGGGGCGTGTTCGCTCCACTGTTGAATCGCTGTTCTGTTTATCATAAGTCATCCGTTTCTATTTGAACATTGACATTAATCTTCCATCGACTGTCTCTTTGTGAGGGATTATCATCTGCCGACGTGCTTAAAGGCTTATAAATCATTCGGGAAGAAACTGAACGTAGTTGCTCATATAGCAGATTTGCGGTAGTGTTATCTTCTAAGATATTTTCAAGGAGATAACCCAGTCGTTGCCATGTAACCGTCTTGATGAAAGGCACAAGTGGTTGGAACTGCCGATTGATGTCAATTTGTTCAGTCAGTTCTTCAAGTATGGTAGCGACACGAGACAGTCCACCTACATGTTGTTGATTCTGCACCAGGTCTGCTGCTGTCAGGAGAGGATTGGAAATACGAATAGTTCCAGTTTCAGTATTCTTTATGATGAGGGCATCTTCTGGCAATGAATCTCGATAAAACCAGTTAATCGTTATATTTCGAGTCGATACATTCTGTCGCCTTGGCAAAGTAGTCATAACAGAAAAATGTTGTGGACGCTGGTGAGCGGCACCAAGCAGTTCAGCTGCACTGAGCATACATACATAGTATGGCTTGCGAAGATAAGCCATCAACTGATCAATGTAATAGGTTGCGGGCACAGAACCTCGTAAGATATAGTGAACAGGAACGATAACATAGAAACCACGATACACATTGGCTATAGTCTTGTTTGTACACAACCTGATGAGTTCGTTCTTAATTATCTGCTCAGAAGAGTAAATCCCTGCCTCTCTCACATCTTCAAAGGTAAATGTGGGATAACCATGAACTGCCCTATCGTTTATCCATTTTTGGAGAGTCATTTGGCACTTTTTGTTGCAAAGGTAATAAAAATATTATTACTTGCACATATTTTTGTGACAAAATCAAATGAGAATAATTATTTTTTATATAAACACAGAAATTGATTATTGAAAGTTTCAATTTTGCACCTTAATAACACAATGTTCAAAGCGCCACAACCAACCAAGGATGAGATTACTATTATCGCGGCGAGACCAAATGCCCATTTGATAGCGAAAATCGTCATCGAATACGAGAAAGAACATTACCCAATAGAAAAGGCAACATAATCTGTTAGCATAGGAATGAAAAAAGCAAGCCACAATCCAGTCGGCTTGCTTTTTTTGATGACAGCGGTTTAAATGTGCCAGGCATAACAGTTTCGAATGTGCCACCCAAAACGGATTCGAATGTACCACCAAAAAAGGTGTCTTCTGGGTCGATATATCAGAGGGTCTTGGCCGAGCAGAGAATCTGGTTAATCTGAGCAATCCGTAGAGGGTTTGGGCACACAGGCGCAGATTGACACAGATTATTGCTAGGGCGTCGTCTGAAGATTCTAACATGAAAAAGTGGAAAGATTTCCGTATTTTCGGACTTTTTCCATAAAAAAATTTCCGTATTTTCGGACTTTTTCCATAAAAAAATTTGCGTAAGTCAAAAAAAATGCCTATTTTTGCACACGAATACCAATATATCTGCTCATTATGGAACAATTTTTTAAGCGGAAATTGTATGACCGCCTCCTCGAATGGAAACGTGTACAGAATGGCAAGACTGCCATCCTTATTGAAGGTGCTCGACGTGTTGGCAAATCAACACTAGTTGAACATTTCGCAAAGAACGAGTACGAGTCGTACATTCTCATAGACTTTAATGAGGCATCCGACGATGTGAAATCTTTGTTCAGCAATCTCATGAACAAAGATTATATCTTTCTGCAACTGCAAGCATTGTATAATGTCGTCTTGAAAAAACGCAAGTCCGTCATCATTTTTGACGAGGTGCAAAATTGTCCCCTTGCCCGACAGGCCATCAAGTATCTGGTCAATGATGGTCGTTACGATTATATTGAGACAGGTTCACTCATCAGCATCAAGAAGAACACGAAGAATATCACTCTCCCCAGTGAGGAGGAGCGCGTCACACTCTACCCAATGGATTACGAGGAGTTCCGTTGGGCATTAGGGGATGAAGCTACAGTTCCTCTGCTCCATACGTTCTATGAGAACAGGCTTCCACTTGATAAGGCACACCGCGAAAAGATGCGTGACTTTAGGCTATATATGCTGGTAGGCGGGATGCCTCAGGCTGTGAACGCATATCTTGAAACGAATAATTTGAGTATGGTCGATCTTGCTAAGCGTGGTATTATCAAGATTTATCAGGACGATTTCCAAAAACTTGATCCAACTGGGCGTTTGGAGACACTCTTTATGGAAATACCCTCCCAGTTGAGCCAAACAAATAACCGTTATAAGCCGTATTCCGTGCTTGGAGATGTGAACGAAGAAAAGATGATAGAATTTATGAGAAATCTTGAAGACAGCAAGACAACTCTCTTTGCATATCATTCAAACGACCCGAATGTAGGCATGTCGCTGACAAAAGACATTTCAAAATTCAAACTTTTCTGCGCTGATACAGGCCTTTTTGTTACTCTTGCCTTTTGGGATAAAGACCACACGGAAAATGTCATATATCAAAAACTATTAAGTGATAAACTTAATACCAATCTTGGTTATGTCTATGAAAATATGGTGGCGCAGATGCTTGCGACATCAGGGAATAAATTGTTCTATTACACATGGCCAAAGGATGCAACCCACAACTATGAGATTGACTTCCTTCTTTCGCGCGGAGCCAAACTTCATCCTATTGAGGTAAAATCTTCTGGCTACAATACCCACAAATCCCTTGATGCGTTCTGCGAAAAGTTTTCTCACATCATCGAAAGACGTTATCTGATCTATACTAAAGATTTGAAAAAGGATAAAGAAACACTTCTGCTTCCCATCTATATGACCCCGTTCATATAGTATGTAGTTTGCACAAAATTCGATGGCAGCATGTCCGCGAACGTTCGCGGAAGGACATGATCACGAATTTGCGAATTATTTTTAAGAAGAAAAAAGGGCGAAGCCCAGAAAAAACCTCCGGGCCCGATGCTAGACGCAAGAGGCGCTACGGAAACGGATTAAACAGATTATCTGCTCGACTCAACTTAAATCCGGTTGAATCCGATAAATCCGTAGAGTTTTATAGCTTCGCAAGAAATCTTTGAGGAAATCGGAGGAGGAAATAAAGCGTGGTCAAGCTTTTGTAGGGACAAAACCTCCATTTCCACACTAGATTTCCTCCTTGATTTCTATCCGAAGGATATAAAAAGTAAGGTGAAAATGGCAGGAGACTGCGGGCTCAATGCCCTGTCTCTACTGCCATTTTCTCAAGAATAGAGGAAATACCAAACAACCAATGTCAACAATAGTAGAGAATCACAAGCTGCGCAGCTGCCTCTGGTTCGTCAGCCTGCTCAAGGAGCATCGCGAGCTGACCTTCGACCAGATCGACCAATACTGGCAGCAGGAAACCGCCCTCAGCGACGGCGCACCCCTGCCCAAACGCACGTTCCACGACCGACTCAACTCCATCCAGGACATCCTCGGCGTCATCATCTCCTGCAACCGCCGCAACGGCTACCGATGGTACATCGAGACCATGGACGACGACAAGGCGCACCTCACCGACTGGCTCATCTCAAGCTTCTCCATCGGCCAGCTCATCTACGAGGCACAGGACGTGCGCGACCGCGTCCTCATCGAGACAGCGCCCCAGGGCATGCAGTACTACAAGACCATCGTCGATGCCCTCCACAGCCATTGCTGCCTCCACGCCACCTACCATCGCTTCGATGCCGATGCCTACGGCTGCCATCTGCGCCCCTACGCCCTCAAGTTCTACGAAGGCCGCTGGTACCTTCTCGCCCAGAAGAACGACGAGCCCCAGCTCAAGACCTTCGCCCTCGACCGCTTCGAGGGAGCCATGACGTTGCTCCCTGACGATCCGTTCACCCCGCCCAAGGACTTCGACGCTGCCGAGTTCTTCGCCAACTGTTTCGGCATCTACACCGGCACAGGCGAGGTGCCCCTCATCCGTCTGCGCGCCACAGGCACCGAGGTCAACTACCTCCTCACCAAGCCCCTCCACACCTCACAGCGCCAGGATCCTTCCGACCCCACGCTCTTCACCCTCCGCTGCTATCCCACCGATGACCTCATGTACGCCATCCTCAGCCACGGCCGCAAGCTCTCCGTCCTCGCCCCCGAGGACTTCCGAAGGAGGATAATGGAAGAGGTTGAGGGGATGAAGGAGGGGTATGAGGGGTAAGATTCTTTATAGAAAGCCCATAATAAAAGATGTTCAGCCTCGTTTAATGGGGCTGAACATCATATGTAGCAAGTAAGAAATAGGCATAGAGTTTCATAGACTATAAAATGTTCCGTTTTACAACCCACTCTCCTTTCGTTTTAGACCCCTTTCTTTCTATGAGACCATTAGCTTTCAGGAGAGAGAGTTCGCGGTAAATAGTCTTCTCACTAATACCCAATCTTTTGGACATTACCTCTATGGTTAAGGTACCGTTAGAACTCAACAATGACAATATATCCTTTTGTCTTTCAGTCAATTCCTTTTGGACATTCTTTTGGTCATTCTTTTGGTCATTCTTAAATAGGAAAGTAACCCACAGCCCAGATCCATCGAAGTTCCATTCAGGCATCTGTATATCGGCTTCCAAACAAGCAGATAAAATACGTTCTATGCCACGCCCCCATGCTTCTATCTCACCAGCACGGAAGAATGCGTTTGCTATTTCCGGATTATATGGCTGGCTGCTGTGCTTTTTCATCAAAGTTTCAACAGTCCATCCCGCTGGCAAGGTGGCGGCGTTCCATATCATTAGCTTATCGTCGTAAACGCTAATCTGAATAGGGATGAAACTGCCATACGACTTGTGAACAATCGAATTTAAGACGGCCTCTCGCAACGCGCTCCTCGGCACGGGTAATTTGTCTATACGTTGCAAATCATCGTAGAAAATCATCGATTTAAGATATTTCGTTGTCAACAAATCCATTGTTTGTCTAACCTGTTGGAAAAGGCTGCCATGAATTTCATCCTGATAGAGCAGGTCGGCATCAGTCTTAAAAAAACCTATCTTTATGTACGCTCCTGTGATAAACTTCTCTGGATCATTATGGAATAGTAGTGCTGCAGAGCGTTTCAGATAATCACCTTCAAACAAATGCAATTTTTCCAACAATTCCCTATTATTTCCTTCCAGGTCTGCTTTGCTCATTCTCTGGCTTCTCACAGCTTGTTGTTTGAAGATTTCAATAGATTCGCTATCTAATTCTTCAACTTTCATATTAGGTTGAGGAACCGCGTCCCATGTCATACCTCGTTTTCGAAGCAAGAATTGGTCGAGAGCAGCACCTTTCAGTTCCTGTTTAGTACTTCCGGTACGGTAATGGTATTCCCCTTTATAGTTGATAGGATAGGGATATGGGTCCACTAAAATTTCAATATAATCCAAACCATCTTTTTCATGCAGGTTAACATCCACAATGATGCCCAACACATCACGCACCTTGTTTGGGATGTCCTCCATCAGACGTTTAGCGTTCTCCACACCTACGACCTCTTTCTTGTCGTTCACCCCAATGAGAATTCTGCCTCCCTGAGCATTAGCAAAGCCACATATCCATTTTAGATATTCATCTCGCCACGACTCCTTATATTCTATAATCTGTGATTCGTTTTGCATATACACTATAAGTATAAAATTTGTATCTTTCTAATATGAAAATTAAGGAAGAATAATAATTCTCAGCCGCAAAGATACATCTTTTCTGCTAATTCTCCAAATTTTTTGGACGGTTTCTGCGAATGCTTCGCATCGCTGGCCTTTTTCACTCGCTCACCACGCGGAACGACAGTTCGGTGCGAGCGATGTCCATCGCGCAGATCTGCTCGGCGAGGAGGTTCATATTGTGGAAACGGTCGTAATCGGAGGGGGCTGTTGGGGTTGAGGAGGTTGAGGGGTTTGAGAGGTTTGAGGGGTTTGAGAGGCGATGGGAGGCATCGAGTTGCGAAGGCATCGCGTCAAGATCCTCAGGCCAGGGGGCGAGGATGAGGAGGGAGCCTTCGGCACAGGCGAAGAAGCGCTCGCCCTCGGGCTTTTTGGTGATGGGTTCCTTCTGGAGATGGATGAGGGGGAGGCCGCAGTTGATGGCGATGTTCTTCATGTCGCGCTCGCCGGGGGAGATGCCGGGGGTGACGAGGACGGTGTCGTTCTGGGCAGCCTTGATCCACGCCTCGCGATCATGCTCCCACGCCTGGGTGTCGATGTAACGAACCTTGGAGCGCATGTCGGGCGGATAAGGGAGGGCGGTGTAGCCATTCGCGAGGCGCTCGTCGAGGGTGAGCTGCCCCATGCGTGCCATACGATGGCAGAAGACCTGCGCCTTGAGCGGCCTGCGCAGCAGGAGGAAGTTGCCGAAGGCCGAGTAGCGCACGCCACCGATGGTGAGGCACAGGCAGCTCTGCATGAACTGCGGCACGCGCGCCTTCAGGATGGCCCGCCGCGGGTTGTCATGCACATACGCCAGCATGGCCTCCAGCTGGTTCGGTGCGTACAGCACCGAGTCGTCGTAGTTATCATCGAACAGCGGCTGCTGCTCGCGAGGGAGCGAGGCGTAGTAGCGCGCGCGTTGCGCGCGGGACATGCGGTGCGGGTCGGGGGGTGTTGCAGCCAAGGACGGCTGCGACACGAACACGGGAGGATCCATGCTGGGCGGGGTGCCGGTAGTGGTGGGCGGGGTGCTGGCGCTGAGCGGGGTGGCGTTGGTGTCGCCAGCCGTCGTTGGCTGGGATGAGGGCGTGTCGACGCCCGTTATGGCGCGCCAGCGCTTCGTGCAGGCAGTCTTAAAGCCCCAGATCACCTCCCCCACGCTCACGTCCATGCGCTCCTCAACAAAGAGGACGCCATGGAAATGGTCGGGCATGGCGACCTTGCCGAGGATGCGGAGGTGACGGCCGTGGAGAAGCTCGGCATCGGGGATCTTTTCCCACTCCTCCTCCACCGCCCTGCCCAGCGGGGTGAGGTCGACGGCGGGATGGACGGGGTCCATATTGAGGGAGCCGAAGAGGGGATCGCGATGGGCGATGACGATGGTGATGAGGTAGATGCCGCGCTCGTAGTAGTCGTGGCCCTTGTAACGCGGACGGTGGGATGGGTATTGTGGGACGGGTCTGTCTTGTGGCATGGCAAGTCGGGGCTATGTGTATTTGTTGGCGGGGGTTGCGTATGTGCTGGCGGGAGATAAGGCCATTAGCGCCGCAAAGATACGGCTTTTTTGCGACACTGCCAAATTTTTTGCCGCTTTTATTACATTTGCCACAGCCAAAAAACTACAAAAAAAAAGCAGGCCGGTCCTCACGGATAAGCCTGCCGCTTTTGCATTTATTATTTAACACATACAATTTCTTTTTTGCTATTTCCTTTATTTTGGGCCGCAAAGATAAGGCTTTTTTTGGCAATCTCCAAATAAATATTGGAAAAAGTGCTTTTTTTTCATGAAAAAGGTGGGAAATGGACTTGTCGCATGGGCAACATTCATACAATAAAACGACTCCTATTTGCTGAACGGAACGACAAATCCAGAAGGCTCGGGGCGTGCCTGTCGCCCATTCGGGCATCTGTCGCCACGGATATAGATGCCCTTCGCAACAGGAGTCTGCATCAGCTTGCGGCCATCGAGGGTGAACCAGGCATCATCCATCTTCCCTCTTCCATCTTCCATCAAACGGATTGCCATCTCCTCCTCGCCGAAGTTGAGGTTGAAGACGCGGATGGGCTGCCTGCCGGGTTCGGGCTCGCCTGCAGTAAGGTCGCCGAGGAGCTGGAAGTATGCGCGGAAGGAGCCGATCGTCATTGTGGAGCTCGGATAGTAGAGCGTGTTGTCGGTGCCGAGGTAGAGCTTAGTGTTGTCGCCCTCCAGCTTCAGTCCGCCGGTGAGGCGGAGCCTGGCGCCATTGCAGAGGATGAGATGCACGTCACCGCCCTGCACGACGACGGTCTGGAGGTCGGTAAGAAAAAGATTTTTAAAACGGGTGCAAATATAAGGATTATTTCTGGAATTACTAAAGGTAATGCCCCAATTATTTCAATAGACGTGTGTTTTTGAAACATTCATGAAGAAAAGTGCCATGCAGACGGGATGGAGGACTCGAATGCATGGCACCTAATGATAGCTATATGTTTAGGATATTACTTGAGCTTGAACTTGTAGGCGAGGGAGAGCTGGAACGTGAGGTTCTTGCTGTCGAGATCGATCTCGTCCTTGTCGAAGATCTCGGTGAGGCCGAAGGTGTAGCGGGCGTCGATCACGAAGTGACGGTACTCGTACGACAGGCCGATGGGGAGGGCGAGGTCGAAACCTTTCACTGCGTCGTCCATATCCTTCTCGACATCATTGAACTTGATCTTCGAAGCAACCTTGAATCCTGGCTGCAGACCTGCACGAAGGGCGAGGCCCTTGACTACGTAGAAGTTGGCGGTGAGGGGCACATTGACGTAATCCAACTCGTAGGTGACGTCCACCTTGTCCTGCTCGGCTCCCTGCTGGGTGTAGAGGACGCCTGCGCCGAGGCTGAAGCGGTTGGTGAGGAAGTATTCCATTTCGGGACCGATGACGAGGCCTACGCGAGCCTTGGTGTCGCTGGTGTTGTTGAAGTCGGAACCAACCATACCCACACGGGCCTGAAGGGTGATATCACCTGCCTCGTGCTGAGCGAATGCTGATACTACGGATGCCATCATGATGGCTGCTGCAAAGAATAACTTTTTCATAATGATTGTTGTTTTGAGTTGTTTGAATTATTAATTATTGTTTGTTAATATCTGAAGTCTTGTCGCATCAGGTGTCGTTTCCTTGATTTTGACGGTGCAAAGGTACGGGGTTTTTTCGAGGGTTCCAAATGTTTTTGCGATTTTTTTGCCGGGTGATAGCGACAAGGGGGCAAAAGGGCGACAGATGGGGAGAGGGGGGCGGGGATTTGTCGCGCCGAGGGGAGGAAAGGCGGCCAAAGACGGCCGCGACGGGGACGCGAGGGGACGAAGGGCGGCCAAACATGGCCGCGACAGGGACAAAAGGGGCGAAAAAAGGGGGACGAAAAAAGGGGCGATTCCGGATGAAGGGAACCGCTCCTTTTTTGAGGAAAAAAGGGATGAATGGGGATCAATTCGTTGCGAAGGAGGTGACGAGGCCCTTCTCCATCAGGATGGGGAGCACATTGGCCGAGGACTGGCGGCTGCGCTTGTTGTGGATGGCATTGTATTGCTCAAGCAATGGAGCATCGTCGCAGAGGAGATTTTCCATATACTGGTCATTCATTCGCGTTACGGCAATCTTGCCCTTCGGGTCGGCATCGTTGTCGACGAGGTAGCAGACGGTCTTGCTCAGGAACTCATTGCTAATCATGGTTCCGATGGCGGCTGCACCAAGACCGACCTTAGCGGCCTTGTTGTCGACACATACGCTGGCGATCTCGAGACCCAAACCCAGCAGGAAGGAAGCGTCGTCAATCTTGTAGGCCATCACACAAACCTTGTCCTGGTCGTAGCGAACGGCCTGGGTGTAACCCGTGACATCGAGGCTGATGCCGTTGTTACGGAGGTTGCGGCAGTTGACGAACAGCTGGTCGCCGTACATCACGGCAAAGGCTTCCTTCTTCAATACCTTGTCGGCGGTCTTGTCGCCAGTCCTGAAATAGTAGTGGTTATCCAGGCTCTTCAGCTGGCACGCCTGAAGGGTGCGCCCCTGTGTCAGCTCTTCGACGGGTATCCAGTTTCCGTTGACGAAATCGGAATAACTCATACAATACTTTGCGATTCCGGCTTGTGCCATTGCTGCGAGGCAGCAGAACCATGCTAATACTAATGCGATCTTTTTCATATTTTTTTGTTTTTTTATAGTGAATAGAATTACTTGTTGTCTTGTTTTGACGGTGCAAAGGTAGGGGGATTTCTGGTGGGTTCCAAATGTTTTTCAGGATTTTTGGCTGGATGGTAGCGACAAGGGGGCGAAAGGGCGACAAGGGAGGAAAGGGGCGCGCGGATGTGTCGCGCCTGGGGACGAAAGGCGGCCAAAGACGGGCGAGACTGGGCGCGAGAGAGGGAAAGAGGAGCGGCCAAGCATGGCCGCGACGAGAACAAAAGGGACGAGAGAAAGAGAGGAGCGGCCAAAGACGGCCGCGACGGGGACACGAGGGAAGGGAGGACGAAGGGCGGAAAGAGAGGAGCGAGACGGGACGAAGGGCGGCCAAGGACGGCCGCGACTGAAAACACGGGCGGAAGGAGGCGGAAAGAGAGGGGCGAGACGGGGACGGAGGGCGGGCAAGGGCGGCCAAAGATGGCCGCGACTGAAAACGTGGCATCGACAGTTCAGCAGTCTGGGTTCGAACGAAGACGGGCTGGTGATGCGTTGGAAGACAGACGTTGTTCGCGTTCGCGAAAATAACTAATCTCGGAAATGGAACGGAAGATGAAGAAGAGGGCTGCGCTGACCAAAAGGGAGAGGATGAGCACAGCGATGAGACGACTGTTCTCCTGGACGAGCAGGAGAACATCGGACTGGACGCGGAACGTGAAGAACTGCGCCGAAGGAGCCAGGAAAAGGAAGACGGCAAGCGACACGCCGCCAAGCACCAGGCCCACCAGGAGGGCAATGACGATGTAGCGACGATAGCGAGCAGCCTGGGCAGCCTGATAGCGCTCAACATACTGCACGGCATCGAGACGACGCGACAGAGCCTGCATGAAGGCATCGCTGTCGGAGAGCGTGGGATGATAGTTGGAGAACAACTCCTCGAGATTGGGTTCCTGGTTCATTGCTTCAATTTGTTTTTAAGTTGTTCGCGTCCGCGAGAGAGCTGCTGACGCACGGCAGCCTCGGTGCTGTGCACGATGTCGGCAATCTCATGCACATTATATCCCTTGAGGTAGAACAGCAGGATGGCTGTTCGCTCCTTGGGTGGAAGGGTTCGCAGCGCAGTGTAGAGTTCCTGGTATTCGAAACCGGCATCGGTGGCAGTTTCTGACACGAGCGTGTCGGCCTCTTCGATTTCCGCATGGGTACGCAGGCTGCGCTGGTGGTCGAGGAAGGTGTTGTAGGCAATGCGATAGAGCCACGCACACAACTTCTCGTCATTGCGAATCTTGTCCCGTGCCAGGTAGGCCTTGATGAGGGCCTCCTGCGCGATATCGTCCGCATCGTCACGACGACCGACACAGAGGGCCAACAGGAACCGTCGCAACGATTCCTGTTCGGTCGAGACAAGTGCTATGAACTGCTCGCAATTCACTTCTGCTCCATATTACGGGTTTCGGCCTCCATCTCCTTGGCAAGCATCTTTCGGCCCACATAATAGGTAATCATAAAGGCGATGCCGATGGCCAGCGAGATGGCACCGGTGATCCACATGAAGTTGATCTCGTCGCCTGTCCATCCTCCTGCATAGCAGGCAAAGACGGAGCCTATCAGCAATCCCAGGCCGATGAAGCCCGTGATGCAGCCCCAGAGGAGACGCGAGAGCAGTTTCTCCTTGAGCAGCTTCTGCTTGGGGTTCATCTTCTGCAGCAATGCCTCGACGTCGAGGTCGGGATTCTTCTCGATGACCGCCTTCACGATTTCGGTGCGTTGTGAGGTCGTGTGCATCTCATTACGATAATACACCCAACAGAGAAGCACTGGCATAGAGAATGTGATCAGAGGGACCAGAATAGGAACTAAAACATCTTCCATAATATTTTTTATTAAATGATGAAATAAATACTTTCTTTGTCCGATTGCCGGCAATCGGGAAACAGCCGTTTTCGCCTATATAACGTAAGAAAGGTGGAAAAAGTGACATCGGAGGTGAAAAAATATGAGGTTTTTCGTCAAAAAAGGTGTTTTTTCGGCAAGTTGGGGCGAAAAATGCTGAAAAATGCGTATCTTTGCGGCGAGCTTTTCGAATAGATATTGAAAGAAGGTGAAAATGCAGACAACCTCGGCCCCAATGGCCTGGTTGTTTCTGCGAGAAAATGTGCAGGTCCAATACCTGCAGAAAATTGCACTTCGTGCAGAAAATAAACGGGTCCAAAGCCTGGTCACTACATCGACCCTAATTATTTTTTGCGTTAGCAATTTTCTGCTGCCATTGAGGCAGCACATTTTCCGGATTGAGAGACGGGCTATTGAAGCCCAATGTCTCCAATCCATTTTCACCAAATTATCAATGAAAACACTTGTTGTTATATAGAAGCACGTTATCACCAATAAGCAAAAGTATTATTATCAATTGTTAATTGTATATTATGACAAAGCAAGTATTTACCGTTGAAGGAATGAAGTGCACGAAATGTGAAGCCAAGGTGGAAGATGCGCTCAAGGCGCTTGATGGCGTGGAGGCTGCCAAGGCCGACCACGAGGCATGCAATGTGGCTGTCGAATTTGACGAAGCCAAGGTCAGCCCCGAGCAGATGAAGGATGCCGTGGATGATCTCGGAAGGTTCGAGATGGTATTATAAGTAATGAAGAAGACTATTCCAGTCATCGGACTGGCATGTTCGGCCTGTTCGGCACGCGTCGAGCAGCATCTCTCGGGTCTGAAAGGCATCGAGAGCTGTTCGGTGTCATTGGCCGGACGCACGGCGCTGGTGGAGTTCGACCCCGAAGTGATCTCGCTCGAAGAGATGAAACGCGAGGTGAACGACATCGGCTACGACCTCGTCATCGAAGAGGACCGCAACGTGGCAGAGATTGAACAACGAGAGCGCAAGGCGCTGCTTCGCAAGACGCTTTTGGCTTGGGTGCTGACCGTGCTGGTGATGTGCTTCTCGATGCGATGGATTGACACGGGGTCCCTCCTTTCGAACAATATCGTTGCGCTTGTGCTGGCGCTGCTTTGCATGGTGATCTGCGGAAGGAACTTCTACCGCAATGCGTGGAAGCAGGTTCGCCATGGTGCTGCGGGCATGGACACACTCGTAGCGCTCTCGACAGGCATTGCCTTCCTTTTCAGCGCATTCAACACATTTTTCGGCGAAGCCGTCTGGGGCAGCCGAGGCATCGAATGGCACACCTACTTCGATGCTTCGGTGATGATTCTCACCTTTGTGCTCACGGGACGTTTGCTCGAAGAGAAGGCGAAAGACGGCACGGCAAGTTCCATCCGCCAGCTGATGGGCATGGCACCCAAGACCGCACATATCGTCGAGAAGAAGGCCAAACGGGACGCAGCCGGCAACATCATCGAGCCTGCCATCGTGCGTGAAGTGCCCATTTCGACCATCGAGAAGGGCGATCTGCTCGAAGTGCGACCTGGCGAGAAGGTGCCCGTGGATGGTGATGTAGTCGAAGCCGAGAGTTTCATGACCGCCGATGCCGCCTATGTGGATGAAAGCATGATCACAGGCGAACCCACACCTGCCGAAAAACGAAAAGGCTCGAAGGTTCTGGCCGGCACCATTCCCAGCCAGGGGAAGTTCACGATGCGAGCCCGACAGATTGGTGAGGAGACGGCTTTGGCTCATATCATCCGCATGGTCCAGGAGGCACAAGGCTCGAAAGCGCCCGTGCAGCGTATCGTCGATCGGGCAGCGCTCATCTTTGTGCCTGTAGTGACGAGCATCGCACTAATAACCTTCCTGGTGTGGTATGTGGTGGGCGGTAATGCCCATTTGCCACAAGCCATACTGTCGGCCGTTTCGGTACTCGTCATTGCCTGTCCATGTGCCATGGGACTGGCCACACCTACTGCGCTGATGGTGGGTATAGGCAAGGCCGCAGAGAAACAGATTCTCGTGAAGGACGCAGCCGCCCTCGAGAACCTGCGCAAGGTGAATGTGCTCGTCACCGACAAGACGGGCACGCTAACCATTCCCAACCAGGAAGTGGATTTCACCAAGGCCGACAATCTCGACCTCGAAGTGCGTGAGACATTGAAGCCCCATGCTCGCGAGGCGATGGAGGAACTGCAGCAAAATGGTGTGGAAGTCCATATGATGAGCGGCGACAAGGACGAGGCTGCCCGCTATTGGGCCGAAAAGGCAGGCATACGTCACTATCAGAGCAAGGTGCTGCCGCAGGACAAGGAGAATCTCGTCCGTAGCCTGCAAAGCGAAGGCAAACGGGTGGCCATGGTGGGCGACGGCATCAACGACACGCAGGCCCTGGCCCTTGCCGATGTGAGCATCGCCATCGGACGGGGCACCGACGTGGCGATGGACGTAGCGCAAGTGACGCTGATGGGCGATGACCTTCGTGCCATTCCCGAAGCCATCCGACTGAGCCGACGCACGGTGTCGATGATCCGACAGAACCTCTTCTGGGCCTTCATCTACAACATCGTCTGCATCCCCCTGGCAGCAGGTCTCCCCTACGCCTTCGGCATTCCCTTCCAGATCACCCCTACTCTCGCAAGTGCCCTGATGGCACTCTCCAGCGTTAGTGTCGTGCTGAATAGCTTGAGATTGAAGTTCACATAATCATTGGAACAAATCGTCCATCGTCACCTCCGATTGCACGATTCCGCTATGGAGATTGTGAGCCACTCCGAAAGTGGTAATAAAAGTATGACAGATGGACTTCTTTGTACGTGTAACATTTCGGAACAAAGAAGCTCGATTTCTCAGACGCTCTTCATAGTCGGAGGTTATTTCGTACTTGTCGGCCGCATACTTAACTTCACAGAGATTAATGACTTCATCGGCCCGGTCGATGAGCAAGTCTATCTGTCCACCTTTCCAAGACGTGCCATTCTTGTCAATAAACGGACGACAAGACCATGAATGAACATTGGAGATGATGCCATTGATTCCGAGAGCACGCTTAATTTGAGAAATATGATGTAAGCATACCTGTTCGAATGCATAGCCACTCCAGGCAGTCATCTGACCCTTGCCTACAAGTTTGCTCCAAAGATGCTCATCCTGACCGCTGTGATCCTCTACGTACTTGATATGGAACAACGAGAAGAGGTCCGTAAGTTGATATAATGCTTCGCGATCAGTTTTGCCGATAGCGGTATATTTGCGTATGAAATCGCATTTGATCAAATTGTCAAGCACTTCTGTCAGCAATCCTCCTTCTTTCAGCCTTAAACCTTCGAGAATCTCTTGTCGTGTCAGGCCTTTTAGTTTTGTGGCCAACAATCCCACTACTCCCCTATAAACCTTTGACTCGTTGAAAAGTGAACGGAAAAGGAAATCAAACTCCTGTCGAAGTGGCGCCCCCTGTTTGAAAAACAGTTCATCGATGCAGACATCGAGAGGCACATCGCGTACCAGCATGTCAAGATAATAAGGAATTCCTCCCAGCACCATATAGGTCTTAATCAACTGGTGGCGCGTCATTTCAATGCCCTTAATCTCGCGCAAGAACAATTCTGTCTCCTTCAGCGAAAAGGGAGCAAGCCATATCGAACGACATACCCTGCCATAGATACCTCCTTTATCGCCTATGAATTTCGAAAGCATCCATGTAGTGGCCGAGCCACATACAAAGAGTTTCAGATTGCTTTTCATCGAGGCCCAGTCGTTCCAAAACTGGCTGAAAGCAGCAAGGAAGTTGCTTTTAGGTGTATCCATCCAAGGTATCTCATCTAGAAATACCACTATCCTATCCTTCTGAAGAATATCCAAGTAATTGCGCAAGGCATCAAATGCCTCAAACCAATCCTTCAATCGCTTCACTTCCTGCCCGGAATACTCCTCAAGACGCTTCTGAAACTGTGATAACATGACCGCACGAGGGACGTTAAACAGACCTGTAAATGCAAAGTCGAAATGATTTTCGAAAATGCTTTTCACCAGAAATGTCTTACCAATTCGACGGCGCCCATAGACGGCCACAAGTTCTGCCTTGCCGCTATCAAGATAATTCTTGATGATTTTCTGCTCATATTCACGGCCAATTATCCTATTGCTTGCCATATTTGTACGATGATTAGTTGGCGCAAATATACAATTATTATTTTAAATAAACAAGCGATACTACTTCCTTAACTCAATTTTTAACATATTTAAGGAAGCAGCATCGCCGATAGTGGTTCCTTAACTACCATTTTTGACATAGTTAAGGAAGTGCTATCGCCACTTATCGCAAAAGCGGGAGCCAGACGGACATTTCGCCCTTGCCACGATTGCCCCAGGCATAATAAGGGATGAGACGAATGGGAAGTTCACGGCCTGCACGACCTATCTCGCGATAGAGCTGGCCCTGCCATGAAGCCTCGTCGGCAAGCGCGGCAACGCCTTCGAGCGCCATCACAGGATGGCCATCAATCTCGATCATTACAGGTTCCAACTGGATATCGGCGGGGATAAGCACATCGTCGATACGGATGCCTTGCGGCAGGTCGGCACTCTCGAGACAATAGACGATGGGACCACGCTTGATGGCCACCTGATTGCGGACCTCCTCGACCAAAGGATTGGCCTCCATGAGGCGAACAGGCATCGTCATGTTCCATTCGACGACATCGCCCTTCTTCCAGACGCGTCTGACTTCGGCATAGGTGCTCGAACGATGCAATATTTGAAGAGGTGCACCATTGATGTCGATGGTGGCACGCTCGCACCAGTCGGGAAGACGGAAACGAAGGGTCCACGCCTTGCCACTGGCCTTCTTGGGGAGTTCGTCGATGGTGACAGAGACACGGCCATCCCAGGGATATTGGGTGGTCTCGGTGAGACGTACTTCGCCAATGCCCGGAATATTTGCTGTGGTCTTGGCCTCGCCATAGAACTGCAACGTGAGCGAAGGAGCCTGCCCTGGCGTGTTCACCGTAAAGGCATAGTTCTGCGCCTCGCTGACTGTGCGCAGGGTGTTGGGAGGACAGCAGAAGCAGGAGATATATTCCTTGCGTTCCTTGGGCCAGCGCAGGGTGTAGGGCAGGTCGGCTGAGATGCGGAGCGGATTGGTGTAGAAATAGCGACGACCATCGAGCGAAATGCCTGAGAGGATGGAGTTGAGCATACAGAGTTCGGCCACGTCGGCATACTTGGCCTCGCCCGTGATCTCCATCATACGCCAGTTGAAGAGCATATTGCCAATCTGTGCACAGGTCTCGTTGTGGGCAGTGGAGTTGGGCAACTGGTAGGGACGACCGAACGACTGGTGCACCTTCTGGATGGAATCGGGCGTGTAGTTGGTGCCATCGGGAGAAGTGCCATCGTAGAGTGCTCCGCAACCACCGGTGATGTACATCTTGCGATAAGTGAGGTCCTGCCAGATGCTGGTGAGGTTACGCATATACTGCTCATTGCCCGTCTCGGCGATGATGTCAGCGACACCGGCATAGAGATAGGTGGAACGTACGGCATGTCCCATAGCCTCGTACTGCTGGTCGAAAGGCTCACGATCCTGATTGTCGTCGGTGCCGTTCTTGACAAGGCTGCGAATCTGGATAAGCTGCTGGGCAAGATCGAGATAACGCGGATTTCCCGTCTCACGCCAC
>JAEEGH010011356.1_pt1 | contig 20234 bp, 27 predicted proteins | sample 9134181 | NCBI WGS metagenome assembly JAEEGH01 (sample SAMN16246544, study PRJNA631951) | gut metagenome | biome: gut microbiome; feature: rumen; material: DP-attached | host: Bos | place: Iran: Karaj | collected 2018-10 | reverse complement strand
GAGAAGATCGCCCTGGTCTTCGGCAGGGAGGACATCGGGCTCCTCCAGACCGAGCTCAACAGGTGCGACGTCCTGATCACCATCCCCGCTTCCGATGAATACCCCATCATGAACCTCTCCCATTCGGTCGGAGTGGTCCTCTACGAGATGTTCCAGTCGAAGCACGTGCCCAAACGCTGCCTGCCCGCCGACAGCCGCGAGAAGGAGCTCATGTTCCAGTTCTTCGGCGACCTCCTGGAGGAGATCGGTTACATGGAGGCCAGGAGAGAGGCGACCACCGTCATGTTCAGACGCATGATGGGCCGTTCCATTCCCACCAAGTACGAATACAACACCATCATGGGCGTATTCGGAGATGCCGCCAAGATCATAAGGGCCGGCGGCAGGAAATGGGCATGAAAAGGAGGACCGTGTCCTCGCCCAACCCTGATTTTCCCACATGCTCGGGCATGGCGTTGCCGCGTGCCGCGAGCGTCGTCGAAGCCTGATCGCGGTCGAAGTCGCTGACCGGCATATCGGTGAACGCGATGATCTTCCCGCAGCTCTGAGGCACCTCGAAATATGTATGTGCCAGCGCATCGGAGATCGCATCCTGGTAATGGGCACCTTCGCCCACCGCGATGGTGTACGAGGGACTCGAACAGTAGGAGAAGAAGGGTATCCTCTCGAGCAAATCCGCAAGGGTATGGACCAGGTCGGCGATCTTCCCCTCGGTACCGGCCAGGAACTCGGAGAAGTTCTCCGCGATGGCCTCGTCGCGGATGGTACGCTGCAGATCGATGACGAACAGGTTGTCCACCGATTCCGGCAGGGTGGCGAGTGCCTGGAGGGCCTTCTCGCGGCGCTCGGATTCGAATGTATAGGGAACTGTGCACAGGGACACCATGGCTATGTCCAGGGCCCTGGCGCACTCCGAGATGAGCGAATGCGCAGCCTCGAACGATGCTCCGCCCAGAGGGGACAGGAGCAGGATCCTGTTGTAATTGGACAGTACGTCGCGGAGCCTGCTGGCGTTGAGGTTGATATCCTCGGTGAGCTCCATGCAGTCTTGGTTGAGGGTGTAATCCTCCTCCGTAAAGCTGCGGTAATCCATCAGGAGGACGGGGCTGTCGTACCTCTCGGAATAGGTCCTGGCACAGCTGCATCCGTAGCCTCCGTAACCTATCACGAGCGTGCCCGGCATTCACTCATCCTTCCTGTCAGATTCGAGCCCCTTGGCGATGACGTCCGTGAGGACCTTTCCCGCATCGGTGCCGTCGGCGGTGAAGTCGTTGAGGTCCAGCTCGCTGCGCGCCCTCAGGCGCTCCAGGACCTCCGCCCTCTGCTCGGGGGAGAACCTGGATTCCAGGAGGGACTCCACGGCGGCCCTGACGGCCTCCGCCTCCGATGCGTAGTCGTGGCGGTTAACCAGTTCGGACAATAGAAGAAGGTCGTCCGAAGAAAGCCTCACGATGACTCTTTCCTCATTATCCATGGACCGCACCACATATCAAAAGTTACAGGGGCGGAAGCCCCTGTGAAGGTAAAGCGTTTGAAGTATCCGATCAAGTCGAAAAGCTCATCCGAAGAGTGCGCTGAGACCAGCTGCTGCCTCGTCCTCGCTGACTTTCTCCTCTTCTTCCTCAGCAGGTGCTGCTGCGGGTGCGTCAGCTGCGGCTGCGGGTGCGGCTGCGGCTGCTGCTGCGGGAGCGGCGAAGGAAGCGTTTGCGATTGCCTCCTTGATGTCGACTCCCTCGAGGGATGCAACGAGTGCTTTGACTTTTGCGGCGTCAACTTCTACGCCTGCTGCGTTGAGGATAGCCGTGATAGCATCTTCGGTAATCTCTTTTCCAGCAGAGTAGAGGACCATTGCGCTGTAAACATACTGCATTTTAATCTCTCTCCTTATTTCATCCGAAAAGTGCGCTGAGACCCGCGGCTGCGTCCTCTTCGCTTACCTCTTCGGTTTCTTCTTCGTCTGCTTTCTGCTCCGCCTGAGCGACGGGTTCTGCTGCGGAAACGGATGCTGCTGCACAGGTGCTGAGCCTGGCTGCGAGGTCATCGTTGGTGTATCCGGATGCAGAGGCAAGGGCAAGCATCTGCCTGTCTGCCTTGGCAAAAAGCGCTCCAATTGTCTCTTTAGTCGGTATCGCGGCCTCAACAGAGAGCGAGTAGGCGCTCCTGTATGCCTTCGCAATCAGAGTGGGCATGGTCTCCTTTGCAGGGTATGCAATCTCGACTGCCACTGCGAGTGCGTCGTGCGCGGCCGTAGCGAACATATTGCTGTAATAATCATCAGGAATGTCCAGAACAGACCTGCTGTAAACGATTCCGTCGCCGTAGACCGCTTTCGCGTCCATTCCGACGATCATGGGAAGAATTTCCAGCTTGGGAAGCATTGCTGCCAGGTCAGCGGAGATTGCCTCTCCTTCCTTGACAACAGTGGTGTCCTTCTTGATGGTTATTTTTCCGTTCATAATCTGAGCGGGAAGCCCGAGTTTCTGAAGTTCACCGATGATAGGTCCGGGTCCAAAGGGTGTGGGTCCGGCAGGGACAACGATGTCGTAGGGTGCTTTGTCACCGGCCTTTGCGGGCGCGGGGGACATGGTCGCCTTAAGCTTGTTGAAAAGCTTGAAAGCGTTCATGTCGGTGGTGACAACGGCGCACTGTCCATCGACGTGCTCAGCAAGTGCATCGATTCCGGGCTTGTACTGAACAGCCTCGTCAAGAGCCAGGCGAATAAGGTTATTCTTGGTCATCTTGATCTTGGCGTGTCCGCGCATTCCAGCCCTCATCGCCTGAATCTGCTGGCCGGGGATACCTTGCATACTGACGACCGCGACAACGGGCGCGTTCTTGATATCCTCGACGATTTCACCGACGAGTTCCTTCTTCCAACTTGCAACGTGTGCCATCCTTAGACCTCCTCAGAGCAACCTCTCCGCGGGACCCATGGTGGTCTTGATGTAAGCGGATGCGATGTTGTGGGATCCTTTCTCAAGGTGTCCTTCAACACGCTTCATGATGAGATCGGCATTCTCAGCGATATCATCTGCAGACATCTCGACGGTTCCGATGGGGACATGGAAAGTTTTCTTGTCTTTCGTCCTAACAGTCACAGACTTACGGAAGTTTGCGATAAGGGCAGCCGGATCTGCTCCGGGTGCGATGGGCTTAGGCATCTTTCCGCGAGGACCGAGAACGGTACCGAGCCTCTTACCGACCTGCGCCATTAAAGGTGCCTCGGCGATGAAGTAATCGATGTCGTTTGCGATCTTCTTGGCCTGCTTCTTGTTCCCTGCGAGAGTTCCGAGTTCCTCGGGAGTGATCACAAGGTCAGCAACGTCTTTGGCTTTCAAGGCAAGTTCGCCACCACCAATCACAGCGATCTTGACTTCCTTTCCGCGTCCCTTGGGGAGAACGATGTCTTCCTGAATACGGTTCTTAGGAAGGGAGAGGTCAACATCTTTGAGATTGATGGCCAACTCAACCGTCTCAACAAATTTGCGCTTCTTTGCACTATCAAGTGCCTTCTGCACAACTATTACGGTTGGTTTATCTGCCAATACAATTCCTCCTCGTAGTGCTAACGGGCGGTTTAGACCCTCCTACGAGCAAGTGTCGTAAGTTAGGGTCATATATAAAGGTGTCCCACTTGACACCATACTATATTATAGAACAGAAGGGGAAGGGGGATGTTGATCCCCCTGTGAAGGGTTTGTTTCACTGGAGCTCAGCGTCGTAGACGCCGGCCCTGACATCGGCCTGGAAGACCTTTGCATCCTTGCCGTCGATGGTGACACCGAGGGAGACGCAGTTTCCGGCGACCTCCATGACACGTGCCTTGACGGTTGCTCCGAGGAGATCGTCCTGCTTCTGTGCGGCGACCTTCTTGGCCTGCTCGACGGTGAGGTTTCCGACCTTGGTGGTCTTGGGGTTGCCGGATCCGAGGGGGATGCCGAGCTCTGCCTTGATGAGAGCGGACATGGGGGGAGTTCCGACCTTGATCTCGAAGGTCTTGTCGTCGTTGATGAGGACGGTGACAGGGACCTTCATTCCCTCGAATGCCTTGGTCTTCTCGTTGATCTTTGCGACTACCTGGGCGGTGTTGACTCCCTTGGGTCCGAGTGCGGGTCCAAGAGGGGGTCCTGCGGTTGCTTTTCCACCGTCAACCATTGCCTCTACTTTGTCTACCATATTCAATTCTCCTTTTCGATTAATTTGACGCTGTCACCTTTAACGGTAACGGGAATGGGGACCATGGCATCGACGAGCTCGACGGTGATCTCCTCTTTAGCCTGATCGATCCTCTGGACCCTTGCCCTCTCGCCCTTGAAGGGTCCGTTGACAAGCTCCACGAGGTCTCCTTCCTCGATTCCGATGACGGCGGAGACGGGCACAAGGTATGAGCTGATCTCCTCGATCGAAGTCTCGGCGGGGATGTGGGTCCCTTTTGCTACACTGATATCTTTCCTGTCGACGAACGAGCGTGCCTTCTTGATCTCGCGGGTCTTCTCCTGGAGACGGTCGGTGTTCATACCCTCGACGAACACGTATCCCCTGAGACCTACGGGGCTGAGGACTGCGTAAACATCCTTCTCGCCCTGCGAGGCCTTCGCGAACAGGCTCTGTGCCACGACCTTCTCCTGATCGATCTGAGTCTTCAGGATGAGGATGGACTGTTTGGCGCAAGCGCCGAACTGCTGGGTGGCGGTGCCGGCATTGGATTTGACAGTGATTTCGATGTCGACGCGGTCGTCGTACCTGGCTCCCCTGGGGCAGATGACCTCGAGCCTCAGGATCTTGGAAGCACTGCCGGGGAAGGCGACCTTGACCTCCGCCTTGGAGCGGAAGTAGTCCCAAAGCTCTGCGCCCTGGGAGTCGTAGAGGATGACGCTCCACTCGGGGCCGTTCTCGGGGTCGGATGCGACGACGTTGACGGTGAAGACCGCGTCCGCTGCGCCTGCCGCCACCTGGAAATCCCAGGTGACCTGGCCGCCCGCGTGGACGTCCTTCACGCCGCTGTCACCGCTGAACATCGGACTGGAATAGTTCTCTGCCATCTCTCCACCTCAGAAGTACTCCGGGAGGTAGGTCATGATCCACATGACAACGAATCCTACCAGACCGAGAATGAGGATTCCCAGTGCGGAAATTTTGGCGGTCTTCAGATACTCCTCCTTGTCAGGGGTGTGGGCCATCTGGAGAATCCTTCCGTATTTTCCCCTGCCGATACCGCTGATTCTGGAGTCGAGGCTGTCCTGAATCTGTTCAGCCTTAGTTCTTCCGGCGTTGTCATCTGTCATTTTTCTTCCTCTGAGCACCGGTTACGGTGCATTTATCGCTCGTTCGTTACCACTGACAATAGCAAATAAGCAACACCCTAACTTAGCATGTTTATTTTAAAGGTTTCGGCGCTCTTTACTATATTATTAAGTTTCAGAGAAGGGGCACGGCCCCAAAAGGCCAGGAAATGTACGGCACGAAATTTATTATATGATATGGGGATTGACTCTCAATTTCCCCCTGAGGTGTTCAAACATGGAAGAGGTTTTGTGCAATATCGAGATTACCAAGGACAACAATACTTTCGTCGCCAAGATCCAGAGCGATATCGGCGGAATGAGGGAGTACAAGTCCTCGAACTTCGAGGAAGTCCTCGAGCAGATGACCATGGACCTTCAGGAAGAATTCGAGCTTGCTTGAAAGGCGGTGACAAAATGGCAGACAAAATCAAACAGATTGTTGACGCAATGACCATGCTCTCCGAGGACACTTCCGTCCCCAGGAACATCAGGAAGGGAGCCACCGATGCAAAGGGAAGGCTCCTCGACACCAAGGACGCCCCCGACGTACGTGCCGCCGGCGCCATCAACATCCTCGACGACCTTGCGAACGATCCCAACGTACCTCTTCACGCAAGGACCCTCATCTGGCAGATCATCAGCCAGCTTGAGACCGTCGCCAAAGAATGAATCCGACGGCCCCATCAGGGGCCGCCGATTATTTTTTTTTCAGGCCCTCTGGGTCTTTATGATTTCCAGGAAATTCTGGAACAGCTCCGCCCCGTACTCGCTGTTCTCCACCTCGGGGTGGTACTGCACTCCGAAGAGGGGACGGGTGAGACAAGATACGGCCTCGATACCGCAGGAGGGCGAGGAGGCCAGGACCTTGAAGCCCTCGGGGACGTTCTTGACCTCGTCGTTGTGGGAGCCCCACACGGTGATGTCGTCGGGGATTCCGGCGAAGATGTTCGAGTGGTCGTCGATGTGGAGCTTGACCTCGCCGAACTCCGGCATGTCGGCCGGACCGAGCGTGGATCCGAAGTGCTGGCACATGAACTGATGGCCGGCACAGATACCGAGGACCGGGTACTCGGCCTTGTCGAGGTATTCGCCGTTGTTACCCATGCGCTGACCCTCGCAGGCGATGCTGGGGGCGCCTCCGGAGAGGACCAGACCGTCAAGATCCTTCAGCTCCTCGAAGGGAGTGGTGTTGGGGACGATCTTCGTCTCGACCTTGAGATATTTCAGGACACGCCATTCACGGTGGGTCCACTGTCCGCCGTTGTCGACGACATACACTTTCATGAACGGTTATCCGCGAAATTGGTAAAAAAGAGTATGGCCCGGATAGGGCCGTTAAGGTTTATTCACTCCCACTCGATGGTCGCGGGGGGCTTGCTGGTGATGTCGTACACCACGCGGTTGACCTGGCTCTTCATCGAATCGGTGATCCTGACGGAGATCCTGTTGAGAACGTCCATGGTCAGCCTGGAGAAGGTGGCGGTCATGCCGTCCACGGAATCGACGGCGCGCACGGCGATGGTGTAGCCGTAGGCCCTCCTGTCTCCCTGGACACCCACGGACTTGCTGGGGACCAGCACCGCGAAGTACTGCCAGGGGCGGACGGACTCGCCGGCGTCGGCGGCCTTCCTGATCTCGTCCTCGACGATGAAGCACGCCTCCCTGACGATCTGCACCTTCTCGGGGGTGACCTCGCCGAGGCACCTGACGGCCAGTGCGGGTCCGGGGAAGGGCTGCCTCTCGGAAGCCTCCACACCCAGCACGCGGGCGACCTGCCTGACCTCGTCCTTATAGAGGTCCCTGAGGGGTTCGCAGAGGGTCATGCCCATGTCCTTGGGGAGACCTCCGACGTTGTGGTGGGACTTGATGGTGTCGCGGGTGCCGTCCCCGGACTCGATCCAGTCGGGGGCGATGGTGCCCTGGAGCAGGCAGGTGGCGCCGAACTCGCGGGCGTACCTCTCGAACACCCTCACGAACTTCTCGCCGATGATCTTCCTCTTCTCCTCGGGGTCCTCGACGCCCTTCAGGGCCTCGAAGTACTCGTCGGCGGCACGGGCGATCTTGTAGTTGATGCCCATGTGCTGCATCATGGCCTCGACCTCCTCGGTCTCGCCCTTCCTCATGAGGCCGTTGTCGACGTAGACCGCCAGGAGGCGGTCGCCGATGGCCTTGCTCGCGAGGGTCGCGGCGACCATGCTGTCGACACCGCCGGAACAGGCGATGATGGCCTTGGCGGGGGCGGGGATGCTGCTCTGGATGAGCTCGACGGCCTCGTCGATGAATTCCTGCTCGTCGAAGAAACCGACCAATTACTGCACCTTCCCGGCTTCACCGACGACGAAGTCGGAGTCCTTCTCGACCTTCTCGGCCATGGCCTTGCGGTCGTCGGCGAGCTTCTTCGCAAGTGCGGGATCGGACAGTGCCAGCATCTCGATTGCGAGGGTCGCCGCGTTGTCTCCGCGGTCCATTCCGACAGCGGCCACGGGGATTCCCGGGGGCATCTGCACGATGGACAGCAGGGCGTCGTAGTTCAGGGAGCCGCTGACGGGGACTCCGATCACGGGCTTGGTGGTGAACGAGGCGACGACTCCGGGCAGGGCGGCGGACAGTCCGGCGATGGAGATGAAGACTCCCGCATCGGTGCCGGTAACGAGCTGCTCGACCCTCTGGGGGGTCCTGTGGGCGGAAGCGACCGCGATATCGTACGCGACGCCGAACTTGTTGAGGACCTTGATGGCCTTCTCGGCGATGGGGAAATCGCTCTTGCTTCCCATGATTATGAAGACTTTTGCCATGCAGGGATGACTGCGAAAAAAACTAATAAAATTTTTGCGAAAAGGAAATGGCGGCTGGGAGACCCAGCCGCCTGGAATGGTTTTAATCAGCTCTTAAGAACGGTGACAAGGAAGATTCCAACAGCGATGAGTGCACCGATGAGGATTCCGATCAGGTAGACGATGGCGTTGTAGACGATGTTCCATCCGTCGATACCGTTGAAGGGAGAGATTCCGCTCCAGTTGATGAGGTAGACCCAAAAGAGTCCGACTGCGAGTCCGATAACGATGATCAGGACACCGAATGCCCTGTTTTTGCCCTTTCCGAAGTAGGTGGAGAAGACTCCTGCGAGGATCATCACAATCGAGAAGACGAGAATGATGAGGGTCAGGAAATCCCAGCTGATTATGTCCATGTTTCTTGCCTCCGTAAATCATACCGATGGTACGGTTCAGATACGTCCACAATTACGTTAAACTTATAAAATGTTCTGTCACGGCTTTTTATAAAAAGCAATAAATAGAGAGCCAATCATGGAATTCCATCGACTTCGTGGTACCATGGAACTGCTGGGAATCGTTGAAGGAATCACATCCGAGGGGCATGCTCTGGTTAAGTGCGTGAGCGCTCCCGAGCTGGGTTCGGCCGTTTTCGACAAGGACCGCAACCGCATCGGTTCCGTCAAGAGGGTCCTGGGACCTGTCGACGGACCCTACGCGTCGGTCTCCGGCGACGGGGTCAGCGGCAGCCTGAAGGGCGCCAAGGTCTATTCCGGCCAGGGCGGTAACAATGGCAGGAACAGGGGAAAAGGCAGGAAGCATTGAGGCCTGTCCCTTCTGCGGGAGCGGGGATCTCGTCTTCTCCGGATCCTCCGACGGCGTGAACTGCAACGGCTGCGGAAGGCGTTTCTACCTCTCGGATTTCATCAAAAAAGACATGCCTGGCACAGGCGATTTTCATCACAAGGCGGACCGTATGTCGGAATCCGCCGAGAGGAACCTCGCGTTCGCCCTATCGGAGATCGGACGCATCGTGACCGCCAACGGCCTCCCTCCCTCGGCGAGGGGCTCCGCCGATTCGATCTACCGCAGGGCTGCCGATATGGACCTGATCAGAGGCAGACCGATCGATGCCCTCGCGGCGGCCTCGGTCTACGCCGCCTGCAGGATCTCCGGCATCCCCCGCACCATGGACGAGATCGCGGAGAACGGAGGGGTCGGCAGGAAGGAGCTCGGAAGGACCTACCGCCATCTCTCCAAGGAACTCGGGCTCGCGCTGTCGCCCGCCAGGCCGCAGGACTACATCGGAAGGTACTGCGATTCGTTGAAACTGGGCACCGAGGTCCGCGAGAAATCGTTGTCCCTTATCAGGAAGGCGTCCGAGAGCGACCTCCTCTCCGGTCTCGGACCGGCCGGCGTCACCGCGGCGGCCGTTTACATCTCGGCGATAATCTGCGGGGAGCACAGGTCGCAGAAACAGGTGGCGGATGCCGCCGGAATATCCGAGGTCACGCTCAGGAGCAGGTACAGGAAACTGGCCGACGGCCTGGGGGTAATGATCGAGTTCAGCTGAGCTCAGGGCCTGAACCATTTGAATTCGAGGTACTCGACCTCTTTTCCGACCCTGCAGAACAGGATCTGCTTCTTCACGCCGCCGGAGAGCCTGACGGTACGGGAGATGTCGGGCCACATGGCGACGACCGAACCGGGCACCGCGTGAACGAGATACCTGGCGTGGCATTCGTCGGGGGACTGCTCGTACACCCTGAAGTGGGTGCCGTACTTGAAACCGGTCTTCACCACGAGTCCGCGGTTCCTGAGGTCGGTGTACGCCTTCAGGCGGAGGTCGAACTCGTCCTGGTTCTTCTTCCCGAATGCTATCAGGTCATCCCTGGTGAGCTGCTTCCCCTTGCGGTCGAAGAGCTCCAGCTCCCCGGTGCCCAGCAGATAGCAGCCCTCGATGAGGGACAGCTGGAGGACACCCTGCATGTTCTTCCCATAGAAGGCACGGGTACGGAGCCTCTCTCCCTCGTCGGAATCGAACACGAAGATGCGGTCGGAGATGAGCTTGCCCGCGACGGGCTCCGCTCTCTCGGTGGGGGAGATCTTTCCCTCGGGGTCCAGGATGGCCATCTTGTAGTACGTGAGGTCGCCCTCCTCGTCCACCACTCCGTAGAGCAGCTGCTTCCCGCGGTCCTCGCTCTGGGCGATCTCGTCCATGAACTCGTTGATGTTCAGGGCGGAACGCTCGGACACGGCGCAGACCATGTAGAGCGGGGCGGATTTGGAAGGGGACATGCCGCGGGGGTAGACCCTGAGGTCAAAGCTTCCCGATTCGGGCTTCACGATGAACCCCCTCTCGCGGAGGTCCTTGAAGACGATGTACTTGATGTCGAAGTCGCTGATCAGTCCGGACGCGTAGTCGAAAAGATCGTTGAAGGTCATCTTCTTCTTACGGTAGACGACCTCCAGACGGTTCAGCTGGAGGAGGAACGCCGCCTCCACCAGGTCGAGCTCGAGGGCGCCTCCGCTCATAGGATAGCCGAAGTTACCCTTGCTGAAGGTCTGACTGGCCTCCCTGACATCGTTGATGAACACGGAGCGGTCCTTAAGCTCGCCGGACATGCTACTGGGATTGTCCCAGCAGATATAATGCTTGTTGGTTTGGCACGAGAGTGCAATACAGATACCTTTTTATAGAAGTTCAAACTATATAACCACTAGTTGTAAACTGCGGGTGAACAACACATGTATGATATGGACAGTATCCTGGCAGTGGTAGAGAATCCGACCAGAAGGAAGATCCTTCAGGCTGTGGTGAGAGAGCCCCACTACCCCCTCCAGCTCTCGAAAGAGCTGGGCATCAGCCAGCAGGCGATAGTCAAGAACCTGAACCTGATGGAGAAGGAGGGACTGGTGGTGAGCTACCGCCAGAGCAGCGACAGGGGTCCCGAGAGGATCTTCTACAAGCCGAACACGGAGTTCACCATAACCATCGACATGAGGAACAACATGTTCGAGGTGAGGCTGATCCCCGCCGGCGAGTCGGGTAACAAGGAAGAACAGGAAAAGGAAACGAAGACGGTCGACGAGCGCAAGCTGGAGGAGGTCCGCGGCAGGATCTCCCAGATCGACCGCCAGATCAATGAGTTCGACAGACGCAGGTCAGCCCTGGTGAGGGAGCGCAACAACCTCATCGAGGAGTTCCTGCAGATGGCGGACCTGAACAACATGGACTACGAACACAGGGAGCTGCTGTACGACCTGCTCAACAGACCCAACTGGAATGCCGAGGACATATCGAAGAAGCTCGGATTCAACGAGACGATAGTGTCCAGGATGATTGACGAAATCCTGCAGTACTGCAGGGAAATGGAGAGGTGATCATTATGACTACGAACGATAAAGCGATCAAGGTCGCTGAACTGAAACCGGGAGAGGCTGGAAAAGGAATCGCCAGGCTCGACCCCGAGCTGATGAACATCCTGGGACTGAAGGTAGGGGACATCGCGCTGGTCATCGGTAACAAGAAGACCGCGGTGAAGATCCTGTCCGGTCCGGCCGAGGACGCCAACAGAGGAGTTATCAGGCTCGACGGTTCCGCCAGGCGCAACGCCGGAGTGTCCATCGACGAGCGTGTCGATGTGAAGAAGGCGGAGACCAAGGAGACCACCAAGATCACGTTCTCGCCCACCGAGGAGCTCAGGCTCCAGGGCGGAGAGGACTATCTGGCACAAGCGCTCGTCGGAAGGTCGTTCGTCAAGGGGGACGTGCTCTCCCTCAACATCATGGGCAACAAGCTCGACCTCGTGGTGACCTCGTTCTCACCCACCGCCGAAGCCGCCCTCATGACCCCCGAGACCAAGGTGAAGATCAACGACAAACCCGTCTCCAAGGAGAACATGGACGTCCCCAAGGTGTCCTACGACGATGTCGGAGGACTCGGCAACGTCATCTCCCAGATCAGGGAGATGGTGGAGCTTCCGCTAAAACACCCCGAGCTCTTCAAGAGGCTGGGCATCGAGGCTCCCAAGGGAGTGCTGCTGCACGGTCCGCCGGGAACCGGTAAGACCATGCTCGCGAAGGCTGTCGCGGGAGAGACCAGCAGCAACTTCATCTCCATCGGCGGACCCGAGATCATGAGCAAGTTCTACGGAGAATCCGAGGGCAAGCTCAGGGAGATCTTCAAGGATGCCGAGGAGAACTCGCCGAGTATCATCTTCATCGACGAGATCGACTCCATCGCGCCCAAGAGGGACAACGTCCAGGGAGAGGAGGAGCGCCGTATCGTAGCCCAGCTCCTGTCCCTGATGGACGGACTGAACTCCAGGGGCAAGGTCGTGGTCATCGGCGCCACCAACCGTCCCAACTCCATCGACGAGGCCCTCAGGAGGCCCGGCAGGTTCGACAGGGAGATCGAGATCGGCGTGCCCGACGTGCACGGACGTCTCGAGATCCTCCAGATCCACACCAGGGGCATGCCCCTGACCAAGGACGTGGACCTCAAGCTCCTGTCCGAGAAGACCCACGGATACGTAGGTGCGGATCTCGCCGCTCTCTGCAGGGAGGCCGCCATGGCCGCCCTCAGGCGTGTGCTCCCCGACGTCAACGTGGACGAGGAGACCATCCCCAGCGAGGTACTCAACAAGATCTCCGTCAGCATGGAGGACTTCACCAACGCCATGAAGAACCTGCAGCCCTCCACCATGAGGGAGGTCCTCATCGAGAAGCCCAACGTGAAATGGGACGACATCGGAGCGCTGGCGGACGCCAAGCAGGAGCTGAAGGAGGCCGTCGAGTGGCCCCTGAAGTACGGCAAGGTGTTCGCCCACATGAACGCCAAACCCCCGAAGAGCATCCTCCTGTACGGTCCCCCGGGAACCGGTAAGACCCTGCTCGCGAAGGCGGTGGCCACCGAATCCGAGGCCAACTTCATCTCGGTAAAGGGCCCCGAGTTCCTGAACAAATGGGTCGGCGAATCCGAGAAAGCGGTCCGCGAGACCTTCAGGAAAGCCCGTCAGGCGTCCCCCTGCGTCATCTTCATGGATGAGATAGATTCCATAGTGCCAGTAAGGGGAACCGGAGGCGACAGCAACGTCACCGAGAGGGTCGTCTCGCAGATGCTGACCGAGCTCGACGGACTGGAGCCCATGAACGACGTCGTGGTCATCGCGGCGACCAACCGTCCCGACATGATCGACCCCGCCCTGCTCAGGCCCGGAAGGTTCGACAAGTCCATCTACGTGGCTCCTCCCGACAAGGAATCGAGGCTCTCCATCTTCAGGATACACACCAAGGGCAAGCCGCTCGAGGACAACGTGAACCTGGAGGAACTGGCCGAGAAGACCGAGAACTGCACCGGTGCGGACATCTCCGCCATCTGCAACGAGGCGGTCATGTCGGCGGTCAGGCGTCTCGTGGCCGGCGGAAAGGAACCCACCGAGGAGGAGATCGCCAACTGCAAGGTCTCCATGGACGACATGGTCAAGGCGGTCGACAAGTTCGGCCCCGCCGCGTCCGCGAAGATCAAGGAGTACGGCGAAAGCAGCATCTACCGCCACTGAAGCCATTTTCATCCTCCGACCCCGCGGTCGGGCCCCTATGGGGCCCACCGCTACCTTTTTTTAGAAATACTAACATTTTTCATATTATGACAAGGGAGGACATGATTAACACCACCCGCGCAATTCTGGCGAGGGCGGGGTTCGATGTTTCTTCGGCCATCAACATACGCAGCGTATGTTTCGACGTGGTCGGCAGGAGGGAGAAGACCCTCCTGATCATCAAGGTCCTCTCCAACGTCGACGCCTTCTCCAGGGAGAACTCCGAGGAGATGAAGATCATGGCGGAGGCGCTGGACGCCAACCCCCTGCTCATCGGGGAGACCTCCAGCTCCGGACCCCTCGAGAAGGGCATCGTCTACTCCAGGTTCAAGATCCCCATCATCTCCAACGAGACGCTGGCGGAGCACCTTCTGGAGGAGGTCCCGCCGTTCATCTTCGCCGCCCCCGGAGGACTGTACGTCAAGATCGACAGCGACGTACTCAAGCAGCTCCGCGACGAGCGCGGCATCAGCCTGGGTACCCTGGCGGAGACCGCAGGTGTGTCCAGGAGGACCATCCAGATGTACGAGTCCGGTATGGGCGCCATGATCGACGCCGCCCTCCGTCTGGAGGAGTTTCTCGACGTCCCCATCGTGCAGCCCCTCGACCCCTTCGAGTACAAGAGGGACGACACCGCCGCCAAGCACGAGATCGAACTCGGCGGAACCACCGGCTCCCAGAGGCTGGACCGCCTGCTCAACATCGGATTCGCGGTCACGCCCATCATCAGGGGCCCGTTCGAGGCCATGTCCAGGGACAACTCGCAGAACACCGTGGTGCTGACCGGACTGGACACCGACAAGACCAAGATCATCCAGAAGGCACTCATCGCCGCCGAGCTCTCCAACCTGTCGAAGAGGCCCTCGGTCCTCATCGTTCAGAAGAAGCAGACCTCGGACAACATCGGATCCACCGCGCTGGTGACCGACGATGAGCTGAAGAAGATTGACGACAAAACCACATTCACCGATATGATCCTCTCCCGGAGCACCAAGAAATGATGCGTTTCAAGGTAGGGGAATGCGATATCGACATTCTTCCGGTGGTCAACGGCCTCGTTTCGGAGGCCGATAAGGTACGTGCCGCATTCGGGGGTTACGAAGCATACGCCGCCTCCCTCGGATGGGAAGGCCTCGAGGCCCTTAGGAAGAGGGATGAGATCGGGGTCGACAATGTGGAGGTCAGCGAGCTCGACATCGTGTACTCGGCGAAGATGTCGGTGTTCGGAGAGGTCCAGACCCCCTCCCCCGCATTCTGCGAACTGGTGGACCTCTGCGCCGAGGCCGGGCAGAACGTCATCCCCCTGGACATGAACGACGAGGAGTTCGACGACGCCTTCATGGAATGCGTCAGCGCCACCCAGTTCACCTCGGTGCACCATCTGGCCAAGAAGGGCTACCGCAAGAGGATGGACGCCGCCACCCCGGAGGAACTGGCCGTCGCCTGGGACTCCTTCGTGGAATCCAACCGGGGGTTCAGGAAGCTGGATAAGAGACGCGAGGAGCACATCGCGAAGGAGCTCGCAGATGTCGCCCGTTTCAGGAGGAAGGTCCTGGCGGTAATCGAGGTCGAGCGCGTGGAAGGGGTCTCCGAACTGTTGAAGGAGGTTGTAAAGAATGGATGACTGCGAGATGTGCCAGATGTGGCGCGAGAGAGGTGCGAAGTTCTGTTCGCACTGCGGCAAGGCACTCGATCCGGTCCCGCAGATCGGGAAGAAGGACAACTTCGACATACTGCACCTGTTCCTGCTCCTGACCATAACGGTCGTCGTGTTCATAGTGGTCAACAACCTGGTCTACTGCATCGTGAACTTCGGAGGAATCTCGGCAGATATATCCTCCAACCTCACGGTGGCGGTCTACGTCCCGCTGGGGATCGACGACCTCATCCTGACCCGCCTCCGCGGTCCGGCCGTATCGGTCATCTTCGCCCTGGACCTCGTCATCATCGGCGTCTGCCTGGCGTACGCGGTCTACAGCTTCTACAGGGGATACATGAACGAGCAGGCCACGGGAGATACCGACTGCACCGAGAAGACCGGCCTGGTGGGCTGCTCCACCATCCTGGCGGTATCCCTCCTCCTGAGCGTAATCTACATCATGATGACGGCCGTATCGGGGAACGCCCCCGACACCAGCTGGATGTCCTCCTTCACCGATTTCGAGATGGTGTTCCGCCTCACCAGGGCGGGAGTCATCGAGGAGGTCATGTACAGGGTTTTCTGGATAGGCGTCCCCATGGTCGTCATCGCCCTCATCGTCGCCAGGAACAGCCGCTGCTGGCAGTTCCTCCTGGGAGGATTCGGCATGAGCAAGGCGGCTTTCATCCTCCTGGTTGCGTCCTCGGTCCTCTTCGGTCTCGCCCACCTGAACGGATGGGGATGGAGCAAGGTCCCCGACGCGGCACTGGGGGGCCTCCTGTTCGGTTATATCTACATCCAATACGGACTGTACGCGTCCATCCTGGCACATTGCGCAATCGATGTAATGTCCACCATCGGGTACACCATCGGGACCGGTGTCCATAGCCTCGCCCTCCTGGGCCTGCTGTTCCTCGGACTCGTGACCCTCATCAGCTGGTTCATCAAGCCCAACATGGATGCGGTCGACATCAGAAGGATGAAGAACTTCCCAGACAGGCTGGAGGTCAATCTCCTGGACCAGTGGAAACGTTACTGACCGAGCATCTTTCTCAGACGGGACTGGGATTCGATGCCCGACTCGAGGGATTTGCACTCGATTATGAACCTGTGGGAGTAACCGGAAAGGCGTTTGAGAACGTACACGAAATCGATGTTCCCGTCGCCTATGGTCAGGTGCGCATCCCTGTCCCCGAGGTTGTCGTGAATGTGAATGTTGCGGATCCTGTCGCCGAAGGTGTCGATCATGGCATCGATCTGCCCTGAGGTGTTGGCGTGGCCTATGTCGAAGCAGATGTCCAGGTCGGTGCCGTCCACGATGGATGCTAATTCATCCGCCTGTATCCCCAGCATCACCGGGAAGCTGGGCATGTTCTCGATGCATGCGTGAAGTCCGTACTCCGAGGCCGCCCTGTCGAACTCATTCATGGAGCGACGGGCCGCTTCCAGGGATATTCCGCGGGTGTCGTGCACGGCGAGGTTGATGATTCCCGGGTGGATGGTGACGGTGTCGATCCCCAAGGTATGAGCAGACTCCATCTCCGAGAGAACGTTGCCGACGGATGCCCTGCGGATGGATTCGTTGGTGGAAGCGATGTTGATGTCCGCTATCCCCGTGTGCAGGGAGAAGGTCATGTCCGAGCTCTCGATGAGTGGCGTATACTTCTCCGCGACCAGGGGTCCGAAGTGGTTGAGCTCGGAGAAGATCTCCCAGTGCCTGAAGTGTCCGGAGATATGCTGGCACATCTCGTCGAATGGGGTCTTGGAGAACTCCGGGCAGGAGACCCCGATGACGTTCATTGGCGGACCTCTTCACCGTTCACCGTCATGGGGGCGACGCGGTCGATGAGCGCCTCGATGTCGGGATCCTCCACACAGACGCTGATGGTGCCCAGCACAGTGCGGTAGTCGACGAAGGATACCTTGCCGACGGTGGCGACCTGCTTGTTGAGGCTGAAAACGGTCTTGGTGCTGCTTCCGCGGGTGCCCCTCTGCATCTGCGAACGGGCGGTATCGAGGATCTTCTGACGCCTGATAAGGGCGGAGAACCTGTCGAGATCGGCGGGGCCCTTCATCTCCTTCTCGGTGAGTTCGAACTCTCCCGTGGGGAATATGTTGAGGAGGGCGGTCCTGATTTTATCGGGATCCTCGCTCGGGTAGACCGGGCACGACACGGTGACTGAGACCATGTCTCTCCTATCTGATAACCGATATAAATGTGCAATCCTATAGGTGCGGTATGCGTGACGAGGTGTTGACAGCCGCGGCAAGGAAGAACCTTTTCCTTGCTCCCGAAGCCCTGGAGATCATAGACTCCAACGGGTATTCGATGGACTTCGTCAACACCCTTCTTAACTCGCTCTCGAACAACGCCTTCCTGGTCACCAAGCAGGACGTGCTCGATTTCCTGAACGGCGACAAGGGCCTGTTCACCTCCGAGAAGGTCATCAAGCCCAGGATCAAGAGGGACCTCGACCTGAAGATCGTGCCCGGCTCCGATATCACCGGCCAGAGCACCTGCGTCGGTACCATAGAGGACTTCACCAACTACTTCAGGAGCAGATACAACATCCTGAAGAAGATCCTCACCAACCGGAAGGACTTCGGTTTCGCCAGCACCATCGAGGCCGCCAGGCGCCACAACCGCGACGTGAAGATCGTCGGCATGGTCTACGACAAGAAGATCACGCAGAAGAACGGACACACCATCCTGGAGATCGAGGACGAGACAGGTACCTGCAGCGTCTTCATCAGCAAGGACTCACCCCTCGCCAACGAGATCTTCGTCAACGACGAGGTCATCGGAGTGGCAGGGAAGTTCGCCGAGAAGAGCAAGCTGTTCATCGCCAACGAGATCTTCCGCCCGGACGTGCCCAAGAACCATACCTGGGTCCCCAGCGACAGCACCTCCAGCATCGCCTTCCTCTCGGACATCCACATCGGGAGCAAGGAGTTCCTGACCGCCAGCTGGGAGAAGATGATCGCCTGGCTGAGGCACAACGCCGCGGAGCAGGAGATCAACTACCTGGTGCTCCCCGGGGACGTGGTGGACGGTATCGGGGCCTATCCCGATCAGGAGAAGGACCTGGAGATCCTCGACATCTACAAGCAGTACGAGGCCCTGGCGGAGTACCTGAAGGAGATCCCCGACCACATGAAGGTCGTCCTCCATCCCGGCAACCACGACGCCTGCAGGCTCGCCGAGCCGCAGCCCGCCCTCAACGAGATGTACACCAAGACCTTCGACTCCAGCATCTACATGACCGGCAACCCCATCAACCTCGAGGTGGAGGGAAGGTTCGTCACCTCCTACCACGGCAAGAGCATCGACGACTGGATCGCCGGTGTCAGGGGAATGACCTACGAGGACCCCATCAGGGTCATGAAGGAGATGGTCGTCAGGAGGCACATGGCCCCGATGTACGGCGCCAGGAACGCCCTCGCGCCCGAGAAGAAGGACTATCTCGCTCTGGAGCACCTGCCCGACATCTTCGTGTCCGGACACGTCCACGGCGCGGGCGGAATGGATTACAAGGGAGTGAAGATGATCAACGCCTCCACCTGGCAGTCGCAGACCGATTACCAGAAGCAGCACAACTTCAACCCCAATCCCGGCGTCATGCCCGTGGTCCATCTCGGTACCGGCAAGATGACCATGATGGAATTCGCCAAGGACTGAGCCGTTTTCCGATATGCTGGCACATATCATTTTCTTCAATCGAGGCTGTAAAAAAATGAATCCTGTCCGGCAGGTCTCCCTGCGGACAGGTAAGTGGTTTCAAAGCCAATTCAACGCGAATACGGCGATGATCAGGAACGCCCCGAGCACAAGCATACCATAGCTTATCGCCCAGATCAGGGTGAACGCCCGTCTTACTTTGATGGGGTCCTCCCAGATTCCTTCCACGCGTTCCCTTAATGACTTCACTCGGTTGACGCTCCTTTCTTCTTGAGGTGTTTCAGACGGGTGGTTTCCTCTCTGGACATCTCTTCGAGACGGAATTTGACGAACCTCTCCGATTCCTTGAATTCGGGGATGATCTTGAATTCCAGTGCGTTTACACGCCTCTTGGTCTTCTCGATCTCATCCAGCAGTTTCTTCATGGCGGTCTCGATCTCGGCTGCACGGATCAGGGTGATGAGAAGCTTCTCAAACGCCGCTGCGGCATCCTCGATGTAGGCGGAGGTCTCGATCACACCGTAACCCTTCTGGAGAAGGGTGGTGTGGATGTTGTTTGCCTCTACCCTGGGGACCATGAGTCCCATGATGGATTTGCTGCTGAGGTCGACTTCAGGGTGCGACTTGAGTGCGTATGCCGCACTCTTCACCGCAAGCTCTCCGTCAACGACCTTCGCAATGGTGATTTTCTTCATTGCGAGCTGGAAGTCCGAAGCAACACCGACACGCATCTGCCTCGCCTTCTCCATGATCTCGAAGAACTCAAGGATGAGTCCGTCCCTCTTCATCTTGAGGATCTTGTGTCCGGACTGGGACAGCTTGATCCTCCTTTTGAGGTCGAGAAGCACGGAACGGGTCGGGGTGACATCGCGGGCTGCCATCGGTCATCACTCCTTCTTGGGAAGGTAGGTCTGGATCAGCGACTTCTTGATCCTGGTGAGCTGGTCGATGTCGAGCTCGGCGAGGATCTCCCATGCGATGTCGAGAGTCCTCTCGATGGAACGGTCCTCGTAGAGTCCCTGGCGGACGACACGGTCCTCGAAGAGATCTGCGAAGTCGAGCAGCTTCCTGTCCTTGGCGGACAGGGAGTCCTTACCGACGATTGCGACCAGTCCACGGAGGTCCTTTCCTTCTGCGTACGAGGCGTACAGCTGGTCGGAAACGGCCTTGTGGTCGTCACGGGTCTTGCCCTCACCGATACCGTTGTTCATCAGCCTGGACAGGGAGCTGGACACGTTGACAGGGGGGTAGATA
>JAEEGH010011355.1_pt1 | contig 20234 bp, 23 predicted proteins | sample 9134181 | NCBI WGS metagenome assembly JAEEGH01 (sample SAMN16246544, study PRJNA631951) | gut metagenome | biome: gut microbiome; feature: rumen; material: DP-attached | host: Bos | place: Iran: Karaj | collected 2018-10 | reverse complement strand
CTTGGGTCTCATAGTCAGAAATTGAATAGCATTGGTTGTACTTGTGCGGTCTGTTCTCTCTTGGCGTTCGGCTTCTTGCGGTTGGCAATGCGGTTATAGCAATCCCTTTGGTACTGCGCCATTGCCTCGCGTCTTGCCTCTGCCTTTTCCTCGTCTGTCAGTTCTACTACATGATTAACCACCACATGTAGATAGTCCACAGACTTGTCGACTTCGATGTCCTCTTCTTGGTAGTAATGAACTGCCATTCCGTAAATCTCGTCATCCTCAAATCCGTTGCATCCGCTTTCCTGCACTTGGTTGAGAATGTAGGTCACGCAGTCGTTGATGTTCTTCTTCGGGTCTGCATACCTTTCTGCAAAGTTGGTGTCATAGGTTGCCATTTCCATAAGGTATGCTTGAATGGTCTCCTTAAATGCTCTTGTTGCGTCCATGTTGATAAGTATTTAGATGAATAATTAGATTTTGCCCTGCTCGTGATAGGAATAATATGTTCCGTCCGTAACGATAACATGGTCGAGGAAGTGGATGCGCATTACCTCACATGCCCGTTGGATGCTCTTCGTCAGTTCATCGTCATATCTGCTCGGTGTCAGTCTTCCGCTTGGGTGGTTGTGAACGGCTGCAAGGATGGTTGCGTTACTCAGTACGGCTTCACGCATGACGATACGAACATCTACACTTGTCTCGGTGATTCCTCCTTGGCTGATTTTCACGGACTTGATAAGGCGGTAGTTGTTGTTCATCAGTAGAATGTGGAATTGCTCTACCTCTAAATCCATCATTCGGGGAAGCATATAGTTATAGATACGGGTAGCGGTGCCCATGTCGGGGCGGAGTTCTGCGGTTGCTGCTTGTCTGCGCTTGCCCAACTCCACTGCCGCCATAATCTTGCATGCGGTCTGAGTGCCTACTCCCTCAATGTCCTCAAACTCGTCGAAACGTGCCTTGCCCAATGTGTTGAGGTTGTTGTTAAACTTGCCTATAACGTGTTTGGCAATATCCACTGCGCTATACTGCTGCGTACCACTGCCAATGAGGATGGCTAATAACTCTGCATCCGTAAGGCTGTCAGTGCCTAAACGCTGTAGTTTCTCGGTGGGTCTGTCCTCAATGCTCCATCTGCTAATGGGGAGTCTCATTGTTGCTGCTGTGCTCATAATTCAGTTGTATTGATAATTTGATGTTCTGTGATAGTTCTTTGTCTTGGCGAGAAAGAGGGTCATCCGCACGTCTGCCCCTGCTGCCTGCATCTGTTCGATAAAGGCGTTGGCGGTGGCACAAGTGGTGCAAATGTCATCAATCAGCAACACACGCTTGCCGTTGAAATAGTCGGTGTCTATCTGCACATTGCTCCTTTGTCCGTGCTTCTTGCTGATATGCACTTTCTCACGCTTGCCGATAACTTGGATATGCTCAAAGCCGTTGATTGCATTGCACTTGGCGCAAACACTGGCAGAGAAACGCTTATACCTGCGTTTGTTGGTCTGCTCACAACTGGCGGGGATGCACACGATGATGGTATTTGTCAAGTCCATAGATGCGAGTGTCTTTGCCACAAGGTCTGCTGCCCACTTGGTTGCATACCTCCTACCTGCCTTGAAGTCGAGCAAGTGGCGCATAGCGTCCTGCGTATCGAAGTCTGCACAGCGCATATAACGCTGCGGAGTGTACTGCATAATGGCGTATTTGAACATATCTGAAAGGGATTAGAGGATGATACGTGCAAGGAATAACACTATTCCAAATACGGCTACAATGAGCCATAGGACGAGGTTTACGACTGCCCTGAAGCAATGCCACAGGATGCGGACTGCCCAAAGGATGATGCGGAAGAGAGAGTAACCCATAACTGCTAATGTTGTTGTACTGCTGTATGCCATAATCTTTATTTTTTTATGTGAATCCAGGATCCGTAGTGCAGTTCCTTGTGAACCAATCTCGAACCGTGAATCCTTCGTTTTTTTTTGCGTCTTCCTATCGCCGTTTGTTTGTTCCTACGACTTTTTCAAAGGTAGCAGAATTGGATTCGCAAAGTTTTTTCGGCGAAATACTACCCCCTTTCGGGTGTGGAGATTTCCCCGAAACCCTTCAGGGCTTGAAACTTTGCCATTCCAATTTGCGTTTTACCTTTGTCGTAGGAACAATCAAACATCAGGCGATTGGAAGACCTGCGAAAGTTCACGGCGAGATTCGTTTGCATGGGCTACGCGCACCCCCTTCGCAAAGCGAACGGACTTTCGGGCAGATTACAATGTTCGCTGGGGCGAATAAATGTTCAGATTATCAGATTGAGTGATTCGTAAAAGACTCCAGAACAGAGCGGATGAGAATAAGAAATCGGCTGTCCTCACCTGCAATACTGAATGCCCCCAGCGGTTTCCAGTTTGCAAGTGGTGACAGCCGTTTTCTCTCGTCCGCTGACAGTCGGGTGTGTCTTATAGCCTTATCAGTGTCTTGCACACCGACAAGGCTGTAAGACTTGCCCGACGACATTAACGCTTTTACGACGGTCGTGTGTGCTTTTCGGAATTAGAGGATGATGTCTAAGGCTGACGATTGAATGTGAAGCGGATAGGCTTATGGTTATTGTATGCGGCCTTTGGTTTGACTTTGCAGATTGCGAAAACCTGTCTTCAGAAAACAATCACTTTCTTAACCATGTTTTGAGATATTGCACATTTCGATTTTAATGTATTTTTTTTGTTAAAAATAACAAAATAACGTATCAATTTGAGTTGCTATACATAATATTTAAATACTAATTAGTATCTTTGCCTCAGTTACAAATCAGATTCAAACGAAAATCATTATGGTTTAGCTGATAACGAGCGAAATGCTAATGTAAGATTTATTTTATAATTGAATAAACAATAACGTATTATAATTAGATGGTTTTACCTCGTAAGGTCATCATATGAATAGAATTGAAATATAAATAATATTGATATGCAAAAAAGTAACAAGAAATTATTCATTAGTTGGTCTGGAGAAAATGGCAAGGAGATCGCACTGAAGCTAAAAGAAGTTCTTGAAAAGGATGTGTTTGAGAATGAACTAAGTTGTTTTGTCTCAGATTCTGATATTACATCGGGTGAGACATGGTGGAATAGGATCAATAAGGAACTTACTGCTTCATCCATGGGGATTGTTTGTATAACAAAAGAAAATGTAAAAGCTCCCTGGATTTATTATGAAGCAGGTGCTCTTGTTGGTCATGATATCATGACAATTCCATTACTTTTTAATTGCAGTTTTGAAATCCTTAATGATACCCCTCTAGACACGAACCAAAAAGTACAGTTTTCAGACAGGAAGAAGTTTGCCAAAATGATACTTGATATAAACGGACATTTGAATGTCTTGAAAGACTCACCTAATCATATTAGAGTAATAGCAAATACGGCTCATGAGAAAATGTGCAACGAATTGAAAGATGTTTTTGACAGACTAAAACAAAAAGGATATTTCAATGAGAAATATGTATATCCTCAAAACATTTCTACCATTGATAGGAATTCTGTTTTTGTAAGTGCCCCAATGAGTACATTAAAACAGATGAATATAGAAAACAACGAGTTTCATTATTGAAGATTCTAGAAAATCTTAAAAAAATCGGTTTCACAAAAGTTGTATGCCCTGCTGCGGACATTGAAGACAAAAATCATTTTGATGGAAGGGCAAAAAGTGTTCAAGATAATTTCGCAAATCTAAAAAAGACAGAATGCTTTGTACTTATATATGAACACGCTCGGCCTTCAAGCGTAATGGTTGAACTAGGATATGCAATCGCGATATCAAAGAAAACAGTTGTATTTTACAAAAAAGAACTCCCATTCCTTGTTCAAAAAGCTGGCGAGAATATTCCTCATGTGCGAACCGTAAAATTCAGAAACTACGATGAAATTATTAATGAGATTATAGGCAACAAAATGGCTCTGTTTAAAAATGATAAAGATGAAAATGACTAATAAAGTATTTATTTCCGCACCAATTTCTGGTTTTGAAGATAAACATGATTACGAAGAATTCAGAGAGTTTATTCTATCTCTTATAGTGTCATTAAGAGTTGCAGGATTTGAAGTTTGTTCTGAACTTGAGCAGATTTCTCACTCAGGTGATTATGATAGTCCAACAAAATCCGTTGAAGATGATCTTGCAAACATTAAGTCATCAGAAATATTCCTAATGATTCATCCAAAACGGATGCAGACCAGCTCTTTGATGGAGCTTGGTTTTGCATGTGCTATATCAAAAGCGATTATAATAATTGGTAAGAAATCCGATCTTCCATATTTAGCAAAGGGATTGGAGTCTTCTATCGTTAAGGCGAAAATATTAGATGTCTCACATATTTCCAAGGACATAATTCCCCAAATTATACAAATAGTAAAATGTAACTAACAATAACAATTATGAAACAATAGATACATATTCATTTTAGTTTATTAATTTCCTTTAACGAATCAATTAGTTACGTTAAACCCAAAACGTTTTATTCGAGAAAAACTGATTAATGTTTATGTAGTAAAGAATAAATGAACTAGCGATAATAACAAATTATGGATATATTAACTATACCTTGGTCGGAAATCAATATTCCGAAAATTATTTTGGAAGCAATGCCCATGATTATCTCTACCTTCGTGGGTACATGGATTGTTAGAAGGTCTTTTCTTCCCAAAGTTGTTATAAAGACGAAGAAAGAGCATATATTGAGAGATGACGGAGGATGCTTTTTATCTTTGAATCTAATCAATGTAGGCCCCAATGTAGCTAAAAATTGTTGTGCTTATATAATCTTAGATAATCCTGTGAATAGTAGTCAGTTCCTTAACCCCGACGAAGCAAATACTGACGAGCATTTACCTTGTTATGTTCAAGAAAACCCAAATTTTGAAACTCCCAGAAATACTCTTATAACCAGAGAGAAACGGAGGGATGTGCAGCAAATTGAACTATGTTGGACTCATCATGGGAATCCGTATCATAAAGATTTAAATCCTGGCGTGCAGACGCATGTTGATATCTGTAGGTATCAACTGTTCTCTAACGACAAGGGCCAATATTATATAATTTTCCCCACAGAAAGAGGATGGAGAAGAATACACTTCCGATTAAAGTATCAAGAGTTGCAAGGAAAACTATATGTTTGTCCAGCCAATTCTTATCCTAATATATTTGATATTACATTTGGGCTTGATACCAGTGGAACCCCAGAAGTAAAGATAAAGAAAATACGTTTAAATTGGTTTTCAAGAAGAAAGTTGTTATTGAAGTAAAGACTTATATATATGAGAGAATGCTACTGCCGTTTTGCGGATGTCGTTATTGATCCTAAATTCAATGGCAGAATTATTGTATCGATAGCCACATTCTGCTGATGATTTTATTGCATATTCTAACTTCGACACCAAATCCTCTAAATTGTCCTTCTGGAAGAATATAGCATGTTGATAACCTGATGCAATCTCTATATAAGTCGGAATATCTGACAAAACAGTGGGAATGCCGATGGCTAATGCTTCGGAAATGGACAGACCGTATGAACAATAACGCTCAGGTGAAAGAACTATGTGAGCAGCCTCATAGAGCGTAAACATACTATATGCAGAAAGGAAATGTAGGTGCTGGGAAATATTCTTTGTCCTGTTCTTTGTCCGAAATTCATCCAGTTCAGGAAGCAAACTATTTTTTATCCCACTGAACACCACTTCAATATTGTATCCCCTCTCCAAAAGTATCTCACACGCCAATAAGGCTAAATCTTGGCCCTTTTGTTTAACATTGAAACGTGATGGAATTAGAATGACGATGGTGGATGCGTTTCTCCCGAACGATGTTTCTTCAGTATGGGTAACTTTTTTCGAATATGCCATGTCATTCAATAGAACACCAAGATGCACAGACTGGATAGGAATCTGAAATCGTTTAGAAAAGTTATTGGCATAGTAATGGCTTGCTGTAAACAAACACGGTCTGTTCTGAATCTGAGAACTCTTGTTTCTTACGAACTCTATCAACTGTTGGAATTTCCCTTCTCCCCAAAAGCCGTCAAATTCTTGTTCGTTCTCATGTTGATAAGCGACTATAGGAGTTATTGTTTCTTGTGCATAAGCTGCTATATATGAGTTTAAATGATAAATGTCAGCCTGAAACTTTGAATACTGCTCATAAGAATAATCTGCCAGACTTCTTAAGCCATCTTGTACTTTACTGTCCCCGAAAATTGCTTCTTTAAGAAATTTTGATGATGGAACTCCATTATACTTAGTTCGCAGCAGATTAGTATATTGCTCGGGAATCACTCCATAGACGTCTATGCCTTCAATGACGAAATGCGTTTTTAAACTAGAGCATACAATGAATGGCTCATGTCCTAACACTTTCAATTCTTTGGCCAATTTGATAAGCAAGGTCTGAGTACCACCGATATAAGGGTCACTAATCTCATAATATGTGTGCAAGCAAATATCCATAATTTGTTATTATCATTCGTTCGTTTGCATTATTTATCTTATATTATTAATGTAAATCCCCAAAATGAATGAAGAATGAAAGCAAATGAAAACAACCAGAAAGTAAGTGCTGTCATAAAAGATTTCTTATGGCATTGTGAATTTGAGAAGAAATTAAGCGAGAAGACATTGAATGCTTATAAAGCAGATTTGTCACAATTCGTTAGTAGCATTGGTGATCTTGATATTTCAGAAGTGACAAAAGATGTTTTAAGGAAATATCTTCAGGCAATATCTCATTTTCGACATAAAACTATCAAAAGGAAAATAGCGACAATAAAGGCTATGCTGAATTATTACGAATATGAAAATGAATGGTATAACAGTCCCATGCGGAAGATGAAAATCAGGATGCGTGAGCCTGTCCGCTTACCTACAGTGATGAACATAAAAGAAGTAAGGTTATTGCTTGGCATTGTTTATAAGCAACGAATGAATTGTAAATCAGATACCTTTTCCTATCATATGGCTACTCGTAATATTGCAATTATCGAGTTACTGTTCGCTTCTGGTATGCGTGTCAGCGAACTGTGTGACCTGCGTGTATGCGATATTGACATGAAGCAAGGGTGTGTCAGAATCATTGGTAAAGGGAATAAAGAGCGAATAATAGACATCAGCCAGAAAGCCACATTATCAGCAATAAAAGATTGGCTAAATGAACGAGGTTGTTGTGACTCTCAATCTCCATTATTCGTTAGCCGTTTACATAATATCCTCTCTACTCAATCTGTGAGACTACTCATAAAGAATATTGTTGCATCTTCTCAAATTGAGAAGAAAATAACCCCGCACACTTTTCGTCATACATACGCAACTCTTTTATTGGAAGAGGGTGTTGACATTACTTATATTCAACATCTGCTTGGTCATAGTTCTGTTGTAACGACACAGATATACACTCATGTGAATCTTCAAAAGCAGCATGAAATATTAAGCAAGAAACATCCGAGGAGGCTAATATGAGCTATGACCATCTATTTATTTACATTTCTATCACCTCGTCGCATAACTCGCTGACAGTTGTTCGGTGGGTGATGAAAAGCATGGTCTTTTGTGGGTATGCCGTAAAGAGACGGTGATACAGTTCGCGCTCGGTGGGTTCGTCGAGGGAGCTGCTGATCTCGTCAAGCAGGAGGATGTCGCCACCGTGGAGCAATCCTCGGGCGATGGCGATACGCTGAGCTTGGCCCTCACTGAGTCCGCTGCCATGCTCACCAAGTTCGGCGTTAAGACCGTCGGGCAGGTCGAAGACGAAGTCAGCACAGGCGGTATGCAGTACCTCGCGCAGTTCGTCGTCGGTGGCATCGGGCTTTGCCAGTTGCAGATTATAGCGGATGGTGCCGCTCATCAGGGTATTGCCCTGTGGCACGAAACACAGTTTACCACCAACTTCAACCTTGCCCGCTGTCGGTTCGATAAATCCGAGTATCAAACGGAATAGTGTCGTCTTTCCGATGCCCGTTTCGCCCATGATGGCAGTCTTCGAACCTGGACGGAACTCATGCGTGAAGTGGGAAAGAATCTCCCTATCGCCCTTGGCATAGCGGAAAGATACGTCATCGAAGCGGATGGCAGAATCACGGGGACAGGTCGCTTGATTCGCTCGTGTCGAGCGATCATGGACCTGTCCCCGCGATTCTGCAGACAGTTCCTCTAGTCGGTCGATGCTGGCCGTCGCGTGAATGACTCCTGGCACCATGTTCAACAATTGCAGTATCGGGTGCTGTATCATGCCGACCAGTTGCAGGAACGAGGTCATGACGCCAAAGGTAATCGTGCCGTTGCGTAGTCCGATGCCGCCCCATACGAAAGCCAGCAGATAACCCAGTCCGAAGGCGCAGCCCATGATGAGCCGCGTAATGACGGTAAACCGCATGCGCCGCATCACATTCCCTCGAAGCCGTTGCTGCATGGTGTCGAGCCTGTCGGTCACCCATTGCTCCGAACCCAACGAGCGCAGCACGGCATTATGCTCCATGCCCTCCTGCACCTGCATCTGGATGCGGCTCTCGTCCTGTCGGATGTCGAGCGTCATCTGCCGCAGCCGTCTAGCAATCAGTTTGCCGAAGACGATAGCCAACGGCGTGAGCAACAACAATGCCCATGCCAACCGTTCGTCGAACCACCGCATCAGCAGGAAGGCGCCGCAGAGCTGGATGCCGGTAATCAACATCTGAGGCAGCGTATCGGTACTTACCGTACTTACTTGTTCGATGTCCTTGGCCAGACGGGAGGTGACGTCGCCGGAGTGGAGTTCCTCGCCGTCGAAGAGCCTACTGCGGAACAGGCTGCTGAAGATACGCAACCGCAGGGCGTTGGTCTGACGGACACTGGCGGAGGTTGTCAGCCAGTAGCCTACCTGTCGCAATACCACACCACCCACGACGGTCAGCACCAACAGCGCGACCATGCGCAGCACATCGTCAGCCGACCCCGTGCGGATGCTCTCGTCGATGAACCGGCGGCTGAGCCACACCATCAGCAGACCGAGCGCCACCTGCCCAATGCCCGTTACGATGCGCACCGCCGTATTCCAGCGGATGCCTCGCGAGTTACGCCATAGCCAGAAGAGGTAATTAATTTTAGGCACGGATTAACAAGGATTTACACAGATTTATTCAATGACGCTGACATTCTGCCACTCGGCGATAATCTCCGCTACATCGGCTTTTGCCTCGTCTGCCTCTACCTCGTATTCTTCGCAGAGCTTTTCTGCCAGTGATTCTACGGTGAAGTCGCCCATTGTCCGAGCCTGCTGCCACAGCCATGCCGCCGTCTCGTTCAGCGCCAGCAGCTTGCCGAAGTTGATGGCACCGAGCCCCTCGCCCATAATCACCCGTTCGCCGCACACCTCGCGCAGCACAAATCCTTTCTTCAGTCTCATAATCGTCTGTAGATTGCCAGTAAATACCTTCTCACGGGGCGCAGCCAGTACCACACCTTTGCAGCCAGCTTCCGCCACCCTTTATATAAATAATGTGTACGTTCCTTTGCATCCACCACATATGTCACACGAGCCTTGATGTCATTGAGCAGACAATGCTCCGTACCCACCAGATTGCCGTCACCCATCAGTGTCACGCGGTCGCCGTCGATGCGTATGATGCGATGCACCACATACCGACAGCCGTCCACCCATGCCAGCACCACATCACCAACATCTGTCAATCCTGGCCCATGCAGGATGACGCTCTCCTTGCCCCCGATGATAAACGGCAGCATGCTGTTGCCATTCACGGGCAACGTCACGCTCACACCCTCCTTCACCAACCGGATAGCTTCCTCTATGATCTTATTGTCACTTTCCATGCGGTAGCCAATTTTTCACTGTTCACTTTTCACTTCTGCGCAGCACACTCTCGCCGCCTCTTCGTCGGGCAGACATTCCAGATGCCAAACGGGTATAGCAGATGCCAGCGCGTTCTCCGTCTGGTGCAGCCCGTCGGCTATGCGCTCATCCCACCGTTTGCCGCTGATGCTCTCCATCAGTGCCGCATACGCATAGATACCGCTCAGACGCTCAATCTTGTTGTAGGGTGCCTGACTCAGCACGACGATGGCGCCCAGCGGATAGCGCACGTTGCGGTAGCATGGTGTCTTACCGCTCCATGGCGAGCCATAGACCTTCGCTGAACCATCCTCGTTGATACGCACCACCGGGTTATCATCGTTCACCAATGCCGTGCCCGCTATATACCGCTGCCACAGACTGGCGTGAGTACTTTTCCCCGTACCGCTTGGGCCGAGAAACATATATCCACGACCTTCGTAACTCACCACAGCCGCATGGAACAGCACCGTGCCCTTGTCTGCCGTAGCCAGGGCGAACATAATCATCAGTGCATTGTCTATCGCCATCTTCACGTGACGGCCCGTCGTGATGAGCCGCCCCTCGCTATAATCGTCCGAGCAGACGAGCCATCCAGCCGTTACGCCCCACCAATGAAATTCAAACACGGCTTCATCTGCAGCCGTATGTCCGCAGATAATCGTCTGTCCCTCATCCTCCTGTCGCATTTCCTCAGTATATTCAGGAGCATCACCGCTTTCTACTGCTAAGGCAAACACGGTCTCACCGTCAGCACAGGCAAACGGCTCATAGTTGGTCAAGCCTTCTCCCTCGCCACTGACGCAGAACCGATGTCCCGCCACTTCGTAATATCTGGTTCTGGTCTCTTTCATCTTGGAATGTCTCTTAATGATAGTGTCCTGTACCTGATACGTGTAGGCAGCGTCCGCACAATGGCCTTCCAGTAGTTCACCTCCAGCCAGAACACCTCCCATAAGTCAAACTTCATCAGCCTCAGATGCCGCCGTTTGCTCTCATACACCCGCCGCAAAAGTCCGTACTGCTGTCGCTGGGCATACCATCCGAAATTGCCGCCCGTCATTATCTCGCGCAGCATCCACTTGCCCCGATAACTGTCAGGAACGCTCAGCATAAGGGTCTTATCTAACCGCAACACCTCACCGAGTACCCACATCAGTGCCATTGCTGTATGCCACAGGCCAAAATGCCTTATTACACTCGATACGATACGTCGATCTTCAACTGTTGAATGTTGCAATATCCAATAGTAGTCGCACACATGTCGCAGCCCGATACCGCCACCGAGGAAATGACGCTGGATATGGGCCAACTGCATCACGAGTGCAAATCTGACAGACGGCACACAAAAGCCTTCCTCCACTTGTGATACAAGAAGTATCTCTCGCTCCAACCATCGTTGCAGCCTTCTGTTCGTAATCGGATTGAAGTTGCCCGACGATGGGCGGAAATGCACCTCCACCGTCACGCCCTGCTCGTTCTTTGGCAGATGAACATGGTGATACGCGGCCTTCGGATGGTTGGGCAACAGAGCCAATACGCTCTCCCGTCCACCCTCCACCCAGATGTCAATATCGCCGGGCTGTCGCGCATACTTATCGGGATAGAGCCGCGCATTGGCCTGTCCTTTCAGTATTGCTGTCCGGTGGCCCTTTTCTTCAAACTCCCGTGTCAGCCGTGCTGCCTCTTGATATAGCAGTTCATTCATCCCTTTGATGCTTTCTGCTTCGCTGGCCCACTGCATGGCAATCTCCACAGGCGGCTTACTGCCCTCTGGCAACAGGCACACGCCTTGATAGCAGACACCGACGAGCGACTGGCGTATGGCTGTCTGATACAATCGTCGCCATCCGTCGGCATCCACCTCAACAGGAAACTCCTGCGTCAGCCCTAATGACAGGCGCAGGAGTTTGTAGAATTGTTGATCTTCTTGATGATTCATATTTTTACCACGGATTGCCGCCGGGCCAGGGGCCGCCGAGCGGCTGGTCTGAGCCAGCAAGCAGTTTGGCCTGCGACTGCAACAGGACTACCTTCATCGAAGGCTTCTCGTATTGCTTCTTGTTGATATGCTGTGTCATAATGCTGTCCTCCTGAGATTATTTGATTACAAACTTCTTTCCATTCTTCACATAGATGCCTTTCTGCGGCTGACCCGTGACGCGGCGACCTGAGAGGTCGTAGATTGGACCATCATTCTCAATGACCACAGCCTCGGGGAGGCTGATGCCCGTCGTATTGTCATCATCGCCGAAGCCCAGGAATCCGCGTGTAAGTGAAGGACCTCCAGCCACCACAAGATAAGCACGATGGGCGGGGATAGTGCCTTCGTACGTGTAGAAGCCAACGCCTCTGGCTGAGCCAGTGGTTTCTTTCGAGAGGCAATAGGCATTAGAGGGAGCGGCCGTGGCAACGTCCACGCCTGTCAGTTCATTGCCCGAGAGCGTTGCCGTCGTCGTGGCAGGTGTCAGCGTGATGGTCGCAGCCGAAGACTTCAGTACGACACCCTCGCCTGCGGGAATCTCGCGACCCGTCACCTCCGTCAGCGTCACTCCCGTCTTCGCTGAGTTCACCGCTGCCTGATACACCGTCGTGTTCGCATCAGCCGTATAACTCTCAGTACCATTGTAGTACGTTGCCCAGTACTCGCCCGTTGCTCCCTCATTGGCGGTGACGACGGGCGTCACGTAGCCATACACCTCAATCTTTTTTATACCTTTAGACGTGTTTGCCTTAATGGGGGTGCCATTTACTTTCGGTGTCTTATCCTCTTCTGTGGTTTCTACTACAAAGGGAGCTTCGCTGTCTGTTGCTGTACGATTGGCGTCATTGGCGTCGTCATAGAATATACATTTGGTGATGGTATATCCTTCGGCAGCATTGACGGTGGCCGACCAACCGTATCCCCACCATCCCCAGTTAGCGACGTATGCTGAGCTCCCTCCTGCAGTATAACTGAATGAAACGGTTGCCACATTCGCCGTACTGTAGCTGGCTTGCTCTTTGGCTGTTGCTGTAATCGTGGTCAGCAGCGTTTCCGTCTGAGCCATTGCGCCCGTAGCTGCCATTAGCAGCAGGGTGAAAATTGATAAAACTTTTACTTTCATAATGATTACTAAAATTTAAAAATAAATTGATTTCATTAGCCAATCAACTCTTGATACTTTTCTAGAAACCGTTCTTTCAATGTTGTCAATAAGAAAGGTAATGCTGACTTCTGGTTTATGTCCTGCTCGCGCTTTATTAAATAATTCCACCAACATTTTATTTTCGCTTTCTTTTGAGGAAGAATTTCCAGGCTTATAGTTAAGGTAATTTTGCGATGGATAAAAGTCGCCTTCTATGATCCAGTTTCCATATTTAAGATGAACTGTAACCTTTTGTTTTTGGAGTATAACAGCTTCATTGAATATTTGTTGCTGGTCATATATTTGACGAATCGTATATTTCGTGTATTTCTCATGTTTCGTGTTTGGTCTCAGGATATATTCAGGTACTCCTACATAGTCTTTAGCTCGTCTGGTACCATCATTTAATTCTTCTTGTTGAACATATTCTATCGTATTGAAATAATCTAAGTCCAGAGTATATCCAAAGCATGTTGTAATTGGATAATGGGTCTTTTGCTCGTTTATAATACTATCTTTGATAAATTTTATGTCAGCCTCCGAAAGTCCTCTAACATTCCATTTATATACATGATTATCCGCTTCTTGTTCTTGTAATGTAATATCCGTTTGGTACGCTGGTCTGAAAAGTAATTCCTTAATATCATCATTGCAGTTTAGTGTAATTTTTGCTACATATATCATTTTTGACCCTTCAGGAACTCCTAAAAGGTGACATATTGAATACGGATCTTTTTTTCTGAGAGGACATTCCTCGATTTTTTTACCAACTATTTGTATAAAATCAGCCCAAGGGAAAATCCATATACGTTTAGGTACAATTACGGTTTCATTCTCTCTGTAACCAAAATCATGTGGTACCAAAAAACCAAATTCCGTCTCACATGATATGTCTGTACGTAAAGGGATAGTTTTTAGGTAATTGATATCACACTCTTCAATACTGCCCTTTTGTATTTTTTCCTTAATAAATGCTTCGGCCCTTCTTATAACTAATGATCTGTTATCTTGGGCAAACGACATAGTGTTTGCCATCAAAGCCATTAAGACAATAATCCATTTCATTTTGTTGTGATTTACTTTTTTCATAATCGTTTTGTTTTAGAAATTAAACTTATTGTGAATTAAAGTGAATTTGGAACACCCCAATTTAGGTTAATCGCCTTCGCCGTCCCACCAGGGTACATTCCTGGTGGGGTCGCCGCTGCCAGCCAGTATCTGGCATTTGTGCTGCAGTTCGATTACTCTCACAGATGGCTTCTCATATTTCTTTTTCATTGCTGTATCCTCCTTACTTGATTACAATCTTCTTACCGTTGTTGATATAGATGCCCTTGGTGCTGGGCTTGCTGCTCAGGCGTACACCGTCGAGCGTGTACCATGCCTCACTGTCGAACGAGAGTTCGCCCGTCTTGGTGTCGAGGGTGCCGATGGCGGTTGTCTCGCCGCTGCGGCTGACGAGGCGCACGGTGATGCTCTGGGGCAGGTCGTCGGTGGCAGCGGCTGAGCGTGTCAAGCCACGTGCCGGCGCTGGGGCCTCCGTGCCAACGTACGACAGATAGCAGCGCATGGGCTTGATGAAGGCGTTCGTGGTGAAGCGGACGAACTGCCCAGCCTCAACGGTTGCCGCGCCGCCAGCCTCTGTGCCACTTTGGGCTGCAAAGCCGTAGTCATTGCTGGCAACTGTCCAACTCTTCCCTTTGTACGTGCCGTGGAAATTCCAGGCTGCATCCGTCGTGGCACCGCCATAGAGGCCGTCGTTCGCCGTCGTGGGCTGTAGCGTCACAACTCCGCCCGTCATGTTCACGATGTTCGGGAACGTCATCGTCGTCGCATCATCCGGCATGAACAGATACGGCGTGTTGGCAGTCAGCGACCCGGTCGACGGCTCCTCCATCGTGCAGACCCACTTGTGCGCGTCCTCGTCGTACTCCACTTTCTGGAAGCCGTAGAACTTGCCGCCCTCGTTGCCGTTGCAGATATAGTTGAACGGCAGTATCACCGTTGCGGCCTGTGTTGTGTTGAACGGGCGGTTGTAGGTCACGCTCTTGATATTGCCGACCTCCTCCGTGATGTTCACGCCTACGAGGTTGACGCCTGTTCCCTGATTGTTTGTGCCGTTGATGGTCACGTCGGCCCGTTCCTCATCGTCATCGAAGGGGTACTCCACCACCACGTCGCCGTACTTCGGTGTGTAGTAGTTGCCGTCGTAGAGGAAACCGTTCTCGTAGCCATCCACTATTCCGTGGTCGGTGGTCGCGGCTCCGAGGTTGGCGGGTGCGACGGTCGCCGTGGCTGCGGGGCGGCCCTGCCTGTTGCCGAGGATGCTGGTGTAGTAGCAGTTCGTCATGTTGTAGGTCGGGTCACTGTTTGGATAGACGAACGTGAAACAGTTGCCGCCCAGCGCGTATTTGCCCGTGCCGTATGCAGCGGGGGCGAAGAGGCAGTCGGTGAACGTGACGATCAGATTACTTCCAAAGAGGTTTCCTATGAAGCCGCTGCAGTAGGTGGTCGCGTCGGCCTCGCTGGGGTTGTATATCAGTCCGTCATAGACGCAGCCCGTGACGGTGCACTTGACATTCGAGTCATACCAAAATGCGATGATACCGCCATGAAAGCCAACGCCGCTGTGGGTGGTGCTGATTTCGGTGCTCACGCGGCAGTTCTTGATGGTGATATTGCCCTCGGAATGGCCCACAAGACCGCCTGAGCGCTCATAGTTGCCGCCCGTGATGGTGCCATCGACGTGGAGGTTGCTGATGGTGGCGCCATTGATGTAGTGGAACGGGGCGCAGAAGTCCTCGGCGGCAGTGCGGTTGAAGGTCAGCGTGTAGTTCTGTCCGTCGAACGTACCCTTGAACGGGTGACCGCTCTTGCCTGCCATCTCCGATGAACTGACATTTCCAGCGAGTTTCACAACCTTGCCGCTGAAGCCATAGGGAGCCAAGTCGTAGTTTGTGGCAAAGCAGAACCAGCCCCAGCCGTTGGCGGTCTTGATGGTGTACTCGTTAGTGCCGCTCTCTGCGAAGTCATCCTCGCTGATGGAGAACGTAGCGCCGATGTTGACTCCCTCGGCGGGCATAGTGAACGTGTAGGTGTTGGCACCCGCCGTGGTCAACGTGATGTCACTTTCCGAGGTTGCGCCCGTCACGGTTAGGCTCGTCAGCGTCTCACCAAACTTTGGTGTGAAGGTGATGGTAACGGTCTGTCCTTCGCCAGCCATAGTTGTGCTTGCGTATTCATCAGTGCTAATGTTGAGTTGCGGATAGATGTTGTTAATTTGAGCGTAGGAATATACGTTGTAAGTCTTTGTCAGTGTGTAACCAGTGCCTCCTGCATTGATGGTGATGGTGATGCTGGCGGTGTATTGGCCGGGGTCACTGGGCGTTGTAGTACCAAGGTTTTCGCTAGTCGTATTGTTCAAGTAGGTGATGTTGCCCTTCGTGGCTCCCGTCTCTGCGCTGAAAGGTGCAAAGTTCGTCAGTGTGGCAGGGAAAAGCAAGGCTGGGTCGCTGTCGTAGGCATCATCGGCAGTGAGCGATGTCGAAATCTGATGATTGGCGAGCGAACACTCCAGCCCGTCGGTTCCGCCACAGGTGGCGGTCAGCGTGTTACCGACGAGGGTGTACGTGAAGTCATGTGCGTGTACCGGGGCGGCGCTGGGAATGTAGGTGATTTTCAGCTCGCAGCCGCTTCTTATCAGCATTATTGCCATGCTGCCCAGTTCCATCGAAAGATTACCGTTGATGCCAGCGGCATCCGTGCTGACGAAGGTGAAACTGGCATCCTCGTTAGTCTGCTTGCTTGTTCCTTCGCCTTCATAATCCCCGTCGCCAGTCAGCGAAGCGTTGCCGTTGCATGTCATGCCGCTGATGCTCATACTGAATGATCCGTTCATCATGATAGACAGCCTGCCCATGTGCGTCAACTCCACCCTGGTCACCTTGCCGTTGATGTTCGGATAGATGGTGAACTGCCCGCCAGCACCAATCTGCAAGTCAGAGCCATTATTACTGAACTTATTATTGCTCCCTGCCGTGATGACGGTTTTCGATGTGTTGTCGTCGGGGTCGGTCATTTTAAGAACGGAGCCGTTACTTTGGATTGACCTTGTGCTGAAGGCATACGTCTTTGTCACTGGGTCTGTTGCCCACGCCGTCTGCGACATCGTGAGCAAGAGGGCGAGGGTGAGATTGAATGTTCGTTTCATTTCTAATTGGTTGTAATTTGATAGTTGTCTTGTCCATTACTGACGGTTAAAAAAGCCTTATTACTTGCCAAATATCCGCTATTCCAAACAAAATACCCATAAGAATTGAGTAGATAATTTTTATTTTGCTGCGTTCCCGCCGATATGGTTCCTCCGTTCAACTGAGGGGTCAAAGTTAAGCAAGATATAGTATTGGGCGTTTCAATAGTTTTCACAATTTTCCCTCTGGTCAATCCATTAGTATTAATAAGCACTCCTGTATTGGCTGGAATTACAACATTATTAATAGGAATCGCCGTTAAAACTGAACCTTGAATATTATATCCATAAGCCGTCATGTCTTCAACCCTATAATTATAGTTGGCACTAAATGTATCCCATACAGGAAAATCAGGAGTGTACCAGAACTTTAATTGGCTGTTTAGGTAATAACCAAAGAATCTGTCTTCTGGGTCGTCGATGTAATTGTCTATATATTCTTTCGGAACTATGATCTCGTCCACATAGTTACAGCCACCTACAATATCATCGATTTCTCCGAAGTCTATATCACTAATATCGTTTGTAAACTCCAATGTGGTCAGGAAACAACAATAGTGGAAAGCATAATCCTGAATAAATCTCAGATGATTTGGCAGACGGATGTATTTGGCATGGCAGTCGTAAAATGCGCCAGTGTTGATGTTGACTACATATTTGTACTGATTATTTTCATAGATATAATCAGGAATGTAAACCGTGTCTCCCTCTTCAGAAGGGAAAAACGTAAGTGATAGACCGATGACACCTGATGATGGATCGTAAAATGGAGAAAAGTTAAAAACACCAGGATCATCAACGATGGTCGCTTTCATGCCCAAAGGTATGCTGAGCAATACCGAGAGCAGTAGAAAATAAATCTGTTTTCTCATAATGGTTAAATCTTTATTGTATTTTGTATTTATTGTTAATTCTCTCATCCAAATTCTGTGGGGAGAGCACTAACTCAAAGGCATAAAGAAAGCGCAGGCCCCGTCCATATATCCACTCAGGCCTGCGACAGCCTCTACATACTATGGAAGAGTCTGCGCCTAAAGCGCATACTCCATGTATGTAGGTTTGCTCGTTAATCTCGTTCGAGGTCGCAGTTCGAGTGGATAATTGAGCAATATAATTAGTGCCTTTTGCAAAACACCGCTGCAAAGGTACATATTTTATTCGTAATAAGATGTGTAACAAACAAAAAAGTTTCATTTTACTTAAGAAATTGTTCATTGCCTATTATCTTCATTACAAGATACCGTCAAATAATGTTTCAAAGTATACTATAAAAGGCCTCTGGTCAACTTACCGAAAGCCCCAACTCTTGTATTTCATTTCGTCGAAGTGGGCAGTCTCTCTACTATCTGATCATCTGTTTTCATTTGCAAAGTTACATATTTAATTATTAATAATAACGAACGGTATGTTAATTATGATAAAATCTTCATGAATAACATATTTATCGATATGTTTTGGGGCAAAAATACATAAATTTATGGCATATCAAAGACAAATCCACTACTCTACAGATCTATCCACTCAGAGGCAAAACAACTGCTAAAACGGACAAATTTGAAAAAAATACGGTGGATAATTATGTATGTTGTTGGACGAATACTGGGTAGTATTTTTAAAATAAGTACTTTTGCCATGCATAATAGTTACTATTTTTAAAAGAGTATGAAAATTAAGCAAAACGTAAAAAATGAAATGGTACAGAATAATGTACATGTATTTGTTATGGATAATTTTGGATATCGTAGGGTATCCATACATGATGTGATTTATCTGGAAGCTTCAAGGAACTATTGTGTTATTCATCTTGTCGATAAAAGCAAAATCACCGTTTCCGTACCCATGTGTGAGGTGCAAGAGTATTTTTCTCCAGATTTGTTCATTCGTATTCAACGTTCCTATATCATCAATCTGGAACACGTATCAAGGTATATCGGTAATTTTGTACGTATGATAGATGATAGAGAGATTACTATAGGTAGGGATTATCAAGAGACAATAAGGAAAAGTTTTATTCTTATTGGATCAAGAAAAAGAGTTATAGAAAAGAGAAAACAAAGATACGGTGGATGATAATGGTTAACGTTGGACACATAATTGACAGTTCGGCAAATAAGTCTAACTTTGCCAACAAAACTGAAGTCCGGCTCAGCATTAATAACATTATTCACAATTAAAAAAAGAAAATTATGCCAATTGATTCAACTCCATCGCAAGTGGCAACCAGTGCGTTGCAAGCGATACCGTTTGGCTCCATTATCGGAGCGCCTTTGAAAGCTTGTATTGAAGCGCAGGCTATGGCTGCGCAGACATCATGGCAGTTCATTCAGGAGGTCGGTTTGAATACAGACCCGACGACAGGAAAGAAAGAAGCAGTGAATGTGACCTTCGAATTTCTGCAGAATGGTCGCATGGCGCAGTTGAATGTCCCTCTGCTGACGATTGTACCTATCCCGTATATCGCCATTCATGATATTGACATCAACTTCAAGGCCAATATCTCTGCTTCGTCATCCTCTGTTTCCGAAACCAGTTCTTCATCATCCCTCGAAGCAGGAGCGGACATCTCAGCCAAAGTTGGCTGGGGCCCGTTCAGCGTCCAGGCGAACATGAAGGCAAACTATTCGTCGAAGAAGGACTCTAAGGCCACCCAAAGTTCACAGTACAGTGTGGAGTACACCATGGACGTGGCTGTGAAGGCCGGACAGGATAGTATGCCCGCAGGTCTCGCCAAGGTGCTTGAACTGCTTGGCAGTTCTCTTGACGTGAGCGATCCAGAAGGTACGCTTGAAGTCAGTGAGACCAACATCATCCTGCCTGCAGACGGCAAGTCCGTGAAACTCATTGCAACCTATAAGAGCCCGAAGGGACTCTTTGAACCGACAGCCATCAAGGCGAAGTCTGGTGATGGTGATGTTGCCGGTGTGCAGGATGGAGACAATATGGTATTCGATCTGACTAAGGAGGGCTCTTACACCGTCACTGCAGGCAGCAGAACGCTGAGCGTAAAA